>SKEQ01000237.1_pt1 | contig 54386 bp, 44 predicted proteins | sample 4826751 | NCBI WGS metagenome assembly SKEQ01 (sample SAMN11008805, study PRJNA524170) | human gut metagenome | biome: Human fecal sample; material: Feces; isolation source: fecal sample from pouch patient p44 | host: Homo sapiens | place: Israel: Tel-Aviv | collected 2013-07-11
GTGTTAAAATAACGTAGTATGGAATTTAAATAGCCTGTGTTATTGCTTAGGAGTTTTAAAATTTATTCTTGATAAATTATACTTAATATTTTAGAAACGCTTAGAATGTAATTCAGGCAGCATACAATCGATTCTGGAGATTTTGAATATATTTTTAGAAGAGAGGAAGTGTGGTCTGGCTTCTGTGAATATTAATTTAAGTTAATAGTAAGAAAAGTATGGATTATACGAGTTTTTTATATCTATTTTAAGTTGATTTTTCTTATAAGTTTGAGATAATATTGTATGATTGGAAAATTTAGAAGAACGGAATATAAAATAGAGTAATTTTACTTGTTATTTGATTATGGAACCGTATTCTCTAAAATATTGTTCTTTATTATTGTGATAATTCAAAAAATACACTCACAGATTAAAAAATAAGTCAACTATGCAAGGAGATATGATATGGTGGAAAGAGGATTTCAACCGTTAATTACTATCAAAGAAGCTATTGAAAATATAGACAAAAATATTTATCTATTACCTGCTATCCAAAGAAAATTTGTATGGAGCCCAGAGCAGATAGAATCATTGTTTGATAGTATCATGAGAAAGTATCCTATAAATTCGTTAATGTTATGGCAAATTACTTCAGATGAAATAAAAAATAATTATAGATTTTATTCTTTTTTGAGAAAATATAAACAACGTTTTGGAGAAATGAATGAATATTATAATTCTATGGGACGAACAGACAATTTTTTTGCAGTAATTGATGGACAACAGAGGTTGAACAGCTTATATATTGGACTAAAAGGAAGCTATGCAGTTAAATTAAATCACAAACGATGGGTGGACAATGAAGACAATTTTCCTCCAATGAAGTTATACTTAAATATAAAAAATACCTATAAGCAAGAAACAAAAATTGATAAAGAATATGAATTCAAATTTTTACGTAGAGATAAAGTAGAGAAAGAAAATAAATTAGGTGAAAAATATTGGTTTGAAGTAGGAAGTATTTTAGGTTTGTCAGATGAAAAAAATCGATGTTCTTATTTAGAAAAAGTGGGTTTAGAAAATAATGAATACTCCAAAGATATATTAAATCTGTTATATGAGACTATCAATGAAGAAAAAGTTTTAAATTATTACTTGGAAGATGAACAAAATCTTGATAAGGTATTAGATATTTTTATTCGAACTAATGATGGCGGGACGAAACTTACTTTTTCAGATTTGTTGATGTCTTTTTTAACAGTTCATTGGTCTGATGCGAGGGAAAATTTTGAGGAATTAATTAGAGAAGTTAACCAGTTCGGTGATTTTTCTATCACAATAGACTTCATTTTGAAAAATATGTTAGTTTTATATGCAGATGACATAAAGAGTAGAGTGAAAAATTTTAATGAAGATGTAATTAATAAAATTAAAACTAATTGGGAAAGGATTCGTAAATCAATTCTTAATGCTTTTGAGATGTTCTATAGATTGGGTTTTGAAAACAGAACGTTTCCTGCTAAAAATGCTGCTATACCAATTGTTTATTATATCTATGAAAACAAACTTGAGGATGAAGTTATAAAAAATAGATTCTTAGATTCCAACACGCAAAACGCCAATTCTCAACTCATGAAAAAATGGTTATTATTAGTGTTTTTGAAACGTATTTTTGGTGGGCAATCAGATAGTATCCTTCGAGAAATTCGTAAAATAATTGATGACTCTTCCTCTGGTGTCTTTCCTTTAAAAGAAATAATCAATAGTGCTAAAAGCAATCCTACAAAAAATTATTCTTTTGATGATGCAATAATTGAAGGCTTATTTGAAGTACAATGTGGTTCTGATGACGCATTTTTTGTATTGTCTTTATTCTATCCAGATTTAGATTATTTCAATCAAAATTTCGATATTGACCATATTCACCCAAAATCAAAATTTCAAAATAAAACATTTATGGAAAACCATTTTAGTAAAGAAGAAATTGAGAGGATTGGTAATAATTGGAATAAAATTGGAAATTTACAATTATTAAATAAGGAAAAAAATATTTTGAAGAAAGATAAGAGTTTGTCAGAATGGATGGAAATCAATCACTTGAATAACTCATTTTTATTTATTGATGAAGATATCAAATTAGATATAGAAAATTTTGAATTGTTTTATGAAAATAGAGTTGCCAAGATGAAACAAGATTTAAAGGAGCTTGTTAAATAATACCTTAGTGGCTTGTAATTCAACTTATTATCAGGTAGGTGTTATTATGAAAGATTTCGAAATTGATTTACCTAAAGACGCATCGTTATTGGTAAATGTTACCGATAAAAATTTATACAATTATGATTTTACATCTTATTCATTATTGCCATTGCAAAGAATAGCTTCAAAATCGATAGCGGTAAAAATTAAAAACAGTTTATTTTCAAATATTTCAGAAATGAGTTTGATTGAAAATTTGTCTAATCAGAAAGAAACAGAATACGTAGCTAGGATACCTGATTTTGCAAAGGAAAAGATAGATTCTGGAGAATGGTCATTTGGCGTAAGAAAAAAAACAGGTGAAACATATGCTGTCATTAAGGATAATTTAAGTGGGGAAAATAAAAGTTTTGTTACTCTTGATAAGAAAATTGTAAAAGAGTTAGGTGTTCTACCAGAGTTATCAGCAATCCAAGGTCAGTTAGCATCAATTTCAGAGCAAATTGAGGGATTAAATCAAATTATACAAAGGGTAGAGAAAGGTCAGTATAATGATAGATATGCGGGATTTTTTTCATCTAGACAATTAGTTGTTGAAGGATTAGCTTCAGAGAATGAATCGAACAAAAGAGAGCTATTGATTAGTTCTATCAAAATTGCTAATGAAACAATTAGCAAGCTAATGCTTTCTATTCACGAAGATGCAGCTCTTTTAATTGATTCAAAAACAAAATCAAAAGATGCACGTAGAATTGATAATTTATTGCAAACATCTTTAGGATATTTAAATTCTGCAGTCCAACTAAACCTAATAGCGTATACAGCTTTGGGAGAAAAACAATCTTTATTTGCAACACTGACAAACTATCACTCGTTTGTTAAACAAGTGTTAATGAAAGAAAACGAAAGCGGAAGAACTATTGCGTGGTTATTAGATAATGCTCACGTGGGTGATGATGGAAGAATTCAGGAATTAACTAATGATTTGTCTACAAAAATTGAAGTGCTCATAGCAACTTATAATAATGAAAGGACAGACGTGACTGAAAATGAAAGAATCGAAAATTAAGACTTGTAAGTATCCAAATTGCAACAAAGAAGTTCCATCAGATAAATCTTTATTTTGTATGGAACATAGTCGTAGCTTAAAGGAAAAAAGAAATTTAGTTGGAACTGCTTTAGGTAGCGTAGCTATTCTAGGAGTGACTACTTTGGCAAACAGTATTATCAAGAAAAAGATATAGTTGGAATGTTTAATCATGTTATAGTCAATAAAGCTAGTCTACTTAGACCGGCTTTTTTTACTGTCCAATATTTGCGATAAAACTGTTATAATTAGATATAATACTTGTTGAAGGAGAAAAACAATGACATTTGATGAACTTATTCAAAGAGACAAGGGAACTCTCTTTGACAAAATTGCTCAAATTTATTTCAAAAATGAACCAACATACAAAACTTATTTTCAGATGTTTGGTTATTAAATGAAGTTCCAGAGGAATATGTAATCCCCAAAAAAGATACAGGGGTTGATTTAGTAGCAAGAAATGAAGCAACAGGGGAATTGACTGCTATTCAAGCTAAATTTTATGATAATAAAATATACAAAAGACATATTGATTCATTTTTAGCTGAACTTGGAAAATCCTATGGAGATAATTGGCTAATGTTTAAATGGTTACAATAAAAGCCTAAGAAAGGCTTTTTATTGTACTGAAATAACAATTGTGAATTATATAACATATTTATTATTAAAATTGAGGTGTGACAATGAGTTATATTGAAAAAATGATAATCCAAGGCTTTAAAAAATTTAAAGATTTTGAAATTGTGTTTAATAAAGATATGAATGTTTTGGTTGGTGAGAATGAAGCAGGAAAAAGTACAATTTTAGAAGCGATAGATTTAGCCTTAAACCAAAAAATATACGGGTTGATAGATGGAAATAATGAACAATTATTTAATGCAGATAATATTAAACAATTCAAGAATAAACCTGAATTTTCTCAGCTACCTGAAATTTTAATAGAAGTATATTTAAATATGGATTCAGAGATTCCAATAAGTAAACAACACTTTATGGGATTGGATTATACGAACGGGAAAGTATTGAAGGAAGAAAAAACAGGTATAAAATTTTGGTATCATTTTGATAATGATTTTGAACAAGAATTTTCTAAACTAAATTTTTCTGAAAACCCCAACATACCTATAGAATTCTATAAATTTGAATGGCTTACATTTCAAGGTGGGGGCTATAAAAGGCTTAAAAACCCAATAAAATCTCTTTTTATTGATAATTCATCTGTGAAGAATGATTTGTATGGCTCTTATGCCAAACAAGTTTTTGAAAATAAGATACCAAATGATATCCGAAGAAAATTGTCTATGAAGCTAAAAACACATATTTCTGATTTCGAAGCTTCAGAAGCAGAATCACTAAAAATAGGCGAGCAATCTATCTCTATTGACGAGAAGAAATCTGGTATTACTAAGATAATTGATATCCGAGAAAACAATATATCTATACAAAATATGGGGAAAGGCAGAGAGAATTTTATTAAGACTGAAGTTGCATTGCAAATAGATTCAAGTCTTATTTTAGTTGAAGAACCAGAAAATCATTTGAGTCATTCAATGACAAAAAAATTAATTGAAAAAATAAAAGTAGAGTCGGATAATTCCCAAATAATTATTACTACCCATAATCCTTTAATAACGTCTAGATTAAATATTCAAAAGACTATATGGATAACTCCAAATGCAAAAGCAGTAAAATTGAATGATGTAGATGAAACGGTAGCTAAATTCTTTGAAAAATCAGATAATGCTAGTTTACTTGAGTTCATATTATCTCAAAAAGTAATTTTAGTAGAAGGGGTAACAGAATATATTTACGTTCCTAACTTTTATCAGAATATTTGCGGTAGGAATATAGATGAATCTGGTGTGCATATAATATCGATGTCAGGAATTACTTATAAAAACTATATTGAAATTGCTAAAAAAATTAAAAAACCACTTTTAGTTATTACGGATAATGATGGAAATTTTAATAGAATAGAAACCATCAATGAATTGAATAGAGATTTAAAAAAAGATGGACACGATATATTAATAAAATGTGATAAGAAAATAGAAAATTCAACTTTTGAAAGAGTTTTATTTAACGAAAACATTGAACTATTAGCTGACTATAAAAAGAAGTCACGTGTATCTACTATTTACAAAGAAGAAGATGTAGAAAGCAAAGCACTGGCATATATGTTGAAAAATAAAGCAGATTCTGCTATTGAGATAACAACAAATTCTGAATATATTGATAACTTAAAAGTTCCAATATATATAAGAGAGGGATTAGAATGGCTAAATCAGGTAAAATAATCCTTGCAAGAGCAGGTTCGGGGAAAACGTATCATATTGCAAATGTGTTTGATGAGAAAAAATCAGTTTTGTTTATTACTTTTACCAATCAAAACGTGACGAATATAAAAAAAGAAATTATGCAGAGATTTAATAATGTTATTCCCAACAATATTGAAGTAATCACATATAGTAGTTTCTTATATTCATGGATTATTAGACCATTAGAGGCGGTTTTACCATTTGAAAATCTCAAAAGTAGAGGTGTAGACATTCTTAAAGAACCAATTCCTCGCAGTTATCCGCCAAGAAAAGGATACATTACTGATGATAAGATTGGACACTATTTGAATTTAGCTAATAATAGATACTATGCTAGTCGAATGTCGAAATTGATAATAAAAAATAAAAAGATACTAAATCCTTTAATTGAAGAAAGATTATCATTGCTTGTTGATACAATTTATATTGATGAGTTTCAAGATTTTAAAGGGGAAGATTTTGATTTATTAATGCTATTGATGAAATCAAAAAAAGTTTATACAGTTGGTGTAGGTGATTTTTATCAGCATTCTGTTGCTATGACACCTTCTAAAAGTGATAAACCTTATAAAAAACAAAAAGCATTTCTTTCTGAAGAAGAGTTTTATTCATCATTACCAAAATCTTTAGAAATTGATAGAGAAACGCTAAAGTACAGTAGAAGAGTACCAAGTAAAATTTGTTCAGTAATTGAAAAGAAGTTAGCCATAGATATACTGTCTTGTAGTAAACAAAAAGGAAGTTTTAAATATGTTCATGACGTTAACGAATTAGAACAACTTTTAGTTGATGAAAAATGTGTGAAATTAGTTTATCGGAATTCTAAAAAATTTCCTTATCAACCTGCTATTAATTGGAGTTATTGCAAAGGAGATACTTATTCAAAAGTTTTAGTAATTTTAACAGAATCGTATGCAAAGTTTAGTGACGAGAAATATAAAGTTCCTACAAATACCAGTCAGGCTGAAGTAAATAAATTATATGTAGCTTTAACCAGAAGTAATAATGAACTTTATGTATGCACTAAAAATTGTTTTGATTTATTTAGTAAACAGGGAGAAAACAGATGAACATCAACAAATCATTAGTAAACTTTCTAACAGATGGAGTAGTTACTTGTAAATAACTAGCTGATTTCTATGATATGTGTCATGAAGACAAAGATTTTTTATACGTAGTAGATGAATTCTTAATAAGTATTCTAAATAGGACAGTATTAAATAACAAAATTTTATCCATAGTTGTTAGTCATTCATCAGGTGTAGAAAAATTTCGTATCAAATTTACTGAGTGAATGTGATGAATAAATTATAGAAAATCAGGTATGAACATTGCGTTGGTTTGTAGCAGAAATAGATTGCTTTCTAAGATTATTTATTGTATGATGAAGCTTGATAAAAAGGGACTTTAACAATTTGAAAACCAATTTGCGGAACGCTGGTTTGCGGATAAATATCCAGATGTTGAACTGAAAAGTTTGATGTAAAATTAATTTGTAATCAATCAGTAGCTGAATCTTTAGAAGATTGAAGCTCGGCGCAATCATTCTCAAGATGATTGCGCTGAGCTTTTTCTTCGTATAAGGTATTAAAGCAGGCGTGATTGTTTTTTTGAGATAGAATACTTACTATAACGAACCTATCAAGGAGTGGACAAGAACATGAATTTTTATGGCATCGAGTATTTAAAAAGCCAATCTAATTTAAATGATTACTTAAAGTATTTTTTTATTTTTGCTTTGTTAATCGGGCTAGTCATTGTGTTTAGTTTTTATGTGCGACATCAAATTCAAACGAAATATCGTGAATTAAGTATTATTATTTTTTTATCATTATTATTTGTTTTAGGAGTTCAATATTCCAATTATCAAATGAACCAAAATCAGCATTCACAATCTTCACAAATGGTACATTTTGTCGAACAAGTGGCACAGGAAAAAAAGGTTTCTCCAGAAAAAGTTTATGTCAATGGTACACAATTGGCTGACGGAACCATAGTTAAAATTGACGAAGTCTTTTATAAAATGAGTTTAAGTACGGATCAGCAGTCTTATACATTACAAGAAACGTATTTATTAACACCAACGATTGAAATCATAAAGTAAAGTGAGGGAAAATTAATGCAGTTTTATAGTCCAATTATTATTAAATTTGCTTTAGGTATTATTTGTTTAATTGTCCAAATTAATTTGATGGGAAAAGGCAATTTGGCGCCCACATCGGCTATGGACCAAGTGCAAAACTATGTATTGGGGGGCATTATTGGTGGTGTTATTTATAATGATTCAATTACGGTGCTCCAATTTGTATTAGTGTTAATTTTGTGGACATTATTAGTCTTAATTTTAAAATTTGCAAAAGAACACAATCGCTATGTGAAGCAAATTGTGGATGGTAAACCCATTACTTTAATCAAGGATGGACAGGTTGTGGTGAAGGAATGTTTGAAAAATGGTATTTCTGCAAATGATCTAATGTTTAAATTACGAGCAAATGGTATTTATGAAGTCCAGCTTGTTAAACGGGCGGTTTTAGAACAAAATGGTCAATTAACAATCGTCGAATATGGCGATGAAAGTATTCGTTATCCGATTATTGTGGACGGTCAAGCCAACATGGATGTCCTAGAGTTAATCAAAAAAGATGAGCACTGGCTATTAACGCAAATCCAAGAACAAGGATTCCAAAGATTACAGGAAATCTATTTAGGTGAGTATTTATCTGGACAGTTAAGTTTATCGCCGTATGAAGAAAAAACGATTTCTTAGCTATACTTTTCATTCTACTTATATTAAAATTAAATGGTAATTCAATGAGTTTTAAAAGGAGGAAAAATGAAAACTAAAAAGATAGTTGTCGGGTTATTTTGTTCAATGATTATTTTAATGGGGTGCCAACCAGATCAACGAACTGAAAAAATGAAAGAAAGTACTGAAGCAGAAGCAGTCCAAGTAACGAGTGGTGCCTCGGCAGCCACTAATGCCACTTCTGTAAAGCAGGAGGAGCAGACAAACACGAATGATCAACCGAAGGAGAGTGCTGCCAAAGTGAGTTATGAGCGTAATGGACATACCTTTGAAGTTGATGCTGTTTCTGGCGCTACAGTAGAAGCTAATAATGGACAATCAGGAATTAGTCCAGAAGAAAAAGCTCAAAAGATGTATTGGTCAGGTCGTCCAGAAATCGGGGAAGTTCAAGGGGATTATTATCATCATGAAGTCGTGTTTGATGGCGGCTATACGGCTTTAATTGATGTAGTTGTTAAGGATCAACAAATTCAGTTAGTGGAATTTGATGAACGTGGACCTAAAAACTATTATTCTGAAGAATGGGCAGGAGTGACAAAACGTTTATCCGGCTATGCAAATTTTCAAGCGAACAACGCCCGAACCGATCAATCGTTAGTCACCGTTGTTAATACGATGACTTTTTTAGAAAATCAAATGGTTGCTGAAAATCGTCTAGATGGCGCCTTCCAGACAGCTAAAGGTCAATCCAATAGCGCTAATAATGGTTATCTTCCTGCTGCTAGGGCTTTAGCCAAGGAAATCAAAGAACCCTCAAAAGAACATTATACAAGTCTAACAGAAGATTTTGGAGAGGGGCTTTCTGGACGTTTAACTGTTATTACGTTAAAAGATTCAGGGAAAATAACCGATCTTCGTTATGATGAATATTTTGCAGATACAGAAGAAGAGATTAAAGATGCGAAACTGAAGGCTTGTTCGCGCCAATCAAAATATTTTTCTAAAGATTATGCTCAAAAATCGGGGGAAAATTTCAAAAAAGAAGTGGATGACTTAAGAAAAAAAGCAATCGAGGAAAATAAATTAGTCAGTCCGACAAATGAGGAAGCTTGGTCGGAAAATTATCAAAGTCTTGTAAAAAAAATAACGTCACAATAAATTAAAAAAACTGCCGAAGTGGGGAAACTTCGGCAGTTTTTTTTAGTTTTCCATGAGGGAAACTTTTAATGGAACAGACACTTCGGTCACATGGTTTAATTCAATGATAGAAATTTCATCTGGGTCATAAGCCTCTTTAGGTAATCGTTTTAACAGTTTTGCTAAAATTTCTTTTACTTCTGTCGGACGAATGCGACGATTTTTATTCATAATCAGAACTTCCACATGGTGAGCTGCTTCTGAATAGACAGCGGTCGTGTTTCCTGCTGAGTAGACTTTTACAAAGTAAGCATCCGTGTTTTCCAATTGTTTATTTACTAATTGTTTGTAGCTATTGGTCACATTCACTAATTTCATTTTATCACCTCATTATAGTTGTGTGCTGCAAAAGAGCGTTTCCAATTATGTACAGGAGTTCCAGATTGAATTTTTTCTATGAGGAACAAGTATACGAATATCTTTCTTCTATTATAGTTTTTTTTGATGAAAATAAAAAGTGAAAAGCATAAAAAAATCCGCACGCATTGTTATTAATGCGTGTGGATTTTTGATTATTCTGCTTGGTCAGATGTTGAAGTTTCTGTTTTAGTCACTTCTTGTGCGCCAGTTACGATAATTTTACCTTCGTTATCTAACGCTGCGACTAATTGATGATTTTCAGGATGATCTAGATAGTATTCAGCAATGCCGTCTTCAATTTGTTCTTGAATTGTTCGACGTAAAGGACGAGCGCCCATTGCAGGATCATAACCTAAATCAACGAGTTTCTCTTTGACTTCTGTTGGAACCTCAATGTGTAATTTTTGTTTAGCTAATAAGCCATTTACTTCTTCTAACATCAAGCTGACAATGTTCATCAGGTTTTCTTTGCTTAATGCTTTGAATTCGATAATACCATCGAAACGGTTAAGGAATTCGGGGGTGAAGAAGTTGTTCAATTGACCTAAAACAGATTTAGTCACACCTTCACGGGCAGCGCCAAAGCCAACGTTGGCTTCCACAGCTCCTGTTCCAGCATTACTTGTCATGATAATGATGGTGTCTTTAAAGCTGACTGTACGACCTTGTGCATCTGTTAAACGACCATCGTCGAGAATTTGTAAAAACATGTGTAAAACATCAGGATGCGCTTTTTCAATTTCATCCAATAAAATTAAACTATAAGGATTACGACGGACTTTTTCTGTGAGTTGTCCAGCTTCGTCATAACCAACATAGCCTGGAGGAGAACCAATCAGTTTAGAAACACTGTGTTTTTCCATATACTCACTCATATCAAAACGAACCATCGAATCTTCTGAACCGAATAGCTCAAAAGCTAATTGTTTTGCTAATTCTGTTTTACCAACGCCTGTTGGCCCAACAAATAAGAAGGAACCAATTGGGCGGTTTTGTTTGCCTAGGCCTACACGATTGCGACGAATCGCTTTAGCTACTTTATCGACGGCATCATCTTGTCCGACAACATGAGCTTTTAAGTCAACAGCTAAATTTTTCAATTGGGTTTGTTCTTTTTCTTTTAAGTCACCGACAGGAATGCCAGTTTTTTGTTCCACAATGGCTTCAATATCTTTTTCAGTGATGACGGGTGTTTCTTCATCGCTGATTTGTTTTTCTTTCATTGCTTGTAATTTATTGATTTGATCACGATAATAAGCCGCTTTTTCAAAATCTTCTTCTGCGGAAGCTTGTTGTTTTTGTTGTTCCGCTTCTGCTAATTTTTTATCAATTGTTTTTGGATCGACGAGTTGGATAGTTAGATTCATTTTTGAACCAGATTCATCTAACAAGTCAATCGCTTTATCTGGTAAAAAGCGATCTTGAATGTAACGGTTGGATAAGTTTGCTGCTGCGTTAATCGCTTCATCTGTATATTTAACATGATGATAATCTTCATAACGTTTTTGCAAACCATGTAAAATTGTTATGGTTTCGGCAACGGTTGGCTCATCTACTTGGACTGGTTGCATCCGACGTTCTAAGGCAGCATCTTTTTCAATAATACGGTACTCATTTAAAGTTGTGGCACCGACTAATTGTAATTCACCACGTGCTAAGGCTGGTTTTAAAATATTGCCAGCATCCATATTGCCATCACCAGCAGCACCAGCACCCACAATTTCATGGACTTCATCAATAAATAAAATGACATTTTCAGCTTCAGTGATTTCTTCAATCAATTTTTGCATCCGTTCTTCAAATTGTCCGCGAATACCAGTTCCTTGAACAAGTGAAACCACATCTAAACGAATGACTTCTTTGTCCAATAATTTTTGGGGCACATCGCCATCGACAATTTTTTGGGCTAAACCTTCGACAACGGCTGTTTTACCAACACCTGGTTCACCGATTAAAACGGGGTTGTTTTTTGTACGGCGATTTAAGATTTCAATGACACGCTTAATTTCTTGATCACGTCCTACCACAGGATCGATATCTCCTTGGCGTGCCGCTTCGGTGATGTTAATCCCATACTCGCCTAGTAAACCTTGACCAGCGCCAGCGCCTCCGCGAGGGGGTTGACCTCCATTACCACCATCACCAAATTGAGTGGGTGGTGTTTGTTGTTCATAAGGATTACCTTGTTGCATTTGGCGAGAAAGAGAACGATATAAATCGTCTAAACTCCCAAAGCCAAAAGGGTCTTGTCCCATATTTTGAGGGGAATTATTTGCTTGATTTTTTAATTTTTGATAGCAGCTTTGGCAATAGTCCAGTTGTTTTCTTTGACCATTCACATTTGCATATAAATGAATTGTTGCTTCATTTTGTTGACAATTTTGACAAATCATTGAATGAAACACATCCTTTCAAAATAACTGAGGCCAGAAAAATAGCTGTTTGCTCTATTATTTCTAGTAAACAGACCATTTTTCCTCAAACCAGCCAAGTACTAGATAGCAAGAATAAATTCTGTCTATAAAACCACTTGACCATTTTTGACCTTTGAGGTTATTATAGCATTTTTTGTAAGAGAATCAAGTAAAAGACCTTGTTTAAAAAAAGGCAAAGATTCGATTTTTTTACAGACAATTGCGCCATTTTCAAGTAAACTATAAGAGTTGATATTTAAGAGAAAGAGTGGTGAAATCAATGGCTGAAAATCCTTTTGTAGAAAAAATTGCTTCATTAAAAGCTGGAGAAATCTCTGAATTAATCGTGGAGCAAAATGAATTTTTCCAATTTCGTGATGCTTGGATTTCTTTGCCTGACCGCGCGGAAATTGTTGGAGAAGCGGGGTTAAATGGACGAATCATTTATCGTTACCAAAAAGAGGAAGAATAGTCAGTGCAAAACATCACGAAATTTAAGCAAAAAGTGTTGTGTAAGATAGAAAAAAATGGTAATCTTAGAAACTGAAAGGGTCTTTTTTCGAGTAGACGTTTGATTTTAGCGTATCAAGAAAGGAAAACCCTAACATAAAAATTTTTTATTTACGAAGGAGACCGATTTATATGGAAAAGAAAGAATTTCACATTGTAGCAGAAACAGGAATTCACGCACGTCCAGCTACTTTATTAGTACAAACTGCAAGCAAATTTAACTCAGATATTAACTTAGAATACAAAGGTAAATCTGTTAACTTAAAATCAATCATGGGCGTTATGTCTTTAGGCGTTGGTCAAGGTTCTGACGTAACAATCACTGTTGATGGTGCTGACGAAGCTGAAGGAATGGCAGCAATCGTTGAAACATTACAAAAAGAAGGATTGGCTGAATAATGTCTGAGATGCTAAAAGGGATTGCCGCAAGTGATGGCGTTGCTGTTGCTAAAGCTTACCTGCTAGTTCAACCTGACTTGTCTTTCAACAAAACTTCCGTAGAAGATACTGATGCAGAAGCAACTCGCTTAGACGATGCTTTAGCAAAATCTACTGAAGAGTTGCAAGCAATTCGCGACAAAGCAGCTCAAAGCCTTGGTGAAGCAGAAGCGCAAGTTTTCGATGCTCATTTAATGGTTTTATCTGACCCAGAAATGGTTGGTCAAATCAAACAAAATATCCAAGACAACAAAGTCAATGCAGAAGCTGCCTTGAAAGAAGTTACGGATATGTATATTGGTATGTTTGAAGCAATGGACGATAATGCTTACATGCAAGAGCGTGCAGCAGATATTCGTGACGTTGCCAAACGTATCTTAGCACATTTATTAGGTGTGACTCTTCCAAATCCTTCAATGATTAACGAAGAAGTAATCGTGGTTGCCCATGACTTAACACCTAGTGATACTGCACAATTAGACCGTACGTATGTTAAAGCCTTTGTTACAGACATCGGCGGACGTACTTCTCACTCAGCAATCATGGCTCGTTCGTTAGAAATCCCTGCAATCGTTGGTACAAAAGAAATTACTGACAAAGTAAAAGCAGGCGATATTTTAGCAGTGAACGGAATCATTGGGGATGTTATTATTGACCCAACAGATGCTGAAAAATCTGAATTTGAAGCAGAAGCAAAAGCTTATGCAGATCAAAAAGCAGAATGGGATAAACTAAAAAATGCAGAAACAGTGACAGCTGACGGCAAACATGTTGAGTTAGCTGCAAACATTGGTACACCAAAAGATTTAGAAGGCGTACACAAAAACGGCGGCGAAGCTGTTGGTTTATATCGTACAGAATTCTTATACATGGATTCATCTGACTTTCCAACTGAAGAGGACCAATACCAAGCGTATAAAGCAGTTCTTGAAGGAATGGAAGGAAAACCAGTTGTGGTTCGTACAATGGATATTGGTGGGGACAAAGAGCTTCCTTACCTAACATTACCACACGAAATGAACCCATTCTTAGGTTACCGTGCATTACGTATTAGCTTATCAGAACTAGGTGACGGCATGTTCCGTACACAAATGCGTGCATTATTACGTGCGTCTGTTCATGGTAACTTACGTATCATGTTCCCGATGGTTGCTACTTTGAAAGAATTTAGAGCAGCGAAAGCAATCTTTGAAGACGAAAAACAAAAATTAGTCAACGAAGGTGTTGAACTTTCAAACGATATCCAAGTAGGTATTATGATTGAAATTCCAGCAGCTGCCGTATTAGCTGATAAATTTGCCAAAGAAGTTGACTTCTTTAGTGTTGGAACTAACGACTTAATCCAATACACAATGGCGGCAGACCGTATGAACGAACGCGTTTCTTACTTATACCAACCATACAACCCATCAATCTTACGTTTAATTAAAAATGTAATTGATGCAGCACACGCTGAAGGTAAATGGGCTGGTATGTGTGGTGAAATGGCAGGCGATCAAACAGCTGTTCCATTACTATTGGGTATGGGCTTAGATGAGTTCTCAATGAGTGCTACATCTATCCTTAAAACACGTAGCTTGATGAAACGTCTAGACACAACTAAAATGGCTGAACTTGCTGACCGCGCATTAAAAGAATGCGACACGATGGAAGAAGTCGTTGCATTAGTTGAAGAATATACAAAATAATTAAGTGATTATGAAAGCACATCGACAATTGTCGATGTGCTTTTTTATTGTTGCGCTTCACGTATTTTTTCTTGAAATAATAAATCGTGCTTCCCAAAATGAATAGAAAAACCAGCGTGATGCTACTCACCAGTTTCCAAGGGAAATTGGTGTGTTTTTCAGGTGGGAGGTTGACGGCGGTAGCATTGTATTTTTTAGCTTCTTTTTCTTGGATGACTAAGTGTTTTTCCCACGAATAGTCTTGATAGCCATCGTTTGCTTTGATTTTTACAGTATAATTTCCAGGAACAAAAGGTTGTTCCTTTAAGTCAATCCGATAATTAAAATTTGTATTAGGGGCCATTGTTAACGACTCTTGGTGATTTTCGTAGCGAGGTTTAGCTTCTTTTTCATAATATAAAGAGGCATCGACTTGTAATTTTTTAATCATAGCCGCTTGTTTGTTTTGGAGATTCATTAATACGCGGTTACGACCGTTAGCTTGATCGGTTTTTACTTCATTTAAAGATAATTCTGGCTGAACAGGTTCATCTGTTTCACTAAGTAAGACGCCGACTACATAAGAAAAACGATTATTGATGGCCACGCCGTTTTCTGAGTGAGCAGGTTGTTCATCTGACTTTTGTTCAAAGTAGAGTCCTCCTAAAACGTACCCATTAAATGGTTTTTCCGGTAAAGTAAGCTGACATTCAACAGTCTTGGTTGAGTGTTTAGGTAGGTGGATTTCTTTTGGTAATTGCGCAATCTCATTAAAAGTAAAAGGTGCAGATGGGTCTTTTTTTGTTTCAGCATGAGAATAATCTGCCAAGCCATTATCATTAGTAATCGCTGCATTGGCTGAAGCTAGCACGGTAATGTCGTTGGCTGTTTGATTCGTTAGTTCGATTTGTAGCTTTTGTGTTTGGTTTGGAGCGACACGTAAATCAAAATAACTTGTTTCTTTGGTTCGTTGATTGTCGGGTAAAATGGCTTTTACAGAAAAAGTCATTTCGCTTGCTTCTACAGAATAAGAGCCAATAAAAAATAAAAAAATGATGACGCTAATAGCATGGAGCCATTTAAAAAGCTGCTGATTCATAGTGTGCACTCCTTTTTGACAATTTTTTATAACAAGGTATTGCATGAAGTTGTTTCATGCAATACCTTGGTTGTTTTCTTTTAAAGTGGTGTATCATCCAAAATCCAAGTAAGCGTTGTTTTATATTGTTTAGCTGCAACTTTTTTCGTTGTCGCAGGAACAGTTAATTGAATGCCTTGAGCAGCGGTCGCTCCGCTACCAAAAGCTAATGTCCAAGTGCCCATTCCTGTTGAAAGAGCGGCAGTCGCCACAGGAGAAGTGGCGGCACCAGTTGGATCCAAGGTTACTGGGACCGTTAATGGCGCCAAAGAAAGTAACTGTGTTGAATTGGGTGTTGCTGCTAAAAAGGTCAAGGATGCATTATCCAAAACAGCGGGTGTTGAATCACTTGTAGCAAATTGCGCACTCTGTTTAACTGATAATTTCCAGCCAAGATTTAGACCACGTTTGTCAGTTACTTGAACATAGTTTGGCACGCTAATTAAATCGCCAGTACTATTTTGTACTTGGTCCAGTTGTGCCGAATAGATTGCTGTTCCGGCTTGAATTTGTTTTGATCCAAAATGGATATTTGAAACATAGTCAATACTAAGGGGTCCGGCTGTACCAGGTTGATGAGGATCAGCAGGATTAGGTGTCACAGGCTGAGAAGGGTTCGTCGGATTGACAGGTGGCGTGACAGTATTATCAAGAGCAAACGTAATATCAGCGTTGGATTGAATAGAAGCGACTTGAGCTGCTTCAACTTTTGGACTATTTAAAAGCATAAGAGGCGTAGCAACGAACAAAATGCTTGAAATGCGCACGATCTTTTTCATTTTTTATTCCTTCTTTCTTGTTTATTTTTAACTTTTAAAAAAGCTAAATCCTAATTAGAGGGGTGTATCAGAAAGAATCCATTGTAATTCGGCAGTGTAAGATTCTTTGACCGTTAAATTAAGGTCAGGAGCAACGCTTAAAAAAAGTCCATTTTGTTGGTTCCAAGGAATTTCTACATTGTTATCGTCCGTTGCGGTGTATTGATAAACTTCGGTTGCTAAAGAGGAGAGAGGAAAATCACTGCCGTTTTTTCGATAAATGAAAGCTTGCTGGATCGTTTTATTTGTAGAAGTTGAATGCATGGGCTGACTCTCTCTTACCAACAAATGCCATGGTGTTTTTGCAACTCGACCATCGGCAATGAGGAAAGGAGCGCTGATGGTCGATGGTGAGTAGAGGGTTCGTTTGCTGGGAAAAGGTAAATTTTTAAAGGAAACTGTAGTTGGCATCTGCACAAAACGGAGGGTACCGTTTTTGATAGGTAAAGACTGTTCTTTAGTGATTGGCGTAATTGGCGTTCCGCTACCATCATTGCCAGTAACCGTGCTAGAAAATAAAAGAAATTGGTTTATCCATTCTTCTGTAACCGTTGCTGTATATTGTAAGGTGAATTGTGTATTGGCTTCCGTAAAATTATCTGCTGGCAGCGAATTGTGATAACTCCAATACGGCAAACCAGTGGAACTATCAGTTAAAAGTTGAAGCCCAGCTATTGGCGTACTTAAACCTGCTGCTGATTGTTTTGTTAATGTAGCAGCTGAAAGTTGAGCCAGTCCTTTAGGCACCGTTGCTCGTAATTGCTGATTCATCCACGTTGCTGGTTGATTGGTTAAACGTGTGATTAACGTGAAACGAATGATTTGACCACTTACGACAGAGTTTGCAGCTTCCCAGAGCCCTTGTGCATTTTTCCGCTCAATGATTTGCGTGACCGTTAGTTGAGGCACAGGATAAGCAACTGTTTGAGAAACAGTAGAACTGGTTAACAAAGGGAGGCCAGTGCGATTGCTGAGACCTTGGACCCACAAGCTGACCGTTTCTCCCCCTTGGAAAGTGGGTAAATTAGCAAATTGAAAATGGCCATTGGAATCTAAGGACGTTGTGTAAATAGAACCACCATTTATTTGTACTTTAACTTGATAGGTTCCGTTAGATGCTTGAGAAGCTTTACCTGAAAGTTGAGTTGAGCCGGCATTGGCGACTACGTTTGTGACTGGTTGGATTGACCAATTGACACTTTGGTCAGCTGAGGGGCTGCTTTGAATATAGTCGGTTGACGTTTTGGAACGAGCAAAGACAATTGTAGAGAGCGTGTCGCCATATTCTAATGGTGAAGCTAACGATGTCGAGAAATTTCCGGCTGCATCGACAGAAATCCCTTTCACCACAATGGGGGTAGTGGTGCCATCATGGCGGTTCAAGGTTAATTGAACAGAGTAGTTATAGTTTGGGTCTTGTACTTGTTGAATGGTCCCTGTTACAGTAGTGTCCAGATGATTTGGTTGAGTTAGTTTGGCTGGTGTGACTTGAGGAACGGGATAATTACCTAAACTAAGTTGAGCTTTGCTAATTACGCCTGTTTTTGTATTGTTTCCAATAATAATATTAATTGCACCTAATCCAGTGCCGACATCTGTAAAGGTTCCTCGAATCGGATAGTCTTTGCCGTTAAGAGCAGGAGGGATTGAAATTCCTCGTTTATAAAGTGCGCCCACATCAAACGAAATGGCGGCAGACCATTTGGTTCCGGGAAGTAACACCAAGGTGCTACTTGGAAAAGTCAGATAAACAGAATGATAAGTGCTACTATAAGAGAGGCTGACGCCGTTAGTTGAACTGTGAATATCTTGAGTGGCTGTTCCTGGATAACTGACAGTCCCTGTTAAAAGAGTCAGAAAATCTTGTTGCTTTAGAGTGTCGTTATCTAACTGGCTTGAAATTTCTGTAGGAAGTTGAATAGCAATAATCGGTCGATCATTAATTGCTAAGCCGATAAGTGTCACACTGTATTCATACGAAAGTGTGATAATATCTTGGTTATACGTTCCCGTGCTTAAGGTACTTTTTAAGGTGCTATTACCAACAGAAACACTAGCTGGCGTAGGTGCCATAGGTTCATCGTTTTCAGAGGAAGCATGGGTTTGCTCGGTTTCTTGTTCCACGATATCGGTTGCTTGAGTTGTTTGTTGTTCTGTTGAAACTGAAGTAAATGTTTCACTAAAAGTAGAGGCGTGAGTTGTAGGGTTCAGTGTTTCAGAATGAGCTATCAAAGGTTGAGTCAGCGATAAAAAAAGCCATGATATGATGCAAGAAAAGATTCCCCAGACGAACTTATTCAAAACCATCCTCTCCTTTTTTGATATTATATGTATAATGACGAAAATATATAATGTGTAAATATTGAGTACATACATTCTATAATGGGCCATTCATAAAGTAAAGCGATTACATCCGATTGTGAACAAGATATTTTGTTCACAATCTTTTAGTGTTTTAAGAAGGAAATTTCTCGAAATTCTATGCTTTTTTAATCCGAAAAAATTAAAAAACTGATAGTTTGCTAAAAATCGAGTCTTTCTTTCACTTCTTAGCACTTAAAATATTTACATTTTCCTAGGGATAGTGTACTATTTAAAGGTATGCATAAATAAAGTTTGATGTATAAAATTAAATGTTATTCGGAGGGAAACAAATGTCTGCGAAATGGGAAAAAAAAGGCACTAATGATGGTGTATTAACTTTTTCAATCGAACAAGCAGTAATCGAAAAAGGATTAACGCAAGCGTTCAATAAAGTGAAAAAAAACTTAAACGTACCTGGTTTCCGTAAAGGAAAAGTATCACGTACTGTTTTTAACCGTATGTATGGAGAAGAAGCGTTATACGAAGATGCGTTAAACGCTGTTTTACCAGAAGCATATGAAGCGGCTGTATTAGAAGCAGGAATTGAACCAGTAGCACAACCAAAAATTGATGTTGAAAGCATGAATAAAGGGGAAGACTGGGTTATCACTGCTGAAGTAACTGTAAAACCTGAAGTAAAATTAGGTGAATACAAAAACTTAACAGTGTCTAAACAAGACCGTGAAGTAACAGATGAAGACGTGGAAGCACGTTTGAAACGCGAACAAGAATCTCAAGCTGAATTAGTAATCAAAGAAGATGCCGCTGCTGAAAATGGCGACACTGTAGTTATCGATTTTGAAGGCTTCTTAGGCGACGAAGCATTTGAAGGCGGCAAAGGCGAAAATTACTCATTAGAATTAGGTTCTAATTCATTTATTCCAGGCTTTGAAGACCAATTAATTGGTAAAAAAGCTGGCGAAGAAGTAGAAGTAAACGTTACTTTCCCTGAAGATTACCAAGCAGAAGATTTAGCTGGTAAAGAAGCAGTCTTCAAAGTAACTGTTCATGAAGTAAAAGCAAAAGAATTACCAGAATTGGATGATGAATTTGCAAAAGACGTTGACGATTCAGTAGAATCATTAGACGAATTAAAAGAAAAATTCCGTAAAGAATTGACAGAAGCAAAAGAAGCAGCAGCTGAAGAAGCAAAAGACGAAGAAGCAATTCGTTTAGCTGTTGAAAATGCTGAAATCGTTGAATTACCACACGTAATGGTTCACGACGAAGTTCACCGTTCAATGGATGAATTCTTAAACAACATGCAACGCCAAGGAATTTCTCCTGAAATGTACTACCAATTAACTGGTTCTACAGAAGAAGATTTACACAAACAATTTGAAGGCGAAGCAGAAACACGCACAAAAACAAACTTAGTGATTGAAGCAGTTGCCAAAGCTGAAAACATCGAAGTAACACAAGAAGACATCGATGCTGAAGTGAAAGATTTAGCAGAACAATACAACATGCCTGAAGCGCAAGTACGTAAAGTATTAAACAACGACATGTTAGAACACGATATTCGTATGAAACGTGCTGTTGAAACAATTACTGAAACAGCTGTTGAAAAATAAACATTTTTAATAAGCTCTTCATTCGATAGAGTTTTCTAAAACTGTAGATGGAAGGTGTCTTTCATCTACAGTTTTTTTCATATAAAATAACTTTTGAAAGGGTGTGTCAAAATGGATAAAAATTATTCGAAAATTAAATATGGATTAGTGGTGTTTGGCATCTTATGCTTGACGTACAATCTCTGGGAATTTTTTACGGCTAAGTATTCAACAAAACAAGGTGTGACGTTTGTTATCGAATGTTTACTTGGAATTGGTCTAATCTTTTTACCGGATCTTGTCAATAAATTTTTAAAAATTATTATGCCACCGACTATCGTTTATTTTTACTGGTTTTTCTTATTTATTTCAGTATTCCTAGGAACCTCGTTGCATATGATCTCAATCATTTCGTTCTGGGATAAAATTTTACACTTTGTTAGTCCGATGCTGTTAACTGCTGTGGGTTATGGTATTGCTGGTTTCCTATTGAAGAAAACGAAGTACGCCGATGTTTCCCCGTGGTTATTTTTATTATTTGGGTTTGCATTTGCAGGGCTTTGTGGCGTCTTCTGGGAATTCTGGGAATTTATCTGCGATTCATTAGGGAACATGAACTTACAACGCTATAATATGTCTAACGGCCAACCATTTATTGGGCGTGCTGCTTTAATGGATACGATGGGGGATTTATTTACCAATACCCTTGGGGCCTTTGTGATGGGCGTGTACACGTATATCAGAAGCAAAGGAAATCCTGAGTATTTAGAAAATTATGCGATAAAGAGAAAATAATAAAAAAGCGATTCAACCATGGTTGAATCGCTTTTTTGCTTTTTTTAAGCAGGTACTTCGACAGGTTTTTTCAAAAGTCCGTAGACAATTCCTGAAATAATCGCCCCAATTAAGATGAACAATAGATATAGTAATGGATTACTTAATAGGAAGACGACGAAGATTCCTCCATGTGGTGCCAATAATTTGATACCAAACGCACCAACCAACGCACCAGTAAAGGCAGAACCTACCACGAAACTTGGAATCACACGTAATGGGTCAGCTGCTGCAAAAGGAATTGCCCCTTCAGTGACAAAAGAAAGTCCCATTACAATATTGGTTAAGCCGGCATCTTGTTGATCTTTTGTAAATTTATTTTTAAATAAACGAGTTGCTACGAAAATTGCTAATGGAGGAACCATTCCGCCAGCCATTACAGAAGCCATGACCACGCTGCCACCTTCTGCAACAGTACTTGCTAGCGTAGCTGTACCGAAAACATAAGCAGCTTTGTTAACTGGTCCACCTAAGTCGATGGCCATCATACCAGCTAATAAGGCACCAAGTAAAGCAGCATTTGTGCCATCTAAGCCAAGTAGGAAATGATTTAACGCATCATTAATTGCTTTCATTGGGATGTTAATGACTAACATTAATAAGCCTGTAATAATCAAACCAAAAACTGGATAGAATAAAATGGTTTTAATTCCATCTAATGATTTTGGCAAGCCTTTGAAAACTTTACGTAAAAGAACCACTACATAACCAGCTAAGAAACCACCGATTAGGGCCCCAAGGAACCCAGCTCCTCCGGCGTTTGCTAATGCACCAGCCGCGAAACCAGCAACTAAGCCTGGACGATCCCCGATACTAGAAGCAATAAAACCAGCTAAGACAGGTAACATAAAGCCAAATGCTGCGCCACCAATTTGGTTAAACCAGCTAGCTACGTCATTGTAATTCCCTAAATTGGCTAATTGATCTTGAGGAACCCCGATAAATTGATCAATCATAAAGGAAAGAGCAATGGCAATTCCGCCACCAATAACGAAAGGTAACATATGAGAAACACCATTCATTAAATCTTTATAGATACGAGAACCGATTGAACCTTCCGCTGAATCCTCTTGGTCGCTTGCAGCCGAGTCACTGCCATGGAAAGTAGGAGCTTCACCACTAATGGCTAAGTTAATTAGTTCTTCGGTTTTACGAATTCCATCACTGACGGGACGATTGACTAATTTTTTACCATCAAATCGATTCATTTCTACTTTTTTATCGGCTGCGACAATCACGCCATCAGCACGAGCAATATCTTCAGCAGTTAAACGATTTTTAATTCCTTCTGAACCGTTTGTTTCTACTTTAATGTCTACGCCCATTTCTTTTGCTTTTTTCTTCAGCGCATCTTCGGCCATGTAAGTATGAGCAATTCCTGTAGGACAAGCAGTCACAGCAATAATATATTTACGATTGCTTTCTGGTGCTGGCGTTGTTTGTTCTTGTTCTGCTTTTTCTTCCGCTTCTTTTTGATCTTCCGCTGCTTGGAAAAGTGCTTGTACAGCTTCTGGAGTTTCCGCTTCTTTCAATTTGCCAACAAATTCTGGATCGATAAGTAATCGAGAAAGGGCCGCAAGCGCTTGGAGATGTGTATCATTGGCGCCTTCTGGAGCAGCAATCATGAAGAATAGATAAGTAGGTTGTCCATCTAGTGCTTCATAATCAACACCTTTTTTACTTTTAGCAAAAAGAACTGTCGGTTCTTTTACGGCACTATTTTTTGCGTGAGGCATAGCGATGCCGTCGCCTAAACCAGTCGATGTTTGTGCTTCGCGTTTTAAAATTCCTTCTTTGTAAGTGTCAATGTCAGAGATGCGGCCACCATCGTATAATTTTTGGACCATTTCATCAATCGCGCCTTTTTTATCAGTAGCTTGTAAATCCATAATCATGACATCTTTTATTAATAAATCATTAATGTTCACTCTATTTTCCTCCCTTAGTGGATTTATTCTGAAATTTTTTCAATTGTTACTTCGTGAATAAGTTCTTGGATAAAATCTTCTGAGGCTAAATCATCAGAAAATGCGGTCGCGCTACCGCAAGCGACACCCCATTTGAAAGCCTCTAAAGGATCTTGTGTTTTTGAAAAGTTGCCAATAAAACCAGCAATCATTGAGTCGCCAGCGCCGACAGAATTTTTCAGTGGACGTTCTAAAACGTTGGAACGATAAACACCTTCTGTTGTGAAAAGTAATGCACCATCACCAGCCATTGAGATAATTACGTGTTGCGCTCCTTCTTCTAGTAACCGATGTCCATAAGGTAAAATATCTTCAACACTTGTAAAGGTTGTATGATATAATTCTGCCAACTCATGATTATTTGGCTTGACCAATAAAGGCTTTTGTGACAAAGCGTTCATTAAATCTTCACCTGTCGTATCAATAACAAATTCTGCGCCTTTTTCCTTCACAATTTGGATTAATTCTTCGTAAAATCCTTTGCGTAGAGAAGCAGGTGTACTTCCTGAAAGAACAACAATATCACCAGCCTGAACACGACTAACTGCTTGTTTTAGTTCTTGAATTTCTTCGTTTGTTAGAGCAGGTCCTAAGCCGTTAATTTCTGTTTCAGTATCTGATTTCAATTTAATGTTGATTCGTGTATCAGCAGACACGGGAGTGAAATTCGTTTGGATTTCTTCTTTTTTCAACCAATCGGCAATGAATGAGCCTGTAAAACCACCTAAAAAACCTAAGGCAGTGGATTCTGTCTCCATACGTTTTAAAATACGTGAAACGTTGATTCCTTTGCCGCCAGGTAATTTAAAATCATTCGTCATCCGATTTAAATCACCAATTTGTAGATGATCGACATGAACGATAAAGTCGATAGAAGGGTTTAAAGTCACTGTGTAAATCATTTGTTTGCCTCCATTAAAATAGTTTTTTGCTGGAATCCTTGAAGCGATTCAGCAGGGCAGTAGTCAGTTAGTAAAGTAACTGACTCTAATTCTTCCACTTTGGTAAACGTTACTTCATTAAATTTTGTATGATCCAGTAAAACATAGGCTGTTTCTGCTTGATGAATAGCCAAGGCTTTTAGCGCTGCTTCTTCGGGATCAGGCGTCGTTAAACCAAACTCTAAATGTGCGCCGTTAGTTCCTAAAAAAGCTTTGTTAAAACGAAAATGTTGTAGCTGTTCCATACTAGTGGCACCAATGATTGCTTTAGTGGAGAGCTTCAAAGTACCACCAAGCATAATAGTGGGAATTTCCATATCGCTAAGTTTTGCAGCGTGATGCACGGAATTCGTCACTACATGGATTTGTTTCCCAACTAAAAAAGGGATCATTTCTAACGTGGTTGAACCAGCATCTAAATAGATCATATCGCCATCTTGTACACAACTAACGGCTAAAGAAGCAATCTTTTGCTTTTCGTGCGTGTTTTTGATTGATTTTTCCGTCATGTTTTGTTCAAAGCCTAAATTAAGAATACGCTTAGCGCCGCCGTGAATGCGTTCTAACAAATTGGCGTCTTCTAATTCTTGTAAATCGCGGCGGATTGTGGATTCTGAAGCATTGAACAAGCTAGCAAGTTCTTGCGATTTGACGACTGATTTTTGATCTAACAATTGTAAAATTTTTTGATGTCGTTCTTCCGTAAGCATTTTCATCCCTCATTTCATGGATATAATAGCACAAATGAAAACGCTAATCAATCTAAAACGGTCAAAAACATTCAAAAAAATTAAAAAACAGTCATAAGAAAAAAAGAAAGCTGCTGAACTCAGGTTCAGCGGCTTTCTTTAATTCACTAAATCATTCGGTAAAGTTTTTTGATAAATCTCTTTTTTGACTTGGTAAGCGAGTTTTTCATCGGTCAAAATAATGAGCACATCGCCAACATGCATAACAGTATCACCATGTGTTAAAATTTCCGATTCGCCACGGCGAATGGAAGTGAGCAACATTTGTTTAGGCCAGACAAAATCACGTACCATCGTATCATCTAAGGAACTTTCTGCAGTGATAGGGAATTCAATAATCGTTTTGTGGCCACGAATATTACTTACTTTAGAAGGAACCAAACGTTCTAATAAGCTTTCATAAATTGGCTTGCCGCCAAGACTATCGATGGTAATATAACTAACTAAAGCGACAACCCCTAAAGACATTAAATGAGAAAAATTGCCGACCATTTCTGTTACTAAAATAATTGCTGTTAACGGTGCTTTACCAATCGCAGTAAAATAACCAGCCATGGCAAAAATTAAAAAGTTTTTCACAAAAATTGGATCCATCCCTACGTATTGGACAAGTAGACTGCCATACAATGTTCCGATAATGGCACCTAAAGTTAGAATAGGCAAGAAAATACCACCAGGGAGATTCGAACCGTAAGAAACCATTGAAAAAACAAAACGTAAAACCAATAAGCCGACTAAAGCCCAAATCGTGGCCGGTTGATTGCCTAAAGCTAAAACAATTTGATTCCCACCGCCAAGTAAATGTGGAAAGAAATAACCAATCGGTAAAATCAAAATAAAAGGAATAAAACCATAATAATTAGAAGAAAGGCCTTTGATTTTTCCATATACTTTTGGTAAGGACAACAATGTTTTTTGATATATCCAACCTAATAATCCTAGCAAAACGCCCAGCAGGACTAATGTCCAATAGTACTCTAAAGGCAAAGATTTAACCGGACCAATATAAAGAACTGGTTGCAATCCGAAGAAATGCAAAGAAACAAAGTTAGCGGAAATGGCCGCAGAAAAAGAGGTTAACCAAACTAAAGGTGAAAAGGAATGGTGAACCTCTTCTAGAACAAATAAAAGTCCTGCGATTGGTGCATTAAAAGCGGCGGCTAAACCAGCACTGGCACCACTACTGATTAAAATTTTTTCTTCAGACTTGGTGCTTTGCCGCCATTGACTATAGCCTTGTCCAACCACTGCACCTAGTTGAATTGAAGGACCTTCACGTCCCAAAAATAGCCCAGGACTAATCGCTAAGATCCCACCGATAAATTTTTTCCAAAGCACTGGAAACCAATGAATTTCTAATTGACCTTGAAGTTGTCCTTCCACTTGGGGAATGCCACTGCCTTTAATTGCTGGTTCGCTCTTAATCAGTCGTCCTAATAAATAAGCAAGCACGAGAGAAAATAAGAACCAAGGAATCATCCAAAAGGGTTTTTCGTGAAACGTTTGATACAGATGAACGACTTGTTCGCCAATTTTTTCAATGCCTAAGCGAAATAAGCTGACAACAAAGCCGACCAGGATTCCGACGACGATGCCTTTAAGGATAAAGCCGATTCGGGTACCATCTAATTGTTTAATTTCATGTACATCATTATTCATTTCATTTTTAGCCTCCATCACTACTTACTAATGTACTGCGGTTTGACTTGATTTACAAGAAAATTTCATATAAAAAGAAAAAGATTTTTTGTTCTTTTCTAAAGAACTTCAAAGGGATTTTTGGTATACTGTATAAGATTGAAAAAAGAGAGAGGACGTTTAATATGACACAAAAACATGCCTTGGTTCAGGGAATGAATCCTCGACAAGAAGAAGCCGTTTTGCATACAGAAGGACCACTGTTAGTCATGGCTGGTGCTGGTAGTGGAAAAACGCGGGTTTTAACACACCGAATTGCCTATCTAATTGAGGAAAAAGAAGTAAATCCATGGAATATTTTGGCGATTACGTTTACCAATAAAGCTGCTAAAGAAATGAAAGAGCGTGTAAATAAATTACTGGAAACGGGTGGCGAAGATGTATGGGTCTCCACTTTTCACTCCATGTGTGTAAGAATTTTACGTCGTGATGTGGATCAGATTGGTTACAACCGTAATTTTACAATTATTGACCCATCGGAACAAAAAACATTAATGAAACGCATCTTAAACGACTTAAATATTGATTCAAAAAAATATGATCCTCGCTCAATTTTAGGTACGATTAGCAATGCCAAAAATGAATTACAAACGCCTGAAAAAGTTGCTGAAATGCAAGGTTCCTTATATGAAGAAATTGTCGCAAAATGCTATGAAGCCTATCAAAAAGAATTACGTAAAAACCAATGTATGGATTTTGATGATTTGATTATGAATACGATTCGTTTATTCAATGAACAACCAGATACGTTGGCTTTCTACCAAAATAAATTTCACTATATTCATGTGGATGAATACCAAGATACCAATCATGCACAATATACCTTAGTCAATTTATTGGCTGCACGTTTCAAAAATCTGTGTGTCGTAGGTGATGCCGACCAAAGTATCTATGGTTGGCGCGGGGCGGATATGCAAAATATCTTGGATTTTGAAAAAGATTATCCAGATGCCAGTGTAATTTTGCTAGAACAAAATTATCGATCCACCAAAAACATTTTGGCGGCTGCGAATGATGTCATCAAAAATAACCGTAACCGCCGCGAGAAAGAACTGTGGACAGAAAATATAGACGGTGAAAAAATTGTCTATTATCGCGGGGACACAGAACGGGATGAAACACAATTTATTGTGAGCCAAATCCAAAAAGAAATGCGGGAAAATGACCGAATTTATGGTGATTTTGCGGTATTATATCGGACCAATGCCCAATCCCGTGTAGTGGAAGAAATGCTCTTGAAATCTAATATTCCGTATACCATGGTGGGCGGACATAAATTCTACGACCGTAAAGAAATTAAAGATATTTTGGCTTATTTAAGTTTGATTGCCAATCCAGATGATTCGATTAGTTTTGAACGAATTGTCAATGAACCAAAACGAGGAATCGGTAAAAGTTCAATTGAAAAATTACGGCTATTTGCGGATACGCATGGTTGGGCTTTGCTGGAAGCTGCCCAAAATGTTGATTTGGCAAATATTTCAGGAAAAGCGGGTAAAGAGCTTGGTAATTTTGGCATGATGATTCAAGACTTAACGAAAACAGTGCCCTATTTAACGATTACAGAATTGGTGAAAGAAACTTTACAACGTAGTGGTTATCGGGAAGCTTTGATGGCGCAAAATAATTTAGAGTCTCAAGCTCGCTTAGAAAACTTGGACGAATTTTTATCTGTGACACAAGAATTTGATAAACGTTTTGAAGCGCAAAACAACGACGATCCAAATGGCGAAGAAACAAAATTGGCGGATTTCTTAACAGATTTAGCCTTGGTTTCTGATTTAGATAATTTAGAAGAGAGCTCTTCGCAGGTAACCTTAATGACGTTGCATGCGGCCAAAGGGCTGGAATTTCCAGTGGTCTTTTTAATGGGCTTAGAAGAAGGGGTTTTCCCATTATCACGTGCCATGCTAGAAGAAAGTGAACTGGAAGAAGAACGGCGCTTGGCTTATGTTGGTATCACACGAGCGGAAGAAGCCTTGTTCTTAACGAATGCTTATTCGAGAACATTATATGGTCGCACGCAATATAATCGACCAAGTCGCTTTTTAGAAGAAATTGAGGCGGAGCGTTTAATGAAACAAGGGGCGGCAGCCAATTTACAGAAAGCTCCAGCGCGCACCTTTGATCCTAAAGTATTTAAGCCCAGCGCAAGTAAACCAGCTTATACACAACCAGCTACAAAATCAGTTAGCAACAAAGTGGCAAGTGGTGGCGAAAAAGTTTCTTGGCAAGCAGGTGATAAGGTCCAACATAAAGCATGGGGCGTTGGTACAGTCGTTCGTGTAGGCGGTTCGGCCAAAGACTTAGAGTTGGACATTGCTTTCCCAGAAAAAGGCATTAAACGGTTGTTAGCGGCATTTGCACCAATTGAAAAAATTTAACATGCAAAATAGGTCAGCGATTTAATGAGAAATCATCATTAGTTAAATTCTTTTTATTTTCTATCTTAGTGTAAATGTGTTAAAAAGACGATAGGAGCATTACGCTTATGAGGAGGAGTTCTACGATGGAACAACAACCATTAACATTAACGGCGGCGACAACTCGTGCGCAAGAATTAAGAAAACAACTCAATCAATATTCCCATGAATATTATGTCAAAGATCAACCATCCGTAGAAGATTATGTTTACGATCGTTTGTATAAAGAGTTAGTCGATATTGAAACGGAGTTTCCTGATTTAATCACGCCAGATTCGCCGACACAACGTGTAGGTGGCAAAGTTTTATCTGGTTTTGAAAAAGCTCCGCATGACATTCCAATGTATAGTTTAAATGATGGGTTTAGCAAGGAAGACATTTTTGCTTTTGATGAACGTGTTCGTAAGGCGATTGGTAAACCCGTTGCTTACTGTTGTGAGTTAAAAATTGATGGGTTAGCAATTTCATTACGTTATGAAAACGGGGTGTTTGTACGCGGAGCAACACGAGGCGATGGAACGGTTGGTGAAAACATTACAGAGAACTTACGAACGGTTCGCTCTGTACCGATGCGTTTAACGGAGCCCATTTCAGTGGAAGTTCGTGGCGAGTGCTACATGCCTAAACAATCCTTTGTCGCATTGAATGAAGAACGTGAAGAAAATGGCCAAGATATTTTTGCCAATCCTCGGAATGCAGCGGCGGGAAGCTTGCGCCAACTAGATACAAAAATTGTGGCTAAACGGAACTTAAATACGTTTTTATACACAGTTGCTGACTTTGGACCAATGAAAGCGAAGACGCAGTTTGAGGCATTAGAAGAGCTTTCTGCAATTGGTTTTAGAACCAATCCCGAACGGCAATTATGTCAGTCAATTGATGAAGTTTGGGCCTACATTGAAGAATACCATGAAAAGCGGAGCACTTTGCCATACGAAATCGATGGAATTGTGATTAAAGTGAACGAATTTGCGTTGCAAGATGAATTAGGTTTCACTGTCAAAGCACCTCGCTGGGCGATTGCCTACAAATTTCCACCAGAAGAAGCAGAAACAGTAGTGGAAGATATTGAATGGACAATTGGGCGCACGGGGGTGGTCACTCCTACTGCGGTCATGGCTCCTGTACGAGTCGCGGGAACCACGGTTAGTCGGGCAAGTTTGCATAATGCAGATTTTATTCAAATGAAAGATATCCGTTTAAATGATCATGTTATTATTTACAAAGCCGGCGATATTATCCCAGAAGTAGCGCAAGTGCTAGTTGAAAAACGTGCAGCCGATAGTCAGCCTTATGAAATGCCGACACATTGTCCAATTTGTCATAGTGAGTTGGTGCATTTAGATGAGGAAGTGGCGTTACGTTGTATTAATCCAAAATGCCCTGCGCAAATTAAAGAAGGGCTGAATCACTTTGTCTCACGAAACGCAATGAACATTGATGGCTTGGGGCCACGAGTGTTAGCACAAATGTATGACAAAGGATTAGTGAAAGACGTAGCGGATCTGTATTTCTTAACAGAAGAACAATTAATGACTTTGGATAAAATCAAAGAAAAATCAGCAAACAACATTTATACTGCCATTCAAGGGAGTAAAGAAAACTCTGTCGAACGTTTGATTTTTGGCTTAGGGATTCGCCATGTGGGGGCGAAAGCGGCGAAAATTTTAGCGGAGCATTTTGGTGATTTACCAACCTTAAGTCGTGCAACCGCGGAAGAAATTGTGGCTTTGGATTCAATTGGCGAAACAATCGCAGACAGCGTTGTGACGTATTTTGAAAATGAGGAAGTTCATGAATTAATGGCTGAACTGGAAAAAGCCCAAGTGAACTTGACATATAAAGGTCTCCGGACAGAACAATTAGCAGAAGTGGAGTCACCTTTCAAAGACAAAACAGTTGTTTTAACAGGAAAATTAGCGCAGTACACTCGCGAAGAAGCCAAAGAAAAAATTGAAAATCTTGGTGGAAAAGTTACAGGGAGTGTTTCGAAAAAAACTGACATTGTGGTTGCTGGCGAAGATGCAGGCAGTAAATTAACCAAAGCTGAAAGCTTAGGCGTGACCGTTTGGAATGAACAAGAAATGGTCGATGCGTTAGATGCAAGTCATTTTTAAGAAGAAAAATTAACGTTGTCAGATTTTATGTAGTAATTTGATGGTATGCTTATTTTAGTCATAAAAGTTATATGAACGAGGACTTTCTGAGTTGAGAAAGGAGGTTGATGCTTATGCGCAATTCTTCTTATCTTAATGAAAGGAGCAATGTTTTTGTCCGTTGAAGCAGCATTGGGACTGATGATTGGTTTTGCAACACTTGTTGTGACCATTATCTTCGTTATCTTAGCGCTTGTCTTAGACAACAAAAATAACCGTTCATAAGCTTTGAGGAGCTGAACGGTTAAGCGTTTGAAATAAAACCAATAACTCAGTAAGCCGCTAGTTCTTATAACTAGTAGTGGCTACTAGAGAGGTATGTTCCTGCATATCTCTCTTTTCATTTTCATAATAACATGTTTCCGTCATTTTTGCGAGCGACAAATTATCAATGAAATTCAAGGTTTCATCTAAAATATCCGACCATTTTATGGTAGAATAGGAACAGAGTGAACAGCTGTGCTAAGCTGTTTAAAGAAATACAATCCAATTGATTAATCTGAAAATGAAAATTTCAGTAAATGATAGAAAGAAGGGTATCTATGGCAATTACAGAAGAACAAGTCAAACATGTCGCTAAATTATCAAAATTATCTTTCTCCGAAGAAGAATTAGCGGACTTTACCAATCAACTAGATAAAATTATTGATATGGTGGAATTACTAGAAGAAGTAGATACAACCGGGGTTCCTTTTACTTCAAATGTGAATGAATCAATCAATGTCATGCGTGAAGACGTAGCGACACCAGGAATGGACCGTAAAGAATTAATGCGGAATGTTCCGGAATCAGAGAATGGTTACATTAAAGTGCCTGCAATTATGGATAACGGGGAGGCAGGAGCCTAATGGAAAAATTATACGACAAATCGTTAACAGAGTTACATGATTTATTGGTCTCAAAAGAAATCACTGCAGTTGATTTAACCGAAGAAACATTAAATCGTATTCAAGATACAGAAGAACAACTAGGTTCTTTTATCACAGTTAGTGAAGAAAAAGCAATGGCATTAGCCAAAGCGATTGACTTAAAAGGCATCACTGAAAGTAATCCATTAGCTGGGATTCCTATTGGGATTAAAGACAACATTGTCACAAAAGATATTTTAACAACAGCTGGCTCAAAAATGTTACACAATTTTGACCCAATTTATGATGCGACCGTGATGGATAAAGTCTATCAAGCAGATATGATTCCTGTCGGAAAATTGAACATGGATGAATTTGCCATGGGCGGAAGTACGGAAACGTCTTACTTCAAGAAAACAAAAAATGCTTGGGATCAAACCAAAGTTCCTGGCGGTTCTTCTGGTGGTTCAGCTTCTGCTGTCGCAGCCGGACAAGTCCCAGTTTCTTTAGGGAGCGATACAGGAGGTAGTATCCGCCAACCAGCCGCATTCAACGGTATTGTGGGCTTGAAACCAACTTATGGACGTGTGTCTCGTTTTGGTTTGATTGCTTTTGCTTCAAGTTTAGACCAAATTGGTCCATTGACACGAAATGTTAAAGACAATGCCTTAGCTTTAAATGCAATTAGTGGTTATGACGAAAAAGACGGCACTTCTGCAGGCGTTTCTGTTCCTGATTTTACGGCAGATTTAACTGGCGACATCAAAGGCATGAAAATTGCTTTACCAAAAGAATACTTAGGTGAAGGGGTACAACCTGATGTTCGTGAAGCGGTATTAAAAGCAGCAGAAACGTTCAAAGCTTTAGGCGCAACAGTGGAAGAAGTTAGCTTACCACATTCTAAATATGGGATTGCCGCTTACTATATTATTGCCTCTTCAGAAGCAAGTTCAAACTTACAACGCTTTGATGGCATTCGTTATGGTTACCGTTCCGAAAATGTCCAAAATCTAGAAGACGTCTATGTTAATTCGCGTTCCGAAGGCTTTGGTACTGAAGTCAAACGTCGGATTATGTTAGGAACCTTCTCTTTAAGTGCTGGTTATTATGATGCGCACTTTAAAAAGGCTGGTCAAGTCCGTACACTAATCAAACAAGATTTTGAGAATGTCTTTGCGGATTATGACTTAATCATTGGCCCATCAACACCAACTGTTGCTTTTGGTTTGGGTGAAAATATCAATGACCCAATCACGATGTATATGTATGATATTTTAACTGTTCCTGTTAACTTAGCTGGGTTACCAGGCATGTCAATTCCAGCAGGCTTCTCAGAAGGATTGCCAGTTGGTTTACAAATTATTGGAAAACATTTTGACGAACATACAATGTATAAAGCAGCCTATGCTTTTGAACAAGCGACAGATTTCCATACGAAAAAACCAGTCATTTTAGGGGGGAACGATTAATGAACTTTGAAACTGTCATTGGATTAGAAGTCCACGTAGAATTGAAAACCAACTCTAAAATTTTCTCCTCTGCGCCAGCGCATTTCGGAGCAGAACCAAACAGCAACACAAACGTGGTTGACTGGAGTTACCCAGGTGTTTTACCTGTGATGAATAAAGGTGCTTTAGAATTTGGCATGAAAGCAGCACTTGCCTTGAACTGTGAAATTTCAAAAGAAACACATTTTGACCGTAAAAACTATTTTTACCCAGATAACCCGAAAGCATACCAAATTTCTCAATTTGATCAACCAATCGGACATGATGGTTGGATTGAAATTGAAGTCGAAGGCAAAAAGAAAAAAATTCGCATTGAACGTGTGCATTTAGAAGAAGATGCTGGGAAAAATATTCACGGCACAGATGGCTATTCTTATGTAGACTTGAATCGTCAAGGCACGCCTTTAATTGAAATCGTTTCTGAAGCAGACATGCGTTCACCAGAAGAAGCGTATGCTTATTTAGAAGCGTTGCGTTCAATTATCCAATTTACAGAAGTTTCTGATGTGAAAATGGAAGAAGGTTCTATGCGTTGTGATGCCAATATTTCTTTACGTCCGTATGGTCAAGAAGAATTTGGTACTAAAGCGGAATTAAAGAACTTGAACTCTATGAACTTTGTAAAAAAAGGTTTAGCTTATGAAGAAAAACGCCAGGCCAAAGTCCTATTATCTGGTGGCGAAATTCAACAAGAAACACGCCGCTTTGATGAAGCAACTAGTACAACGTTGCTTATGCGTGTTAAAGAAGGCTCAAGTGACTACCGTTACTTCCCAGAGCCAGATGTTCCTCGTTTTTCAATTGATGATGAATGGATTGAAAAAGTTCGCGCTAGTTTGCCAGAAATGCCAGCCTCACGTCGTGCCCGTTATATCAGTGAATTAGGGTTACCTGAATACGACGCAATGGTCTTGACTTTAACGAAAGAAATGTCAGATTTCTTTGAAGCAACTCTAGCAAACGGTGCAGATGCGAAACAAGCATCAAACTGGTTAATGGGCGAAGTTTCTGCTTACTTAAACAGTGAAAAAGTTGAATTAGCCGATACTAAACTGACACCAGAAAATCTAGCGGGTATGATTACTTTGATTAACGATGGCACAATCAGCTCGAAAATTGCGAAGAAAGTGTTCAAAGAGTTAATTGAAAACGGTGGAGATGCTAAAGAAGTTGTCGAAGCAAAAGGCCTTGTTCAATTATCTGATCCAGCGCAATTATTACCAATGATTAACGAAGTTTTAGACAACAACCAACAATCAATTGATGACTTTAAAAACGGAAAAGACCGTGCAGTTGGTTTCCTTGTTGGACAAATTATGAAAGCAACTCGTGGACAAGCAAACCCAGGTGTGGTTAACAAGTTATTGCAAGAAGAGCTTTCAAAACGATAAGAAAGTAGCAGGCAAACCATGAAAAAAGCTAGAGTGATTTATAATCCAACGTCAGGAAAAGAGTTAATCAAAAAGAACTTAGCCGATATTTTATCTATTTTAGAAGAATGTGGTTATGAAGCCAGTGCATTTGCGACCACACCAGAAGAAAATTCAGCACGCAATGAAGCACATCGTGCTGCGCGTGCAGGATTTGATTTACTAGTAGCAGCAGGTGGAGATGGGACCATTAATGAAGTCGTGAATGGGATTGCTCCGTTGAAGCGGCGCCCTAAAATGGCCATTATTCCTGCTGGAACGACGAATGACTATGCACGGGCATTGAAGATTCCTCGTGATAATATCGTTAAGGCAGCAGAAGTGATTAAAAAAAATCAAACTGTCAAAATGGATATTGGCCAAGCCGGCAAAAATTACTTTATCAATATTGCGGCGGGTGGTCATTTAACGGAACTGACGTATGAAGTTCCATCAGAGTTGAAAAGTATTTTTGGTTACTTAGCGTACTTAGCCAAAGGAGCCGAAATGTTGCCGCGAGTGAAGCCGATTAAAATGCGCATGACGTATGATGAAGGTGTGTACGAAGGCAATGCATCAATGTTTTTCCTAGGGCTGACTAACTCGGTGGGTGGTTTTGAGCAAATCGTACCAGATGCTAAATTAGACGATGGTAAGTTTTCATTAATCATTGTAAAAACAGCCAATATTTTTGAGATTCTTCATTTAGTTGCGTTAATGTTAAATGGTGGAAAGCATGTTGAAGATCATCGACTAATCTATACAAAGACCAGCTATTTACATGCAGAAACGTTAGAAAAGAACAATAAAATGATGATTAATTTAGATGGTGAATATGGAGGCGATGCTCCAATGACCTTTAAAAATATGCATCAACACATTGAAATTTTTGCAAATGGTGATGCACTGCCGTCCAATGCAATTATGGGTTCTGTCTTAACTGGTAGCGATGAGATTGTCGTAGAATCAGAAGACGAAGAGGAAGAAGCATATAACGAAGCTAGCAAAGAATTTGTCAAAGAAGTTGAACGACTAACAGACGAAGATATTGATGGCGATGGAAAGATTGCCGAAAAAGAAAAGCACTAGGTAGTCCGTGAATAGCTAATGAAAGATTTAGTTGATAAGATCTTTCATTGGCTATTTTTTGACTAAGGGAAAGGGTCTCATTCTTTTATTTACCTAAAAAGTTCAAACGGAATTGCTAAATCGCCATGAAAATTCGTTGTTGCTTTTCTTAGGTATTTTCATTAGAATGAGTGAAGTGTATAAAAAGAAGGAGCGACTTATGAAAAATTATCCAGTAAAGAAAAATGACGTCATTGAAGTAGAAATCATTGACTTGACGCATGATGGTTTAGGCGTGGCAAAAGTGGACCATTATCCATTGTTTATTGAAAATGCCTTACCAGGTGAAAAACTTGAAATCAAAGTCTTAAAAACAGGCAAAAGTTTTGGTTATGGGAAAGTATTGACTGTCCTAAAAAGCAGTGAACAGCGTGTTCCCGTGAAAGATGAAAACTTTACAAAAGTCGGGATTAGTCCGTTGCAACATTTAGCGTACGGCGCCCAACTATCATTTAAAACGCAACAAGTCGAAAATGTTATGCAACGTGTCGCTAAATTGCCAGAAGTCCCTGTTTTACCAACAATTGGGATGAACGATCCGTGGCATTACCGGAACAAAGCACAAATTCCCGTGCGTAAAATTGACAACCAACTACAAACAGGTTTTTTCCGGAAAAATAGCCATGATTTAATTCCAATGGAACATTTTTATATTCAAGACCCAGAAATTGATGCAGCAATTGTTAAAATCCGTGACATTATGCGTAAATATAGCGTAAAACCTTATAACGAATCTGATAATACAGGGAACTTACGCCATATTGTCGTTCGTCGTGGCTACCATACTGGGGAGATGATGGTTGTTCTAATTACGAGAACACCGAAATTATTCCCAATTAGTAAAATTGTACCAGACATTTTGGAAGCTATTCCGGAAGTAGTCAGCATTGTACAAAATGTAAATCCAAAACGAACCAATGTCATTTTTGGCGACGAAACCATCTTATTACATGGGTCTGAAAAAATTACAGATACTATTTTTGATTTGAAATTTGAAATTTCCGCGCGTTCATTTTATCAAGTAAATCCACAACAAACAGAAGTGATGTATCAAAAAGTTAAAGAGTATGCGGCTTTAACAGGCAATGAAATTGTGGTGGATGCCTATTGCGGGATTGGAACGATTGGCTTAACTTTAGCCCAAGATGCAAAGCAAGTTTACGGTATTGAAGTGATTGAAGAAGCGGTCAAAGATGCAGAAAATAATGCTAAATTAAACAACATTGAGAATGCCACTTTCACGGCTGGTTTAGCGGAAGAATTATTGCCAAAATTAGTTGAAAATGGCTTGCAACCAGATGTTGTGGTGGTGGATCCACCACGGAAAGGGTTAGACGGTCAATTAGTAAACACATTAATTGAAACGCAACCTGAACGAATTGTTTATGTCAGCTGTAATCCAGCGACACTCGCTCGCGACATTGCATTATTAACAGAAGGTGGCTATGAAGCAAAAGAAATTCAACCAGTGGATAATTTCCCACAAACGACCCACATTGAATCTGTCACGTTATTAACAAAGGCGGTGGATTAAATGAATGAAAAAGAAAAAATGTTAGAATTAATTAAAAAGAAACAAGGTGGTGGCCGTTCTAAAAAAATGGAAACTCCCAAAAATGATCGTAAAAACATGCGCAAAGGGCCTAAAATTTTTAATAAATAAGCGGTTATCAGTAAAAAGTTGTCGCCCATTAATGAAATGGGCGACAACTTTTTTGTTAAAGCATTCCTAGCCAAACAAATAAGTTGTTATTTTGCTAGTAAATCTGTTATTTTAGACAAAAGACAAGGAGGGCTATTCAGTGGAATATGTAACAACATTAGAAGAATTAGAAGAAAAAATTACAGACAATCGTCTACAAGCCGTCTTTTTGACAGCAAAAAATTGTAGTGTTTGTACAGTTGATAAACCGATTGTCGAAAAAATTGCAACAAAATATGAATTTCCTACATACATTGCAGAAGCTGATAAAAGTCCAGAAATAATTGGACAATTAAATGCTTTTTCTGCACCGACCATTATCTTATACTATGAAGGAAAAGAAATTCATCGCCAAGCTAAAATTATTAACTTTCAAGAAATTGAAAAGAGAGTTCGACAAGTACAAGAAAATAGTTAATCAAAAAGGAAGCCACCGATCACGGAGAGGCTTCCTTTTTAATTATCTCGCTAAATGTTCAGTTTGTTGTTGAGAAAAAAGTTGATAACTGACAAAAACTTCTGCTCTTTTGTTTACTTCTAATTTAACGAAAATATTGTGGATATGTGTTTTTACTGTCCCGATTGATAGGAATAGTTCGTTGGCTATATCTTGATTTGTTTTGCACTCTAAAAGTAACGAAAGCACTTCTCGTTCTCGCTGCGTTAATTGATAGGCATCACAAAAAGGCGCCAAAAGTACGGGTTCATCTGATTGATTTTCTTCCAATTTAGCAGCGTCTTTTTCAAGAACCGACAGAGGAAAATCACGATTACAGAAGTAGATAATGGCGATCGAGAGAATGATTGTATAAATATCTTCAGAAACGTTTCGGTTGTTAATTTTAAAGACAATATCAGAATATTGGTCAATGTTAAAAATAACGAAGGTATCTTCCAAAAGAATCGCCACACCGAAACCAATGCTTAGCCAACCAATAAAACGAAGATATTTTTTCGCAAGGGCTGATAAAGGATCTATTCGTAGTTGATAGAGCGCATAGCATCCAAGGTAAATTAAAAATAGCTGATTGGGTAAATAGTACAACCAAACTTTTAAGGCGGAATTTTGTGAAAATGGAATAGCTAGCATCCATAAACCAATTAAAAATAACCAGACAAATTGATAATTTTTAAAAGGACGACCACTAATAGTATTGATAATAGCCAGATAGGCAAAATTACAACAAATAAAAATGATGGTCTTTAAAAAAGGTGCGGTCATAAAGGTCTGATTATATTCGGTTGCAAACGAATTAATGAACTCAGTCATATAAACAATCACATTGTCACAAATAAAAATAACCATTAAAAAGAGAAGCAATAAAAAAATCGGTTGTTTATTTTTCAAGTAAAGATTTAAGGTAAAGGTTGAAGTAAACGAATATAAAATAATCAACAAGATGTTATAAATAAAAACAAATGTCACGATTGGAAACCCCTTTCATCTTTTATTTTAAGTGAATGATTTTTCAAAATAATTATACCATTTTCAAATCTATGATTGGTCAGAAATTAGAGAGAAATCCGCCTAAACTTTTATAAACCCCTGGTGTACCAACGGTTTATAACCATAAATAAACTTTTTTTAATGAAAAATCACGCCAAAAAAGAAAGCGTTTTCTAACTTTTGGCGGATAGTAAACTCTTCGCTAAACTTGGTAAAGTCAATGTGTAAACAAAAACAACTTTAGGAGGAACACATCATGAAAAGAGATTACGTTACAACAGAAACATATACGAAAGAGGAAATGCATTACTTAGTCGATTTATCATTAAAAATTAAAGAAGCGATTAAAAATGGGTATTATCCGCAACTGTTAAAAAACAAATCTTTAGGAATGATTTTCCAACAATCTTCAACTCGAACACGAGTATCTTTTGAAACTGCAATGGAACAATTAGGTGGACATGGCGAATATTTAGCACCTGGTCAAATTCAATTAGGGGGACATGAAACGATTGAAGATACCAGCCGCGTATTGTCACGTTTAGTAGATATTTTGATGGCTCGTGTGGAACGTCACCATAGTATTGTTGATTTAGCTAATTGTGCTACCATCCCAGTCATTAACGGTATGTCTGATTACAATCATCCAACCCAAGAATTAGGTGATTTGTGTACCATGGTTGAGCATTTACCAGAAGGCAAAAAATTAGAAGATTGTAAAGTTGTCTTTGTCGGAGATGCGACACAAGTTTGTTTTTCTTTAGGATTAATCACAACAAAAATGGGCATGAATTTTGTTCACTTCGGTCCAGAAGGTTTCCAATTAAATGAAGAGCATCAAGCGAAATTAGCAAAAAATTGTGAAGTTTCAGGCGGTAGCTTTTTGGTCACAGATGATGCAAGTTCTGTTGAAGGCGCTGATTTCTTGTACACGGATGTTTGGTATGGCTTGTACGAAGCGGAATTATCTGAAGAAGAACGTATGAAGGTTTTCTATCCAAAATATCAAGTGAATCAAGAAATGATGGATCGGGCAGGTGCCAATTGTAAATTCATGCACTGTTTACCAGCAACACGTGGGGAAGAAGTAACTGATGAAGTGATTGACGGTAAAAATTCTATTTGTTTCGATGAAGCAGAAAACCGTTTAACATCTATTCGTGGCTTATTAGTATATCTTATGAATGATTATGAAGCAAAAAATCCTTATGATTTAATCAAGCAAGCAGAAGCGAAAAAAGAACTAGAAGTTTTCTTAGACACTCAAAGCATTTAACGGCCAACTGTCCACTGATTGAAAAAATGAATCAGTGGACAGTTTATAAAGAGAGGAAGAGTCTTCATGGAGGGGAAAAAGAAATTTAGTTTAACGAGTGCCATTTTATCAGTGATCTGTGTGGTTTTCGTTGCTGAAGCAGCGGCGCCTGTTGCTGCAATTGGTAATTCTCAGTTTTTTTGGTGGATTTTCTTATTAATTGCATTCCTATTGCCATATGGGTTAATTTCATCAGAATTAGGAACAACTTATATTGGTGAAGGGGGCATCTATGATTGGGTGACCAAAGCATATGGTCATCGTTGGGGTGCCAGAGTTTCTTGGTATTATTGGATTAATTATCCATTGTGGCTAGCTTCATTAGCCGTTATGACGCCAGAACTATTAACGACAATTACAGGTATTAAGTTTTCAACACCGATGATGATTATTGTTGAATTAATTTTTACTTGGATTGTGGTTTGGATTAGTTTTTATCCAGTCAGCGACAGTATCTGGATTCTAAATGGAGCTGCCGTAATCAAGATGGTTTTAGCTGTCTTAATTGGTGGGCTAGGATTGTATGTAGCCTTGACGAAAGGTGTTGCCAATGAATTTACCTTGAAATCAATGCTGCCAACGTTTGACTTAAGGAGTTTATCTTTTATTTCTGTAATCATTTTTAATTTGTTAGGGTTTGAAGTCATCTGTACGTTTGCAGATGATATGGAAAATCCTAAGAAGCAAATTCCACAAGCTATTGTAGCAGCGGGGTTAGTCATTGCCGCCATTTATATTTTTTCAGCCTTTGGAATTGGGGTAGCGATTCCCACCGATCAAATTAGTACCGGCAGTGGTATGATGGATAGCTTTAAACTATTGACAGGCTCGACAGAAGGTTGGTTCATTATGTTGATGGCTTTCCTATTCCTTCTTACGTTGTTCGGCAACATGATTTCTTGGTCATTAGGAGTCAATAATACAGCTTGTTATGCTGCTGAAAATGGTGACATGCCTAAATTTTTTGAAAAACGTAGTAAGAAAAATGACATGCCAATTGGGGCTGCTTTGATGAATGGCATTGTGGCATCGGTGGTCATTGTATTAGCACCAATTTTACCTAATCAAGATTTATTCTGGGCCTTTTTCTCCTTGAATGTCGTCCTATTCTTGTTATCGTATATCCCAGTTTTCCCAGCTTTTTATAAGCTTAGAAAAATTGATCCCGATACACCACGTCCGTTTAAAGTTAACGGAAAACCAGGATTTTTAAAAGTTTTAGTGGTTTTGCCAATGATTATGATTATTATTTCACTGATTTTCACAGCAGTGCCTTTAGATTTTAGTCCCGCAGCATTAAATGAAAAATTACCAATCACAATTGGGGCAATCATTTTTATTCTGTTTGGTGAAGTAATTATTTACGTGAAAAAAATTAAGAAGGGAACGAAAGAAAATGGCTAAACGAATTGTAGGAAGTACCCCTAAACAAGATGGCTTTAGAATGCCAGGAGAATTTGAACCACAAGAGAAAGTTTGGATGATTTGGCCAGAAAGACCGGATAATTGGCGCGATGGTGGTAAACCTGTCCAAGAAGCTTTTACTAATGTGGCCAAAGCAATTAGTCAATTTACACCGATGAATGTGGTGGTTTCTCAACAACAATTTCAAAATTGCCGTCGCCAATTGCCGCCAGAAATTACGGTTTACGAAATGTCAAACAATGATGCCTGGGTTCGTGATTGTGGACCATCATTTGTCATTAACGACCATGGAGAAATCCGTGGTGTGGATTGGACATTTAATGCTTGGGGGGGATTAGTAGATGGTTTATATTTCCCTTGGGACCAAGATGATTTGGTTGCACAAAAAATTTGTGAAATTGAGCATGTAGATTCTTATCGTACAGATGATTTTGTTTTAGAAGGCGGTTCATTCCACGTAGATGGACAAGGAACAGTCTTGACTACAGAAATGTGCTTATTAAGTGAAGGTCGAAATCCACAACTTTCAAAAGAAGCAATCGAACAAAAATTATGCGACTATTTAAATGTTGAAAAAGTTCTTTGGCTAGGTGATGGAATTGACCCAGAAGAAACTAATGGTCACGTGGATGATGTAGCTTGTTTTATTGCACCTGGTGAAGTGGCTTGTATTTACACCGAAGATCAAAATAGCCCATTTTATGAAGCGGCACAAGATGCGTATCAACGTTTGCTTAAAATGACTGATGCTAAAGGACGCCAATTAAAAGTCCACAAATTATGCTGTCCTGTCAAAAATGTAACCATTCAAGGTTCCTTCAAAATTGATTTCGTGGAAGGAACCATGCCAAGAGAAGACGGCGATATTTGTATCGCATCCTATATGAACTTTTTAATTACAAATGATGGCGTGATTGTGCCACAGTATGGTGATGAAAATGATCGTTTGGCTTTAGAGCAAGTTCAAGCGATGTTCCCAGATAAAAAAATTGTCGGCGTTAATACGGTAGAAGTTGTTTATGGGGGCGGCAATATTCACTGTATCACACAACAAGAACCAAAGCGCTAGGAGGGAAACAGATGTCAAAAATAGTGATTGCATTAGGTGGAAATGCGTTAGGAAATTCTTCGAAAGAACAATTGGCAAAAGCACAAACCGCTGCAAAATCCATTGTTGATTTAATTGAACAAGGCCATCAAGTGGTGATTGCTCATGGCAACGGGCCACAAGTTGGCAAAATTCGCTTAGCTTTTGAGGAAACGAGTCAATCTCCAGAAGATGTCGTGCCGTTTCCTGAATGCACAGCAATGAGCCAAGGCTATATTGGCTATCATTTACAACAAGCAATTGATGAAGAACTAGTAGCCAGAAATTTAGGGGAACAACCAGTTGTTACGTTAATTACACAAGTCGTGGTGGATCCGAAAGACCCAGCGTTTACAAAACCAACAAAACCAATTGGTGGTTATTATGACGAAGAAACAGCCAAACAGTTGATGGCGGAAACTGGGAACGTCTATCAAGAAGATGCGGGTCGAGGCTGGCGACGGGTAGTTCCTTCACCAAAACCAGTTGATATTTACGAAAAAGTTAGCTTGCGAACACTTGTTGATGCAGGACAAATCGTAATTGCTTGTGGTGGTGGCGGGGTTCCTATTGCCTATGATGGTCCAGTCTATCATGGTGTAGATGCAGTCATTGATAAAGACTTTGCGGCAGCAAAAATGGCTGAACTCATTGAAGCAGATGTTTTTGTGGTATTAACTGCAGTGGAACATGTTTTTGTTAACTTTGGTCAAGCAAATCAACAAGCTTTGACTGATGTTACGGTTACGGCAATGCAACAATATATAGAAGAAAATCAATTTGCGCCAGGTAGTATGTTACCTAAGGTGGAAGCGGCCATCAGTTTTGCAGAAAGTAAACCAAACCGCCAGGCGATTATCGGGCTTTTAGAATTAGCTTCGGAAGCAATCAAAGGAGAAAGTGGTACACGAATTACACAATAAATTCTCAGTATTTAACTTTCACAAAAGACTAAAACAAACGCATTTAGCGGACTATCTTAATCGTTAGAGAGTAGGACATCGGTCGTTTTGACGGATGTCCTACTCTCTATTTTGTCTTTTTAACGAACAAAACTGTTAGTTGTCATGCAAAAATAAACATAGTAAGATAATCTTTAAATGGTATAGGAGGATAAAAATGTCTAAATTTTTAAAAGTAATCGGAATAATTGCTGTTTTGTTAGTCATAATAGGCGCTGCAGCTTATTGGTTTATACTCAAAAAGTTCACTCCTGAGGCAGAAACCCCAGCAATGTACAATCAAGAGAGAATCGTTAAAACGATTGAAGACCAATTAAAAGAAACGGATGTACAAAAAGCTCGTACCAAAGCACCGTTGATTATTGAAAAAAATATCACTGAATTACAGCAAGCGATTGCCGACGGAGCATTGACCTATGAAGAACTTACGGCGTTTTATTTGGACCGTATTTTACAGTTCGATCAAATAGATAATGGCATGAACAGCATCTCTGAAATCAATCCGCAAGCAATTAAGGAAGCCAAGGCATTTGACCAGCAAGCCTCTCAAACACCGAAGAAGCCTTTGTATGGTATTCCTGTGACTTTGAAAGAAAATATAAATACGACCAACATGATTTCGAGTGCAGGAGCTTATGCCTTACGCACGTTCAAGCCTAAGGAAGATGCGGAAGTAGTTAAGAAGTTAACAGAGGCGCAAGCTTTGATTTTAGGAAAAGTAAACTTATCTGAACTAGCGAATTATATGTCAATGAAAGCACCAAGTGGCTATAGTTCCAAACATGGACAAACACTTAATCCTTATGGGCCGCTCAAAATAACACCTTCAGGTTCAAGTTCTGGGAGTGGGGCTAGTGTGACGATGAATATCGGCGCCTTCTCTTTAGGCACTGAGACGATGGGATCGATTGTTTCCCCCGCTTCTCATCAATCAGTGGTTGGTTTTAAACCGACCCACAGTTCAGTAAGTGGCGAAGGTGTTTTGCCATTGGCACCGTCATTAGATACAGTTGGCCCGATTGCCCGAAGTGTCGTTGATGCTGCACAAGGCTATAATGCGTTTAAGAAAGACACGGTTCCGAGCATTGATTCAACGAAATTTACTAAAAATAACTTACAAGGTCAACGCATTGGGTTGCTAGAAATGCCAAGTGCTGAAGAAGAATTTGCGACTGCTAAAAAGGCCCTCCAAAAAGCTGGAGCAGAAGTGATTCCGGTAACACCAGACATGGAAGGGATTGATGGCGGGAAAGTTATTTCCAATGAATTTAAGTTTGCATTGGAAGAATTTGCGAAACGTTATGACTTACCATTTAAAACACTGGAGGAACTAATTGCGTATAATCAACAAGATAAAAAGGTTCGTGCCAAGTATGGGCAAGATTTATTAGAAGCAGATGTTAAAAAGAAACAACCAGATAAAGAAATCATTCAAACAACCATTAAAAAAGCACAGCAAACGTTTGATGCGTTGCTAAAAAAACAACAATTAGACGGATATGCTTTTATTGATTCTGAAGGTACGGGTTTAAGTGCCGTGGCAGGATATCCTGAATTGACGGTTCCTTTGGCGAAAAACAGTGAAGGACAACCTTATGGGCTGACTTTTACACAAACTGCCAATAAAGAGCAAACGTTATTTGAGCAAGCTTACAGCTTTGAACAAAGTACAAAAGGACGGATAGTACTTTCAGACAACGAGCTGTTGGCAAACAGTAAAAAAATAAATAGAGATGAGCAGTAAAGGGAAACTAGGAATGGCGAAACATCCGTATCAAACCTAATAAAGATAATCGACCTACAAATGAAAGGAATTGTTTGTAGGTCGATTATTTAGGTGAGTCGTTTTTTTTTTGCTTTTTTAGGCGAATGTTTTCATGTAATAAGTTAATAAGTGGCCAGATTCGAGAAATAAGGCCATCAATTTTTAAGCATTTCAATAAAAAGAGTGAACGATGGCTGTGTTTGAAGCATGAATATGTGCGGTTGCTTCCGCTTTCGCAATATTAATTTGAAGCGCTACCGTCGTAAAGGGTTCTGCTACAGGTATCATTAGATGGAAACAAATCCATGAATACATAGAAGATTAAAGCAAGATGAAGAAAATATTGTGGCAATAAAGGATATCAGAATGCTTGTAGAATGACTATATGTAGTGTCTTTTTGTTTTTTTAATCAATATATAGTATTAAAATCTTCTTTTTATTCCGAAATCTGATTGACTTGTTTTTTAAAACGGAGTACTCTTATTGAGACGTCAACAGAGAAAAGTTTGGTTTTAGGAAGGTCGGAAATTTGTTGTGAATAAGAATTTTTTGGTGAATGATTTTAAAGGTTGGGAAACGAGAAGTTACTTGTTTTTAGCTTTGATGGTGGGGGTACAGTTGATTGCATTTGCTATCAATCCATCGAATTGGATTACGTTAGTAGGTGGTTTAGCCGGCATCATTTGTGTGAATTTAATTGCCCAAGGAAAAGTCAGCAATTACATTTTTGGGTTAATCAGTGCAGTGATTATTGGCTATTTTGGGTTAGTGACACGGGTATATGCGGAAGTTCTTTTACAAAGCTTCTATATTATTATGGACATTACAGGGCTTTATGCTTGGCTTCGGGCTAGCGAGGATGGCTCGGGTCAAGTAACCGAAGTAAAAGTTTTAAAAGGTATTCAGTGGTTGTATGCCTTTTTCACGTGGCTGCTCATTGGCGTAGCTGCATATATTTTGTTAGGTTTTGTAAATGATGCGCAACAAACATTAGATGCAATCACGTTCAGTGTTTCAGCGACAGGGATGTTATTGATGATTAAACGTTATCAATCGCAATTCGTGTTTTGGCTACTAGGAAATATTTTTTCAATTTTGTTATGGTTCCGAGCAGGGACGCACGCTGGTGGTGATTATGCGATATTTGTTATGTATTGTATGTATACTTTTAACTCAATTTTTGGTATGTTTAATTGGTTGAAGATAAAAAATAAAATGGAAAAAAATAGGTAGGGAGTTCGATGGCAGTGATTGTTTTAGCAGGTACGATTGGCGCTGGTAAATCTAGTTTAACAGCTTTAATTGCAAACCGTTTAGGTTCAGAAGCCTTTTACGAATCAGTTGATGATAATGAGGTATTACCTTTATTTTATGCGGAACCGGAAAAGTACGCGTTTTTATTACAAATTTATTTTTTAAATAAACGTTTTGATAGTATTAAACAAGCATTAACGCATGAAAATAATGTATTGGATCGCTCGATTTATGAAGATTCATTACTTTTTCATTTAAATGCAGATTTAGGTCGTGCAAACGAAACAGAGGTCAAAGTGTACGATGACTTATTACAAAATATGCTCCAAGAATTGCCTTATGCTGCGCATAAAAAAAGACCTGATTTGTTAGTTCACATTCGTATTTCATTTCCCAAAATGTTGGAACGCATCAAAAAACGTGGCCGTCCTTATGAACAAATTGAGACAGATCCAACGTTGTATGATTACTATCAAATGTTGAACGAGCGTTATGATCAATGGTACGAAGACTATGATGAAAGTCCTAAAATTCAAATTGATGGCGATAAATATGATTTTGTCGAAGATCCTGAAGCGTGTCAATATGTCTTGGCGTTAATTGAGAAGAAAATTGAAGAATTAGAAAGATAAATAAAAAGAAGCAAGTCCGGACTTGCTTCTTTTTGACTTAAAATGTGGATAGATAGGCTAAAGTTGCTACTAAATAAAGGAGTGTAGTGCTAAATTATAGAATCGGATTTTAACCTTCCCCTAAGTTAAAATCGGATAATCTATCTATCGACAGTTTAAGTTTGTATAAAATAGCGGTAGCTATTATCAACGAAGTCATTCATCGGTTGACCTGACTTCTCTAGAAGTATACCATCGAAAATAACCAACAGTTGTTCAAAATTTGGACTTAGTAAGTGTAAATTTTGATTGAAAGTTTCTGTAAATCAATCATTTATTCAAAAAATAATGCTCGAAAGAAGGAAGATAAATGGGCTAAATTTGGTTTGAACGCATTCTACGTTGGCGCAAAAAAGCGCAACGATTTTTACAAGGACGTTATGCCCGGTTCGATGAATTGAATCGAACGCTGTTGCTAACAAGTGTCGTGCTGGCGCTCATCAATATTTTTACTGGCTATCTTTGGGTTCGGTTATTGATTTTAATCACAGTCGCCTACGTGTATTATCGCTTTTTTTCAAAACATATTCACCCGCGATTGAATGAAAATCAACGGTTTATTCTTCGAAAACAACGCCTAATGCAAAAGGTTCATGCTTTTCGCAAGCGACACATGACTCAGAAAGAGTATCGTTATTTTAAATGTCCAAAATGTCAGCAGTCATTACGTGCGCCGAAAGGACGAGGAACAATCAAAGTCACTTGTTCAAACTGCCAAAATCAATTTATCAAAAAAGTCTGATCTTCTGTGTTTTTTGGTCTAGGCAACTTTTGGACTTGTGGTATACTTGAGAAAAGAAACCATTGGATATTCTAAAAGGGGAATATCTTGTTAAAAAAGGAGAGAAAAAACAATGGAAATTAAACGCCAACAAGAAATTGTTGAAGCGTATCACTATGATATGCGAGTACCTGATTCAGAAGTAGAGACAGATTTACGTGTCAGTTTTTCACCAATTGAAGTAGAAGAAGAAAATTATCCAGAAAACAGCTCAGCACTTGTTGCTCGCTTAGAATTTCGAATTGTCTTTGACGAATTTGTTTTATCAGGGGCGATTAGCCAAATTAATCACATTATTGATCGTAAAATTGAAAAACAAGAAGATATTTCGCAAGAAGAAGTCGATGAACTTGTACGTCCTTTATTTAGCATCGTCGAACGTTTATCTTATGAAGTAACTGAAATTGCTCTGGATCGTCCAGGTGTCCAATTGAATTTTCAACAATCAGAAGAAGCTTAAACTTTAAAAACAGCGTTTATAACGGATTCCGTTATAAACGCTGTTTTTATTCTTGTGAAGATTTAGCAACCAAAGCTTTTTTAAACTGTTCATAATTTTTTGTAGCGATATCCACATAAGCAATCGGCTGACCAACTTTGGTGATTTTTTCGGGAAGATAGGGAGCGAGCATTTCATTGTACAAAATGAACGCAGCTTCTGGTACTTCCTCTGAAAGAACATCATAACTGATAAAGTCAATTTCATAGGTTGGTTGAAAAAAGGCTTTGATGTTTTGCTGCTCTTTATTTGAAAAGAGCCAAGGACCTCCATTTGCAGGGCTCCCCACAAACAACGTCGCTCCATCACGGTTGACAGAAAGGATCCAACAAATTTTTTGCATACGCTTACACCTCCTAGAACTAAGTATACCACGTCAGCTTAAAAGAAAGAGGACAAAAAACAAATTATTTTTACAGTGACTAGTAAAACAACGCTTGGTGATAGTTTTAAACTATCACAACGGTTATTTTCTATCAAAAAGTAAGCAAATTATCCCACTATTTGCTATAAAATAAGGTACAATAGAACTATCACTGGAAACAGTTTGCTGTTTTCAGGGTATTTACTGGAGAGTGAGTACCGGGAACCTTTACTTCCTTTGATGTACTTGTCATTAAAAACATAGGGAGGAACTAAAATGACAACATTCATCACTGTATTAGTGATCCTTGCATTTATTGCTGTGTTATTCGGTTTCTACCAAATGCAAAAGAAACATTTAAAATTCTCAACACGTGTCTTTTCAGCATTGGGCGTGGGGATTGTTTTAGGTGCAATTATTCAATTTGCTTTTGGTACAGACAGTAAAATTACTACGCAATCAATGGAATGGATCGGGATTGTAGGTAATGGTTATGTAGCGTTTCTACAAATGCTCGTAATTCCGTTAGTATTTGTATCTATTGTAGGTGCATTTACAAAAATGAAAGAATCCAATAAATTAGGAAAAATTAGCTTTAATGTGTTAGCCACCTTACTAGGAACAACAGCAGTAGCTGCCTTGGTGGGGATTGGAACAACCTTAGCGTTTGGTCTTCAAGGGGCAAAATTCACGCAAGGTGCTGCAGAAACGTCAAGAATTGCCGAGTTAGCGACGCGTCAAGATGCGATTCAAGATTTGACGATTCCCCAACAAATCGTTTCATTCATTCCTAAAAATGTCTTTGCTGACTTTGCGGGAACACGACCAATGAGTACCATTGGGGTGGTAATCTTTGCTGCGTTTGTTGGTGTCGCTTATTTAGGCGTTCGTCGTAAAGCGCCAAAAGAAGCTGAATTTTTTGCAAATTTAATTGATAGTTTATATAAAATTACCATGCGAATTGTTACCTTAGTTTTACGCTTGACCCCTTATGGCGTGTTAGCGTTAATGATTAATGTTGTAGCAACAAGTGATTTTGTTGCGATTATTAACTTAGGTAAATTTGTGTTGGCATCATATGTGGCCTTAATCATTGTTTTTGCCATTCACATGCTGATTTTAATTACTTTAAAAGTCAATCCAGTTACGTATCTAAAAAAAGTTTTTCCAGTCTTGAGCTTTGCTTTTACTTCTCGTTCAAGTGCAGGAGCTTTACCATTAAATATTGAAACACAAACCAAAGCATTAGGTGTCGATGATGCCACAGCAAACTTTGCTGGTAGTTTCGGTTTATCTATTGGACAAAATGGTTGTGCCGGCGTTTATCCAGCTATGTTAGCAACCATCGTTGCACCAACTGTTGGAATTGATGTCTTTAGTTTACAATTTATTTTAATGTTAGTAGCAGTTGTCACAATCAGTTCATTTGGCGTAGCCGGTGTCGGCGGCGGAGCAACCTTTGCTTCTCTAATCGTTTTAGGCGCAATGAACTTACCAGTTGCAATTGTTGGTTTAGTAATTTCAGTTGAACCACTTATTGACATGGCGCGGACAGCTGTTAACGTTAACGATAGTATGGTTGCAGGCGTGTTAACAAGTGCTCGTATTCATGAATTAGATCGTGATGTCTTAAATGATCGCGACGTTGTCTTAGATGCAAATATCTAAATCAATAAAACGAAAAGTGTTTAAGCAATGTCTTGCTCAAACACTTTTTTTGAATTTTAAGCGAAAGTGCAGTAATTATTTAAAAGAACGTATATAATAAGTTGTTAACTAAATTCAAAAGGACGTGAAGGAATGTTTTCAAACCAAGTAAAGATTATGTTATATGTGAATAATGTTGAGGAATCTAGTCAATTTTGGCAAACGTTTGGCTTTGTTGAAAAGGAAAGAGAGGAAGTTGACGGCACATTGGTGGTAGAAATTGCACCAAGTGAATCAGCAGAAGCGATTATTGTTTTATATGATTTGGCCTTTATTCAAAAACATTCACCAGAAGTGGCGGGGAATACCCCTTCTTTAATGTTTGCTAGCGATGATATCATTGGTCTCTATAAAAAAATGCAAGAGGCTGGCGTTACTGTTGGTGAAATGGTTCAATTGCCAACAGGCTTAGTTTTTAATTTTGCAGATAACGATGATAATTACTTTGCTGTGATGGGGCAAGAAAGTAAATAAAAAACAGCTTGGCACCAGAATCAATCTAGATTCCGGTGCCAAGCTGTTTTTTATAAAAGTTGAAAGTTTTATAAATTTTACTAAAATCTGTAATTTTCATGAAAATATAGCGTATGATAATGCTGTTAATAGAATAGGCGGAGGTAAGCGGTATGCGTAAACGACATGCAAAGAAAAGACATGGAGGAGTGAATTGGCTTTTTATAGTATGTTTGTTGGTGGTGATTGGTGGTAGTGGTTATTTAATAAAAACGTTCTTTTTCACTAGAGATTCACAAGTTAGTCAAGAATCGAAAGTGGTCTTGGAAGAAGATCGCCGAAGTGATAATTATGCGAATTTAACGAAAGAAATAGTTGCACCAGATAGTGGCGAACTTGATCAAAAAATTCAAGAAACAAATTATATTGGTTCGGCTTTGATCATTAAAGATGATCAGGTTTTAGTAAATAAAGGATATGGCTTTGCCAATTTTGAAAAGCAACAAGCCAACACGCCAAACACAAGGTTTCAGATTGGCTCAATTCAAAAATCTTTTACCACAACCTTGATCTTAAAAGCAATTGAAGAAGGTAAACTTACATTAGATACAAAACTCGCTACGTTTTATCCGCAAATTCAAGGTGCTGAGGATATTACGATTAGCGATATGTTGAATATGACAAGCGGTTTAAAGTTATCAGCAATGCCTAATAATATCGTTACCGATGAAGAAATTATTCAATTTGTTAAACAAAATACCATTCAAGTCAATAAAGGAAAATACAATTATTCCCCAGTAAATTTTGTCCTTTTAGCAGGAATGTTAGAGAAAATGTATCAACGTACCTATCAAGAATTATTTAATAATCTTTATCACAAAACGGCTGGTTTAAAGAATTTTGGCTTCTATGAAACCTTATTGGAACAACCTAATAATTCAACAAGTTATAAATGGACAGAAGACAATTCGTATAATCAAGTGCTCTCAATTCCCGCAGCTAGTTTTGCCCATGAATTTGGGACTGGGAATGTGGATATGACGACAGGTGATTTGTATTGGTACTTACATCAATTAATGAGTGGACACTTAGTTTCCACCGCACTTTTGCAAAAATTATGGACGTCTTCTCAGCAAAGTTATTATCATGGCGGCATCTATGTTCATGATAATTATTTACGCTTACACGGCGTTGAAGCGGGTCAACAAGCCCTGGTTTTATTTTCAAAAGATATGAAAACCGGGGTCATATTGCTAACTAATTGTGTGAATCCAGCGAAATACAAAGAATTAATTGGTTCGTTGTTCCATGATGTAACCAATTTAACTGTTAAATTTTAAAGCAGAAGCAACAACGATCACTCCAAAGCCTTTTTAGGTTTCTTCTGAGAGACTTTATATTAAAATAAAGGGAAGAACGATCAAAGGGAGTGACGAAGATGAAGCAATCAAAAAATAAACAAGTTGTTATTGGTGAATCAACGAAAAAAAACATTTATCTTCAAGATATAGAACAGGAAACGCAAGCTTTTATTCTCCAAAACAATCCACAATTGACAGCTGAATCGATGATTACATTGGCGGAGTTACTTAATTATCGTTTGGATTACATGAAACAATTGGTCGCAAATGATTCTGAAAAAATCCAACAACTGAATGAATTGGTGGTTCAACATATCAAAGAAGATAAGCTGATTTCCAATAATATGAATGAAAAGATGGAAAAGAAATTAACCTTTGGCCAACGAGCAGCGGATACCATTGCTAAATTTGGCGGTAGCTGGGTGTTTATTGGCTTCTTTTGCTTCGTGTTGATTGCTTGGATCGTGATTAACTCTACCACTTTATTGGGACAACCATTTGACAAATATCCTTATATTTTGCTAAATCTCGCCTTATCTTGTTTAGCAGCTATCCAAGCACCGATTATTATGATGAGTCAAAACAGACAAGAAGCCCGTGACAGAGAACAAGCGAATAATGATTATAAAATTAACTTAAAAGCAGAAGTAGAAATTAATTTATTACATGAGAAAATGGATTATATTATCAATAATCAACTAGAAAATTTGGTGAAAATCCAAAATATTCAAATTGAACTTTTAGGTGAATTGCAAGAACAACTCGCCGCGACTTCTGAAAAGGAGTAGTATATAGAAGAGGTCGGGACAGAACCGTTTAGCTCCGAGAACCAAGTAGGTACTGATTAACATCTATTTGCTTTGCAAATAGTGTTTCTCAGCAATAAGAAGAAATTTCCGAAAATTGCTCTTTAATTTTTGGAGACCAAGTAGGTATTGTTCATCATCGAATCACTACGTTCTTCGTGATTCTCAACACTTGGAAGGATTAAGATACGCCGAACACTTGTGTGAGAAAGTCAATTTCGGCTTATTTCCGAAGGACCTTCACCAAGTAGGTACGATGATTTCATCTGTTCATGCTTCACAGTGAAACATCGCAACTCTTAGAGCTGTAGCTCTTTTGAAGGCTGTACTGTGA
>SKEQ01000242.1_pt1 | contig 53290 bp, 51 predicted proteins | sample 4826751 | NCBI WGS metagenome assembly SKEQ01 (sample SAMN11008805, study PRJNA524170) | human gut metagenome | biome: Human fecal sample; material: Feces; isolation source: fecal sample from pouch patient p44 | host: Homo sapiens | place: Israel: Tel-Aviv | collected 2013-07-11
ATATAAAAGTTTATAATTGAGATTAAAAGAAAAGGAGATGCGAGTCATGAAGAAAATAGGAGTAGTTGGTAGTATCAATATGGATATGACCGTAAAGGCGGAGCGAATTCCTCTGAAGGGTGAGACAGTAAAGGGAGAAGACTTAAAATATATTCCGGGAGGAAAAGGGGCAAATCAAGCGGTTGCCATGGCGAAGCTGGGGGCAAATGTTGAAATGTTTGGCTGTGTCGGTGATGATTCGGCAGGGATAAGCCTTGTGGAAAACCTTCGGGATGTTGGTGTGGAAACCAAATGTGTGAAAACCATCCACGGGATTCCGACAGGGCTTGCGATGATCACGGTTGGAGAGAATGACAATACTATTGTGGTGGTTGCGGGAACGAATGATTGTGTGGATATCGCTTACATCGATGAAATAAAGGAAGAGCTTTTGAAGTGTGAAATTGTGTTGCTTCAGCACGAAATTCCCCAGGAAACGATAGAGTATGTGGTGGATCTTTGTTACGAGAATGATGTGAAAGTAGTTTTGAATCCGGGACCTGCCAGACCGGTAAAAAAAGAGGTGCTTGATAAAGTGACTTATCTTACACCGAATGAGCATGAGACTGTGATTTTATTTGGAGAAGAACAATCTTTTGAAGAATTGATGAAAAAATACCCTGAGAAGCTGGTGATTACGCAGGGGTCAAGAGGAGTGAGCACATGCCTGAAGAGCGGTGAAGTTGTGCTTGTGCCGGCGAGAAAAGTACAGGTTGTAGATACGACAGGGGCGGGCGATACGCTGAATGGAGCATTTACGGTGGCGATTACGGAAGGACGGGATATTGTAGGAGCGCTTGCGTTTGCAAATACAGCAGCCGGACTGTCTACGGAAAAATTCGGAGCGCAGGGTGGAATGCCCAGTCGCGAAGAAGTGAAAAAACGGATGGAGGCATAGAAAAATGAAGAAATGTGGAATTATAAATGCGGATATTTCCAGAGTTCTGTCTTATATGGGGCATACGGATACTTTGGCTGTTGGAGATTGCGGACTCCCTATCCCGGATGAAACGGAGAGGATTGATCTTGCGTTGAAAATGGGAACTCCTTCTTTTATGGAGACGTTAGAAGAAGTTGTAAAAAATATGAAGATTGAAAAAGTAATTCTTGCGGAAGAAATAAGAGAAAAAAATCCGGAAATCCATGCGGCGGTTTTGAAACTTGTATCACAGATGGAACAAGAATGTGCGGTAGAGTATGTGGAGCATGCAGAGTTGAAAAAACAGACGAAAGATTGTAAAGCGGTAATTCGTACGGGTGAAGTAACTCCGTATGCAAATGTTATCTTACAGTCTGCATGCTTGTTTTAAAGATGGAAATACGGAGGGAGAAAAAACATGCAGATTGAAATGAAGGGAATTGACAAAGCCTTCGGAACAAACCAGGTGCTGAAAGATGCAGGATTTGTTCTCGGAGATGGAGAAGTTCACGCTCTTATGGGTGAAAACGGAGCCGGGAAATCTACGTTGATGAAAATTTTGACGGGAGTTTATACGAAGGATAAAGGGGCGGTACTGGTAAATGGAACAGAAGTGTGTTACAAAAACCCACAAGAAGCGGAGAGGGCAGGAATTGTTTTTATCCATCAGGAATTAAATGTATTATTTGACTTGACAGTCGAAGAAAACTTATTTATGGGGAAAGAAATAAAAAATAAATTTGGGTTGTGCAATCAAAAAGCTATGCGGAAAAAAGCGGCAGAAGCGCTGGAGCGTCTTGGGGTGAAGATTGACCCGGCTGAAGTGATGTCGAACTTGTCAGTGGGACAGCAGCAGATGATTGAAATCTGTAAAGCGCTTATGGTTGATGCCAAGGTTATTATTATGGATGAGCCGACAGCGGCGCTTACACAGAGCGAAACGGATGTATTGTTTGAGGTTATTAAGTCACTCCGTAAAGCAGGCGTATCCATTGTATATATTTCTCATAGAATGGAAGAAATCTTTGAACTCTGTGATCGCATCAGCGTTCTGCGGGATGGTACTTATGTGGGAACCAGAAAAATTGCGGAAACGAATATGAACGAAATTGTGAAATTGATGATTGGTCGAGAGATCGGAGAACGTTATCCGGAGCGGAATTGTAAAATAGGAAGACCGATGCTGAAGGTGGATGGACTGACGAAAAAAGGTGTGTTCCGGGATGTGAGCTTTGAAGTGCGCGCTGGAGAGGTTCTCGGTGTTTCGGGTCTTATGGGAGCCGGAAGAACGGAAATCATGCAGGCAATTTTTGGAAACCTTCCATATGATTCCGGAAAGATTGAAATAGAAGGGAAAGAAGTGAAAATTAAATCTCCGATTCAGGCAATCGAGCAGGGGATTGGATTTATTACGGAAGACAGAAAAGTGGAAGGGCTGATGTTGGAAGAAAGTATTGAGAAAAATATTGCGCTCGCAAATCTTTCCTCTGTTTCTAAAAACAGTGTGATCGATAAGAAAAAAGAAAAAGAATTGGTGAAAAGAGGAATTGACGAGCTCCATATCCGCTGTTTTGGACCGGGACATGAATGCAATAATCTGAGCGGAGGAAATCAGCAGAAGGTCGTATTTGCCAAGTGGGTATATACGAATCCGAAGATCCTGATTCTGGACGAACCGACCAGAGGCGTGGATATCGGAGCGAAAAAAGAAATTTATAATATCATCAATGAATTGGCGGCAAAGGGTGTGGCAATTATTATGGTTTCATCTGAACTGCCGGAAGTGCTTGGAATGAGTGACCGAATCATGGTTGTTCGTGAAGGTTTGGTTCGAGGAGTTATCAGTAAAGAAGAAGCGGGTCAGGAAAATGTAATGACTTTGGCAACGGGAGGTACAATTTAATGGAAACGAATAAAAATAAAGTATTAGATCATATACAGGATTTGGGAGCGCTTATTGCGCTGGTTGCTTTAGTTGTGGGTATCAGTATTGTGAGCCCTGAATTCAGAACAGGTAGTAATTTCCTGTCATTGTTGCGTCAATCATCAATTAATGGATTGATTGCATTTGGTATGACTTGCGTTATTCTGACGGATGCTATTGACCTTTCGGTAGGATCGGTATTGGCGCTTAGTACAGCACTGTGTGCGGGGATGATCGCGAATGGTGTTCCGGCTGGAGCGGCTATGATTTTGGCGTTAGTGATCGGAACTGCTCTTGGAGCGGTAAGTGGATTCTTTGTAACGAAGGGCAGACTTCAGCCATTTATTGCGACACTTATTACAATGACGGTGTATCGTGGGGTTACAATGATATTTACAGATGGAAAACCAATTTCCAATCTTGGTGATAGTTTTGTGCTGAAACTTGTAGGGCGTGGAAATTTCTATCATATTCCAATTCCGGTCATATTGCTTGTTTTGATTTTTGTTGGCTTTTACTTCTTATTAAATAAAACAACATTTGGACGCGCGGTTTATGCGACAGGAAGTAACTGGAAGTGTGCAAAGCTGGCAGGAATTAATATTCACAAGACAAAAATAATTGTATATGCTATTTCGGGCTTTATGGCGGCATTATCCGGACTGATTCTCTTGTCAAGACTTGGCTCTGCGCAACCGACACTTGGAGAAGGATATGAATTGGATGCGATTGCGGCGGTAGCGCTTGGCGGAACAAGTATGAGCGGTGGCCGTGGTAAGATATATGGTACTTTTATCGGAGTCTTGATTATTGCAGTGTTGAATAACGGACTGAATATTCTCGGTGTTTCTTCTTATTATCAGGATGTTATTAAAGGTTTGGTAATTTTAGTGGCTGTATTGTCTGACCGAAAGAGATAGTCGTGTAGTGTGTTGTGTGATAGAAGGAGAAGAAAAATGAAGAAAAAAATTGTAAGTATTATATTAGTGTTTGGTATGATGCTGGGATTAGCAGGTTGTAATGCGATTACCATTGATGGGGAAGGTGAAACTGTTGAAAATGCCGGAAATGGTACGATCGGACTTTCGGTGTCGACTTTGAATAATCCGTTTTTTGTGGCGCTTGCGGAAGGCGCAGAAGCGGCAGCGGAAAAAGAAGGCGTGAAGCTGGCGGTTGCGGATGCAGGGGATGATAGCGCGAAGCAACAGAGTGATATTGAAGACCTTATCTCAAGAAATGTCAGTGTGTTAATTGTAAATCCGGTGGATTCTGATGCGGTAGCACCGGCAGTGCAGAATGCAGTGTCTCAGGGGATTAAAGTAATCTCCGTGGACCGTGTAGTAAATGGTGTTGAAGTGGATTGCCAGATTGCATCTGATAATGTGGCAGGAGCGAAAATGGCAACAGAATATTTGATTGAGCAGATCGGAGAAGGGGCGAAAGTAGCAGAACTTCAAGGAGTGCCCGGTGCATCTGCAACAATTGATCGAGGAGAAGGGTTCCATGAGGCTGCAGATAAATCGCTGAGTGTAGTAGCGAGCCAGACGGCTAATTTTGATAGAGCAGAAGGTATGTCTGTTATGGAAAATATTCTTCAATCTGACGGAAGTATTCAAGGAGTATTTGCACATAATGATGAGATGGCGCTTGGAGCATTGCAGGCAATTGCAGCTTCTGGTAAAGACATTAAGGTGATTGGCTTTGATGCGACAGATGATGCTGTTGCCGAAGTAAAGGCTGGAAGAATGGCGGCAACTGTTGCGCAGAAACCGGACCTTATGGGAGAAACTGCAATTCATACGGCAATGAAATTAATTGCAGGAGAGAAAGTAGAAAAATCACTTCCGGTAGAAGTGGAACTGATTACACAATAATAGGAAGCAGAAAATATTGCTGCAACGATCAGAATAATCTGAAAGGAAGCAGCAATATTTTTTGCTTTTTTCTATTGACAAGCCGGAAAAGTTTGTGCTATAGTAAAAAATGCACTATTGTGGAAAGTTATGCCATAAAATTGCGTAAAAATCAGCTGAAAACGCAGTTTTCGCTGGATTTCCAAGAGTTTTCAGGGTGATTGTAAAGCCCACAAAAAAATAAATGAGGAGTGAAACGTCAATATGGAGAAAAACAGAATTCGTCCTATCAAAAGCGGAAGAAGTTCACGCATGAGCTATTCCAGACAAAAAGAAGTTCTTCAAATGCCTAATTTGATCGAAGTCCAGAAGGATTCTTATCAGTGGTTCCTGGATGAGGGATTAAAAGAAGTATTCGAAGATATTTCACCGATCGCAGATTACAGCGGTCATTTGAGTTTGGAATTTGTTGATTTTACCTTGTGCGAGGACGACGTCAAGTACACCATCGAAGAGTGTAAAGAGCGTGATGCAACTTATGCGGCACCGTTAAAAGTGAGAGTAAGACTCCACAACAAGGAAACCGATGAGATTAATGAGCATGAGATCTTTATGGGAGATCTTCCGTTAATGACCAGTACGGGAACGTTTGTGATCAACGGAGCAGAACGTGTTATTGTCAGCCAGTTGGTTCGTTCACCGGGCATTTATTATGCGATTGCACACGATAAATTAGGAAAGAAGTTATATTCTTCTACTGTAATCCCTAACCGTGGTGCGTGGCTGGAATATGAGACGGACTCCAATGACGTTTTCTACGTGCGCGTAGATAGAACAAGAAAGGTGCCGATCACTGTGCTTATTCGTGCACTTGGTATTGGTACAAATCCGGAGATTGTAGAACTCTTTGGTGAAGAGCCGAAGATTCTCGCAAGCTTTGAGAAGGATGCTGCTACAAACTATCAGGAAGGTCTCTTAGAATTATATAAGAAGATTCGTCCGGGTGAGCCGTTAGCGGTAGACAGTGCTGAGAGTCTGATCACAAGCATGTTCTTTGATCCAAGACGTTATGACCTGGCGAAAGTAGGCCGTTACAAATTTAATAAGAAGCTTGCTCTGAAAAACCGTATTACAGGACAGGTTCTTGCTGAGGATGTTGCAAGTGCGATTACCGGAGAAGTAATTGCAGAGGCAGGCACAAAGATCACAAGAGAGATTGCAGAAACAATCCAGAATGCAGCAGTTCCGTATGTGTGGATCGATAAACCGGAAGAGGAGAGAAGTATCAAGGTTCTTTCTAGTATGATGGTAGATCTTGATGCGATCGTAGATATTGATCCAAAAGAAGTTGGCGTAACAGAACTTGTATACTATCCGGTGCTTGCGGGATTATTAGAAGAAACCGCAGGTGATATTGACGAATTAAAGGATGCAATTAAGAGAGATATCCATGACCTCATTCCAAAACACATCACAAAAGAAGATATCCTTGCATCTATCAACTATAATATGCATCTTGAATATGGAATCGGAACAGACGATGATATTGACCATCTCGGAAACAGACGTATCCGTGCGGTTGGTGAGCTTTTGCAGAACCAGTACAGAATCGGTCTGTCCAGATTAGAGCGTGTAGTGCGTGAGAGAATGACCACACAGGATCTGGAAGGAATTTCTCCACAGTCTCTGATTAATATTAAACCGGTAACAGCGGCGGTAAAAGAATTCTTTGGTTCTTCCCAGCTGTCACAGTTCATGGATCAGAACAACCCGCTCGGTGAGCTGACACATAAGAGACGTCTGTCCGCTCTTGGTCCTGGTGGTCTGTCCAGAGATCGTGCAGGATTCGAGGTTCGAGACGTACACTATTCTCACTACGGAAGAATGTGTCCGATTGAGACTCCTGAAGGACCGAACATTGGTCTTATCAACTCACTTGCATGTTATGCGAGAATTAATCAATATGGATTTGTGGAAGCACCATATCGTAAAATCAACCATGATGATCCACAGAATCCGGTTGTTACAGACGAAGTTGTATATATGACAGCTGACGAGGAAGATAATTATCATGTGGCACAGGCGAACGAATCTCTGGATGCAGAAGGACATTTTGTTCATAAGAATGTATCCGGTCGTTACCGCGAGGAGACACAGGAATATGAGAGAAAAGTCTTCGATTACATGGACGTATCTCCTAAGATGGTGTTCTCTGTTGCTACAGCGCTTATCCCATTCCTTGAGAACGATGATGCTAACCGTGCGCTGATGGGATCAAACATGCAGCGTCAGGCAGTTCCGCTTCTTATGACAGAGGCTCCGGTTGTCGGAACAGGTATGGAAGAAAAGTCTGCAGTTGACTCCGGTGTATGTGTTGTCGCAGAAGAAGGCGGTGTTGTAGAGCGCTCTGCATCTACAGAGATCGTTATCCGTCAGGATGATGGAAAGCTTAGAACTTATAAGCTGACAAAATTCCTTCGAAGCAACCAGAGTAACTGCTATAACCAGAGACCGATCGTATTCAAGGGTGACCGTATTGAGGCCGGTGATGTAATCGCTGATGGTCCGTCTACTTCTAACGGTGAGATGGCGCTTGGTAAAAACCCACTGATCGGATTTATGACATGGGAAGGTTACAACTACGAGGATGCTGTCCTTTTAAGTGAAAGACTTGTACAGGATGATGTATATACATCTGTTCATATTGAAGAATACGAGGCAGAAGCCCGTGATACTAAGCTCGGACCAGAAGAGATCACTCGTGATATTCCGGGTGTCGGTGATGAGGCTCTCAAAGATCTTGATGAGAGGGGAATCATCCGTATCGGTGCAGAAGTCCGCGCCGGTGATATTCTGGTAGGTAAAGTAACTCCGAAGGGAGAGACAGAGCTTACAGCAGAGGAACGACTTCTCCGCGCAATCTTCGGAGAGAAAGCCCGCGAAGTAAGAGATACTTCTCTGAAAGTACCTCATGGTGAATATGGTATTGTTGTAGATGCGAAAGTATTTACAAGAGAAAACGGAGATGAGTTATCACCGGGTGTTAACCAGTCTGTCCGCATTTACATTGCTCAGAAGAGAAAAATCTCTGTTGGTGATAAAATGGCCGGACGTCATGGTAACAAGGGTGTCGTTTCCCGTGTGCTTCCGGTAGAAGATATGCCGTTCCTGCCAAATGGCCGTCCGCTTGATATCGTGCTGAACCCACTTGGTGTACCATCACGTATGAATATCGGACAGGTGCTTGAGATTCACTTGTCTCTGGCAGCAAAAGCGTTAGGCTTTAACATTGCTACTCCGGTATTTGATGGTGCAAACGAGAATGACATCATGGATACATTGGATCTGGCAAATGATTATGTAAATTTAAGCTGGGAAGAGTTTGAAGAGAAACATAAAGCAGAACTTCTCCCAGAGGTTATGGATTATCTGTATGAGAACAGAGATCACAGAAAATTGTGGAAGGGTGTTCCGCTTTCCAGAGATGGTAAGGTTCGTCTCCGTGACGGAAGAACGGGAGAATTCTTCGACAGCCCGGTAACCATCGGTCACATGCACTATCTGAAGCTGCATCACCTGGTTGATGATAAGATCCATGCTCGTTCTACAGGTCCTTACTCACTGGTTACACAGCAGCCGTTAGGTGGTAAGGCACAGTTCGGTGGACAGCGTTTCGGAGAGATGGAGGTTTGGGCACTGGAGGCGTATGGTGCATCTTACACTCTTCAGGAGATCTTAACTGTCAAATCCGATGACGTGATCGGACGTGTGAAGACTTACGAGGCGATCATCAAAGGTGAGAATATTCCAGAACCTGGTATTCCGGAATCCTTCAAGGTACTCTTGAAAGAGCTGCAGTCTCTTGGTCTGGATGTTCGTGTGCTTCGTGAAGATAACACAGAAGTGGAGATCATGGAGACCGTTGATATGGGTGAAACAGATTTCCGTTCACTGATCGAAGGAGACAGAAAGTACCGTCAGGAAGAAAATCTCGGTGCTCAGGGCTACACAGAGCAGGAATTCGAAGGAGAAGAGCTTGTGGATGTGGAAGAAGAGCCGGAAGAAGATGATTTCGCGATTGAATTTGAAGAAACTGATGATTTCGCATATGACGATGATAATGAATAGAAAGGGGTGCCAGTATGCCAGAAAATAATAAAGAACAAACTTTTCAGCCAATGACTTTTGATGCAATCAAAATCGGTTTGGCATCACCTGAGAAGATTCTGGAATGGTCAAGAGGAGAGGTTACAAAGCCTGAGACCATTAACTATAGAACTTTAAAACCGGAGAAAGATGGTCTTTTCTGTGAGAAGATCTTCGGACCAAGCAAAGACTGGGAATGTCACTGTGGAAAATACAAAAAGATCCGCTATAAAGGCGTAGTCTGCGACCGTTGTGGAGTAGAAGTTACAAAAGCAAGTGTTCGTCGTGAACGTATGGGTCACATTGCGCTGGCTGCACCGGTATCTCATATCTGGTATTTTAAAGGAATTCCAAGCCGTATGGGACTGATCCTTGATCTGTCCCCGCGAACTTTGGAAAAGGTTCTCTATTTTGCTTCTTATATTGTGCTTGATAAAGGAGAAACTGATCTTCAGTACAAGCAGGTACTTTCTGAACAGGAGTATCAGGAAGCAAGAGAAAAATGGGGAAGCGCTTTCCGTGTAGGCATGGGAGCAGAGTCCATTCAGGAATTGTTACAGGCTATTGATCTGGAAAAAGAATACAAAGAACTGACAGAAGGATTGCAGGGAGCAACCGGACAGAAGCGTGCAAGAATCGTGAAACGTCTGGAAGTTGTGGAAGCATTCCGCGAATCCGGAAATAAACCGGAATGGATGATCATGAATAACATCCCGGTAATTCCGCCGGATCTTCGTCCGATGGTTCAGTTAGATGGTGGACGTTTTGCCACATCTGACCTGAACGATCTTTACAGAAGAATCATTAACAGAAATAACCGTCTGAAACGTCTGCTTGAACTTGGCGCTCCGGACATTATTGTAAGAAACGAAAAGAGAATGCTTCAGGAAGCGGTTGACGCGCTGATCGACAACGGACGCCGCGGCCGTCCGGTAACAGGACCTGGTAACAGAGCACTTAAGTCTCTGTCAGATATGCTGAAAGGTAAATCCGGACGTTTCCGTCAGAACCTTCTTGGTAAGCGTGTAGACTACTCTGGACGTTCCGTTATCGTAGTAGGACCGGAACTTAAGATTTACCAGTGCGGTCTGCCAAAAGAAATGGCAATTGAACTGTTTAAGCCTTTCGTTATGAAGGAACTTGTTCAGAAGGGTATTGCGCAGAATATTAAAAATGCGAAAAAGATGGTAGAGAGACTGAGACCGGAAGTGTGGGATGTTCTGGAAGAAGTTATTAAAGAGCATCCGGTTATGTTAAACCGTGCCCCTACACTTCACAGACTTGGTATTCAGGCCTTTGAGCCAATCCTTGTAGAAGGTAAGGCGATCAAGCTTCATCCGTTGGTATGTACAGCTTATAACGCTGACTTTGACGGAGACCAGATGGCTGTCCATCTTCCATTATCTGTGGAAGCTCAGGCAGAGTGTAGATTCCTTCTGCTCTCTCCGAACAACCTGTTGAAACCGTCTGATGGTGGTCCGGTTGCAGTTCCTTCTCAGGATATGGTACTTGGTATTTACTATCTGACACAGGAAAGACCTGGAGCTCTTGGTGAAGGTAAGGCATTCAAGAGTGTAAATGAAGCGATTCTTGCCTATGAGAATGGAGCGGTTACACTTCACTCACGCATCAAAGTACGTGTGTCTAAGACAATGGCAGACGGAAGCGTGAAGACAGGAACGATCGAATCCACACTGGGAAGATTTATCTTCAATGAGATCATTCCGCAGGATCTTGGCTTTGTAGATCGTGAAGTAGAAGGACAGGAACTCTTACTGGAAGTAGATTTCCACGTAGGTAAGAAACAGTTAAAACAGATCCTTGAAAAAGTTATTAATACACACGGCTCAACTGCAACTGCAGAGGTACTCGATGCGGTAAAAGCAATCGGTTACAAGTATTCTACAAGAGCAGCCATGACCGTATCTATTTCTGATATGACAGTGCCGCCGCAGAAACCGGAAATGATTGAAAAGGCACAGGATACAGTTGATAAGATCACAAAGAACTTTAAACGTGGTCTGATCACAGAAGAAGAGCGTTACAAAGAAGTTGTAGAGACATGGAAAGCAACTGACGATGCTCTTACAGAGGCGCTGCTTACTGGTCTTGATAAATACAACAACATCTTTATGATGGCAGATTCCGGTGCCCGTGGTTCTGACAAACAGATCAAACAGCTTGCAGGTATGCGTGGATTGATGGCTGATACAACAGGTCGTACGATCGAGTTGCCAATCAAGTCTAACTTCCGTGAAGGTCTGGACGTATTGGAGTATTTCATGTCTGCCCATGGAGCTCGTAAAGGTCTGTCCGATACAGCTCTTCGTACTGCTGACTCAGGATACCTTACAAGACGTCTGGTTGACGTATCTCAGGAGCTTATTATCCATGAAGTTGACTGTACACCGAAGGATGGAGAAATTCCGGGAATGTACGTCAAAGCATTTATGGATGGAAATGAAGAAATTGAGAGCTTGCAGGAGCGTATTACAGGACGTTATCTCTGTGAAAATATTGTAGATAAAGATGGAAATGTGCTTGTAAAAGCAAATCATATGGTTACACCAAAGCGTGCAGAACTGATCATGAAGAAGGGTGTAGATGAGAACGGTGAAACTCTTACAAAGATTAAGATCCGTACAATTCTTACCTGTCGTTCACACAGTGGAATCTGTGCAAAATGTTATGGCGCGAACATGGCAACAGGTGAGCCGGTTCAGGTTGGTGAGGCTGTCGGTATCATTGCTGCTCAGTCTATCGGAGAACCTGGTACACAGCTTACAATGCGTACGTTCCATACTGGTGGTGTTGCCGGTGATGATATCACACAGGGTCTTCCTCGTGTCGAGGAGCTTTTCGAGGCAAGAAAGCCGAAGGGACTTGCGATCATCACAGAATTTGCCGGAACAGCAAATATCAATGATACAAAGAAAAAACGTGAGATTATCGTCACAAACGATGAAACAGGTGAGTCAAAAGCATACCTTATTCCTTACGGATCACGTATTAAGATTCAGGATGGAGCAAAACTGGATGCCGGTGACGAACTTACAGAAGGTAGCGTAAATCCGCATGATATTTTGAAAATCAAAGGTCTTCGTGCGGTTCAGGATTATATGCTTCAGGAAGTGCAGCGTGTATATCGTCTTCAGGGTGTTGAAATCAACGATAAGCATATCGAGGTAATTGTGCGTCAGATGCTTAAGAAAGTACGCATTGAAGAAGCGGGAGACACAGAATTCCTTCCGGGAACCAATGTAGATATTCTTGAATTTGAAGATGTAAACAAAGCTCTGGAAGAAGAAGGAAAAGAGCCTGCAACAGGCGAGCAGATCATGCTTGGTATTACAAAGGCATCACTTGCTACCAACTCCTTCCTGTCAGCAGCGTCCTTCCAGGAGACTACAAAAGTTCTGACAGAAGCAGCAATCAAAGGTAAGATCGACCCATTGGTAGGTCTGAAAGAAAATGTTATCATCGGTAAACATATTCCGGCTGGTACGGGTATGAACAAATACCGTGATATCCGTTTGGATTCTAATGCAGTCAAAGCAGAAGAAGCAGAACTTCCGGAAGAAATGGAAGAAGAAACCGTAAAACAGGCAGGTACACTGGAGCTTATTAGTGAAGCAGAGGCAGAAGAAGTACTTGTAGAGGAATAAGTCGAAAACGGCTGTTCGGTTTAGATAATATAGGAATAATAGAAAGTGGGATATATGATAGATATATCTCACTTTTTCTTCAGCGTTGAGGAATAAAAACTTTTCGCAATAAAATGTCCGGATTTTATGCAGGATATCCTTCTGTGCGGTAAAATATGAGTAAGAAATTTTTCGCACAGGAGATATTACAAATGAGAAAAAGAGAAAAAAGAGAACGAAAGAAACAGGATCGAGGAATCGTTGATTTCATGATGGTTACGAACCATTTTTTTCATGCTCTGAGGGAATGGATTCTAGAAATGGATGATCCGAGAAACCAGAGTTACATCACGTATACTCAGGCAGATCTGGGGTATATGGCAATTCTCAAGAATGTATGCGGCCAGCATTCCATGAGGGAAATGGATGATAACTTTAATAAGGAAACCTGTATTGATACCCTGCGCCTGATGTCAGGAAACCGGGAGCTTACCGAAATGCCCCATTATGATACCCTGAATTATTATCTGGAAAAACTGTCTCCAGACTGTCTTTCAGATCTGAGAAAAAAGATGGTTACAAGCCTAATAAGAGGAAAACAGTTTAACAGAAACAGGCTTCTTAGGAAATACTGGAGAGTGATACTGGACGGAACCGGACTGTTCTGTTTTAAGGAAAAGCACTGCGACAACTGCCTTTGCACAGAAAAACAGATGCCGGATGGGAAAAAGATGAAACTTTATTACCACAAGGTGCTGGAAGCCAAGATAGTCTTAAGTGACAACGTAGTAATCAGTCTTGGAACAGAATTTATAGAAAATGAAAAGGAAGATGTGGAAAAACAGGACTGTGAGATCAATGCAGCCAAACGATTACTGGAGAAAATAAAAAAGGATTACCCAAGACTGCCGATCTGCATACAGGGGGATGCATTGTATGCGGCGGAAAGCATGATGGAACTTTGCAGGGAAAGGTATCACTGGGAGTATCTTTTCACACAGAAAGAAACCCGTCAGAAGGTGCTGGATGAAAGCTATGAATGGATAAAAAGTGGTGACGGAGCAGAAAAGATAAAAGGATTGTGTGAAGAAAAAGGAACAGCCTGCTATGCCAATCATGTAGAGGAAGTAGCAGGAAAAAAAGAAGTCATGAATGTATTTGAATACGAATATGAAACAGAATCCAAAGAAGGAAAAACACATACTGTGCGCTTCCGGTGGATAAGTAGCCTGGAAGTGACAAAGCGGAATATAGAAGAAATGATACTGGCGGGAAGAGGACGGTGGAAAATAGAAAATGAGGGATTTAATAATCAGAAAAATGGGCTATACCGGATTGAGCATCTTAACAGCCATAACAGTAATGCGATGAAGAACCATTATCTGCTGACACAGATTGCAGATATCCTCATGCAGCTTTATCTGGCATGGAATCCATATATAAAAGAACTGAAGCAGACAATAAAAAATACATCTTCAGGGTTACTTGAAAGTTTTCGCGGACTAGCAGTAACGGAAGAAGATGTATCCTACATTTTCAGATACACAACGGTGTATCTGGAATAACAAAGTTATTTTAGCACAGGTGGTGGTGGAATGGAAGAGGGAATAACAGAATAATTATCCACAGTTCTCAGAAATTGGCGAAGTAGACCTGTGTATAGTGTATAACAGTAGGGACTTTTTTAAGAAATGTGGATAAGTGTCAAATTATTTGAATGGTGTTTGAGAGAATAAAAATATAAAAGTTTATTCCTCACCGCTGTTCTCAGCCATTTTTTCTTGTTTTTTCTACGGTAATGTTTTATAATAAAAAAAGCGACATTAATATGACCGGATCAGTGTTATAAAAAACACAGTCGGCAGAATTGGAGGAATTAGAATTATGTTAGTATCAGCAAAAGAAATGCTTGAAAAAGCAGTGGCAGGGCATTATGCAGTAGGCCAGTTCAACATTAATAACCTTGAGTGGACAAAGAGTATCCTTCTGACAGCAGAAGAGTGCAAATCACCAGTAATCTTAGGTGTATCTGAGGGCGCAGGAAAATATATGACAGGATTCAAGACAGTAGCAGCTATGGTAGATGCTATGATCGACGAGCTTGGTATCACAGTACCGGTAGCATTACATCTTGATCATGGTACATACGAAGGATGTCAGAAATGTATCGAAGCTGGATTCTCTTCTATCATGTTTGATGGATCTCATTATCCAATCGAAGAGAACGTTGCTAAGACAAAAGAGCTGATCGCTATTTGCAGAGAAAAAGGAATGTCTCTGGAAGCAGAAGTTGGTTCTATCGGAGGAGAAGAAGACGGAGTTGTTGGACAGGGCGAGTGTGCAGATCCACAGGAATGTAAGATGATCGCTGATCTTGGCGTAGATATGCTTGCAGCAGGTATCGGTAACATTCACGGTAAATATCCTGCAAACTGGGCTGGTTTAAGCTTCGAGACTCTTGATGCAATCCAGAAATTAACAGGAGAACTTCCACTGGTACTTCACGGTGGTACAGGAATTCCGGAAGATATGATCAAGAAAGCAATCGATCTCGGTGTTGCCAAGATCAACGTTAACACAGAGTGTCAGTTATCGTTTGCAGATGCTACACGTAAATATATCGAGGCTGGAAAAGATCTGGAAGGAAAAGGATACGATCCTCGTAAATTATTAAAACCAGGCGCAGAAGCAATTATGCAGACTGTAAAAGAGAAAATGGAATTATTTGGTTCTGTTGGAAAAGCAGAATAAGCGTTAATGATAAAGGCGTTCCAATTAGACGTTGGAAGGCCTTTTTCTAATTTCAGTTGGTTTGTTGTGAGAATATGACATGGGGAAATTACATCAGAGTAAAGAAAGGAACGAAAGCAGCATGAGTGAAGTATTCAATGTAGCAGATATTTTTGGCGAGGATGTATTCAATGATACTGTTATGCAGGAACGCCTTCCGAAGAAAATATATAAAGATCTTAAGGAGATAATCAAAGAAGGAAAAGAACTGGATCTAGCCACCGCAGATGTGATTGCCCATGAGATGAAAGAATGGGCGATCGAGAAAGGAGCTACCCATTATACGCACTGGTTTCAGCCTCTTACAGGAGCTACGGCAGAAAAACACGATTCCTTCATATCCGCACCGCTTCCGAGTGGTAAGGTATTAATGACATTTTCGGGAAAGGAACTGATCAAAGGAGAGTCCGATGCGTCCTCTTTCCCATCAGGCGGTTTGCGGGCAACTTTTGAGGCGAGAGGCTATACAGCGTGGGATTGTACTTCGCCGGCATTTGTAAGACATGATGCGGCAGGAGCGACGCTTTGTATTCCGACAGCCTTTTGTTCTTACACAGGCGAAGCATTAGATCAGAAGACACCGCTTCTTCGCTCTATGCAGGCAATCAATGAACAGGCGTTGAGACTGATCCGTTTGTTTGGAAATACAACATCTCAGAAAGTAACTCCTTCTGTGGGAGCGGAACAGGAATATTTCCTGATCGATGCCAAAAAATTCCGCGAGAGAAAAGATCTTATCTATGCGGGACGCACGCTCTTTGGAGCAATGCCGCCGAAAGGTCAGGAGCTGGACGATCATTATTTTGGTACGATTCGTCAGAGAATTGCCGGATTTATGAAAGATGTTAATGTAGAACTCTGGAAGGTTGGAGTATCTGCGAAGACACAGCACAATGAAGTAGCTCCGGCACAGCATGAACTGGCTCCGATTTATGCGGAAGCGAATGTGGCTGTCGATCATAACCATTTAGTTATGCAGACGTTAAAGAGAGTGGCGCACCAGCACGGGTTAAAGTGTCTTCTTCATGAGAAGCCGTTTGCAGGGGTAAATGGCTCCGGTAAGCACGATAACTGGTCTTTGATTACAGACGATGGAAAAAACCTTCTTGAGCCGGGAAAGACACCGCATGAAAACGTACAGTTTTTGCTTGTACTTACCTGCGTACTGAAAGCAGTGGATGATCATGCAGAACTCCTGCGTGAATCAGCAGCAGACCCGGGAAATGATCACCGGCTTGGCGCGGATGAAGCGCCGCCGGCAATTATTTCCGTATTCCTGGGAGACCAGTTAGAAGATGTAATGGAGCAGCTTGTAGATACCGGAGAGGCTACGCGGAGCATTAAAGGCGGCAAGCTGAAGACCGGTGTTCGTACACTTCCTGATTTCGCGAAAGATGCGACGGACAGAAACCGTACTTCGCCGCTTGCATTTACGGGAAATAAATTTGAATTCCGTATGGTTGGTTCCAGAGATTCTGTGGCAGGACCGAATGTTGTACTTAATACGATTGTGGCAGAAGCATTTAAGGAAGCCTGCGATATCCTTGAAGCAGCAGACGATTTTGAGATGGCGCTTCACGATCTTATTAAAAAATATGCCACAGAGCATCAGCGGATCATCTTTAATGGAAATGGATATTCAGAGGAATGGGTAGAAGAGGCTGAGAGAAGAGGACTTCCTAATATTCGTTCTATGGTGGAAGCAATTCCGGCGCTTGTACTTCCTTCAACGATTTCTATGTTTGAAGAGTTCGGAGTATTTACAGAGGCGGAACTTCGATCCCGTGCAGAGATTAAATACGAAAATTATGCGAAAGCTATTAATATTGAAGCTCGTACGATGATCGATATGGCGAGCAAACAGTTTATTCCTGCTGTCATTAAGTATACGAAGGAATTGGCAGATACAGTAGTAGCAGTGAAAAATGCAGGTGCAGAAGCTGTCGTACAGGTGCAGCTTCTCGGGGAAGTTACAATGCTTTTGGAAAAAGCTAAGAAAGCATTGGACGCTCTGGTGAAAGTCGCTGATCAGGCAGCTTTGATGGCAGAAGGAAAAGAACAGGCAGAATACTATTATTTTGAAGTAACTCCGGCAATGGCAGAGCTTCGTACACCGATCGATGAACTCGAAATGATCGTAGATAAAGAAGCGTGGCCGATGCCTTCCTACGGAGATCTTATATTTGAAGTATAATTAAGGGGAAAATGAATGACAAAATACGAATTTTTACAGAAATTGCAAAGAGAGCTGAGCGGGAAAATAAGTGTTTCCGCCGTTCAAGACCAGATTGATTATTACAGCCAGTATATCGATGGCGAAGTGGCGCCAGGAAGAAGCGAGCAGGAGGTTGTTTCAGAACTGGGCGACCCGTGGATTATCGCCAAGACAATTCTCGGAGCTTCGGATAATGAAGAGTTTGCGAAGACAAATACTTCTTATGAAGCAAAACGTGCATCGGGAAAAGAAAAGAAGAATCAGGAGCAAAATGCACAAATCCATGTATTCGGTTTTGACAGTTGGTGGAAAAAGCTTCTTCTTATATTGGGAATTATTGGAATTGTAATGGTAGTCGTAGGCGTGATCGGTGGAATTATCAGCATATTAGCGCCGATCATCATACCGGTATTTGTAATAATGTTTATAATTCGTATCGTAAATAATAGGAAAAGATAATAGAAACGGGCAGAAAAAAATCTGTCCGTTTTTATAATGAAAATACTTCGATAGTTACTATTGCATAAAGTAAAAGACCGATGGGGGAGCCATCGGTCTTTTGAGGGGAGTATAAATAATTAATAAGGGGTTGTAGAAAGTGCTCTTTCTACAAGACTAAGTATAATATAGGGAGAATTAAAAAGCAAGTTAAAAATTAAAAAATTTTCAGATTCTAACACTTGTGATAAAATGATTTATAGAAAGTGATAAGGAGGGGAAACTATGAATTATGAAGGTCAGATTTGCAGAGCACCGATGGAACGTTCTTCGTTTATGCTTCCTGTTACCGTAGGGTGTCCATATAATCAATGTAAGTTTTGTAATCTGTTCCGGCATCTTCGGTATAGGGAACTTCCTGCGGAAAAGATAGAAGAGGAATTAAAGCGGGTGAAAGACATAGGAGGAAGTCCGACAAAGATTTTCCTTGGCGACGGCAATGCATTTGGACTTAAGACGGAACGATTGTTTTGGATTCTGGAACGGATTCAGTCGTATTTCCCGGACTGCAGGACAATCAATATGGATGCGACGGTCACAAGTATTTTGCAGAAATCAGAACAAGAACTGAAACGTCTGGCAGAGTACGGAGTGAGACATTTATATCTGGGGATTGAGAGCGGTCTGGAGGATGTTTTGACATTTATGAAGAAAGACCATACCGTTTCCGAGGCGTATGAGGCCATAGAGCGGCTGCAGGCTGCAGGACTTATCTATGACGCGCATATCATGACGGGAGTGGCAGGACGAGGGCGCGGACGGGAGAATGCAGATGCACTGGCTCAATTTCTAAATCAGACGCATCCTGCGCATGTGGTAAATTTTTCCATGTTTATTCATCGGGAAGTTCCGTTATATAGAGAGATTGAAAACGGAAATTATGTGCCGGCGGACGAACTGGAATCACTGCGGGAAGAGAAAAGGCTGCTTGAACAACTGAACATCCCGGTTAAATATGAAGGATTTCACGATTATCTCCAGATTCGTGTCAGAGGGAAATTGCCGTCGGATCAGGAGAAGATGGTCGGGAAATTGGAGACTTTCATTAAAAAGTATGAAGCAAAACCGCCCATTTATGCGTTGGTTCAAGGAGAATGTCCTGATCTTGTGAAATGTGATAATTTAGAAAATGTGTGGGCGAATACATAAAAGATATTGTGGACGGACATACTATCCTCGTAACGAAAAAGAAATAGGAGGATTTGACATGGCTAAGAACTACAATTCATCTAATCAGAACAAAGCTGACAAGAATTCTGCAAACAGAAATGCAATGGATAAGAACTCTGCAAACAGAAATGCGTCTGATAAAAATGCGTCTGACAGAAATTCTTATAGCAAAAATGCTTCCAATGCAGGCAGCGAAAACAGCAAATACTAAGCATTACTTCGGAAGAAAGGCGTGTGGCGGGTTCACACGTCTTTTTCCTTGACAAACGGGGAAGTCAGTCAGTAAGATAGAGGAGAAGACTGGAAATTACATAAATGGAGAATTGTATGAGAAAAATAGAATTGATAGCCCCTTGTCATTTTGGTCTGGAGGCTGTTTTGAAGAGAGAGATCGTTGATCTTGGTTATGAAATATCAGCGGTAGAGGACGGAAGAGTTACGTTCTACGGAGATGAGGATGCTATTTGCCGGGCAAATATCTTCCTTCGTACTGCAGAGCGGATTCTGGTGAAAGTAGGAAGCTTTCGGGCGGTGACTTTTGAAGAGCTGTTTGAGAAGACAAGGGCACTTCCGTGGGAAGAATTTATTCCAAAGAACGGCAAATTCTGGGTGGCAAAAGCTGCTTCGGTAAAGAGCAAATTATTCAGCCCGCCGGATATTCAGTCAATCATGAAAAAGGCAATGGTAAGAAGATTGTCAGAGAAATACAAGATTGAATGGTTCCCGGAAGATGGAGCGGCTTATCCGGTGCGCGTATTTTTGATGAAAGATGTTGTGACGGTCGGAATTGATACATCCGGGGTCTCTCTTCATAAGAGAGGCTATCGTGAAGTGTCCGGTAAAGCGCCGATCACCGAGACGCTTGCTGCGGCTCTTATTATGTTAACTCCGTGGAAAAAAGACCGCGTGCTGGTAGACCCATTCTGCGGAAGTGGCACATTTCCGATTGAAGCTGCTATGATGGCGGCAAATATTGCTCCGGGGATGAACCGCACATTTACAGCGGAGGAGTGGATCAACGTGATACCGAAGAAGCTATGGTATGACGTGGCAGACGAGGCAAATGATTTGATCAGAGATGATATAGAAGTTGATATTCAAGGATACGATCTGGATGGCTCTGTAATTAAGGTTGCAAGAAGGAATGCCAGAGAGGCGGGCGTAGATCATCTGATTCATTTTCAGGAGCGAAATGTAAAGAATCTAAGCCATCCGAAGAAATATGGATTCATTATTACGAACCCACCGTACGGGGAGCGTCTGGAAGATAAGAAAGATCTTCCGGAGCTTTATCATGCGTTCGGAAGAAGCTTTGCGGCGCTTGACTCATGGTCTGCTTATATGATTACATCCTACGAAGAAGCAGAGCGGTATTTTGGAAGAAAGGCAGATAAAAACCGGAAAATATATAATGGAATGCTGAAAACGTATTTTTATCAGTTTCTGGGACCGAAACCGCCGAGAAGAGAAAAGGAGAGGTAGAATGAAAAAGCTTATATTTGCAACGGGAAATGAACATAAAATGAAAGAAATCCGCATGATACTGGCGGATCTCGGAATGGAAATCCTCTCCCAGAAGGAAGCCGGTATTCAGGCGGATGTTGTGGAGGATGGCACTACATTTGAAGAAAATGCGCAGATCAAAGCGGGAGAAATATCAAAGATTGCGTTAGCAATGCCGGAATACAAGGATGCAATTGTATTGGCAGATGATTCGGGGCTGGAGATTGACTATCTCGGAGGAGAACCGGGAATCTATTCTGCGAGATATTTGGGAGAAGATACTTCTTACGATATTAAAAATCAAGTGATTCTTGATCGTCTTGCCGGGGTGCCGGACGAAGAGCGGACAGCACGGTTCGTATGTGCCATTGCCGCAGCACTGCCGGATGGAAGGAAAGAAGTGGTGAGAGGAACTATGGAAGGGATCATAGGGCATGAAATTGCAGGTGAGAATGGTTTTGGATATGATCCTGTTTTTTATCTTCCGGAATATGGATGTACCAGTGCACAGCTGTCGCCGGAGAAGAAAAATGAATTGAGCCACAGAGGAGAGGGCTTGAGAAAAATAAGAGCTGTCTTAGAAGAAACATTGAAGTAACAAATGTGAGGAAAACGGATGAAAGCATTAATCGTGAGTGATACCCATGGTTCACATAGAAATCTTGAGCGTGTGATTGAGAAAGAGCAACCGCTGGATCTTTTGATTCACCTTGGCGATGTGGAAGGTGGAGAGGATTATATTGAAGCAATTGCGGACTGTCCGGTTCATGTCGTGGCAGGAAATAATGATTTTTTCAGTGAGCTTCCAAGAGAAGAAGAATTTTTTGTAGGTGGCAGCCATATTTTTATTACACATGGTCATTACTATTATGTATCCATGAATGAAAACCGTTTAAAAGAAGAAGCAAAGGGACGAGGTGTGGATATCGCGATGTACGGACACACCCATCGCCCTGCGCTTTCACAGGAAGAAGGGGTTACGATACTGAACCCCGGAAGCATTGCATATCCGCGTCAGACGGGCAGAAAAGCGTCCTATATGATCATGGAAGTGCAGGACGGAAATAGCCCAAGATTCGAGCTAAAATACATTTAAAATAAAAAAAGAAGGAAAATGAAAAAAGTTAATAAATTCTAAAATTAAATGCGTAGAGAAGTAAAAATCTCTGCGCATTTATTTTTTTGCAAAAAGATAAAGTACGAAAAATCAAGAAGAAAGGAGGTTTATTTTTCTTGACTACCCGACAAAAAGGTAAACACTTAACCTTTGCAGATCGGAAATATATTGAAAAAATGTACAAATTGAAGCCCCAGAAAGAAATTTGCGAACATCTTTCATTACACCCTTGCACGCTTGAAAGAGAACTTATGCGTTGTAAAGGTGAGTACAACGCAAAAGAAGCTCAAGAAGATGCGGATATTAGGAATATGAGACGTCGCTTGAATCTGAAAGAAAAATGCGAAAACAGGAAAGCTCCAATTAAAGAGAGTGAATTGTCAAAAAAGAGAGTAGAAATTTGTTTGGGCTTGAAATCAAATATCACGCCAGAGGAAATCGTAAAAGTGACAGGGATGAGTTTTCAACTTGTGAATCAATACTATAAAAGTCTGCAAAAGAAAGAATAGTTTCAAAAGGACAGGAGGGAGATAACATGAAACGAAAAATGAAAAGCTGGATCAGCTTGTTGCTCTGTCTGATGATGGTCTTACAATCCGTAACAGCAGTTGCAGCAGAGCCGGAAGAGGGTACGCAACAGCCTTTAACAAAGGCAGAGCTTACGTTGACAGTGAAAGATGCCGAACATGGAACGGTCACTGTGATTGAAAAAGTGAAGCAGGCAGATGAGCTGTACTATTTTCAGCCAGAGGAAGAAGTGAAAGTTCAGATCACACCAGAAGAAGGATACGAACTCAAAAAACTGGTAATGAAAGGACTGGATACACAGAAGGAATTGTTGCCGGAAACCAAGGATGGCTACTATCTTTGGAAAGCGGAAGAAAACATGGAACTGGAAGCAACCTTTGTTGAAGTTCCGAAAGAGCCGGAGGTCACACCGGAGGAACCGGAAGTAAAACCAGAAGAACCGGAGGTAAAGCCAGAACAGCCGGAAGTAAAACCGGAAGAACCGGAGGTAAAGCCAGAGGAACCGGAAGAAGAGCCGGAGACAGAAGCAACACCGGAAGAACCAGAGGTCACACCGGAAGAGGTTACACTCACAGACGATCCGATGGGAGAGCTGCTTTCCATACAGCCCAAGGACTTAGCAGGGCAGGGATTACGGATGGCAGCAAGAGCAAATACCATTACATATCTTGGTAAAGTTAGTTATGGTGGTACTACAGTTGGTCACTTTATGGTAAATGGAAAAATTGCTTTTTGTATGGAACACCAGAAGGAAACACCACCGACAGGAACATCTTTTGCAGAACAGATCTATAATAATGCGACTATCCGAAAGGTACTTTACTATGGCTGGGGCGGAACAAAACAATGGAGTGGTTTTGGTTCCGAAGCGCAGGGGATTGTCTGTACCTCTTTGACATTGAGCTATTACTATTCAGGACCAGACAGCATTATCACACTTGGGGGTCCGACTGATAAGACTATTGGAGTATCTGCTTTTATGAGTTACATTCAGTCTCAACCAGATGTAGCAGATCCAGATGTAGCAATATCTAAAAATTATACGGAAAGCTATCTTAGTTCTGACAAGACATATCAAAGAACAGACAGTATTCAATTTAAAGCAGATAAACAGAATACCATTACCATTCCTTTACAAAAAGGTGTAACGCTAGTGAATGAAACAACTGGAGCAGTAGGAACTGGGAACGTAACCGTCAAAGGCGGAGATACTTTTTATCTGAAAGCGCCACTTACCCTAAACGGAACTTGGAAATCCGGAAAGCTGTATGGCAGCATGGGAAAATTCCAGAGCGTGTTAATGATAACGGGTGGCTCCGGAATGCAGAATCTTGGACAAGGAAGATATGCACTAGATCCTAATAACTATGTAGAGTTGACTGTAAAGTGGGTACAGATGGGAGACATCAAGATCACAAAGTTCTTGGAAGGAAAAGAAGAGGTTAAGGTTCCAGCAGCCGGAGCCGAGTTTACACTGATCCATAAGGAAACAGGACAGAAAGTTGTGATCAAGGCGAATGCAGATGGTGTGGCTACCACCGAAGACCGGAAGAATTATCCGATCGGACGTCTGATCGGCGGAATCTGGACAGTAACAGAGACAAAAACACCAGCCGGATTTAAGCCCATTGATCCGTTTGAGGTAACCATCAGCGGGCAAGGACAGGTTTTCACTTTTATCGTAGAAGATAAACAAATCCGTGCAGCGTTACAGGTGGTAAAGGTAGACGAGTCTACCGGACAGATCATCAAGGCTTCCGGAGCAACCTTTAAGATCGTGGATGAAAAAGGAAACGATGTAGAGTTCGTAGACTACAGCCCGCACAAAGTAGAATTTACAGAGTTTACGACAGATGAAAACGGACAGTTTACGTTACCACAGGCATTGAAGCATGGAGATTATGAATTAGTGGAAGTGAAAGCACCAGAAGGATATCTCCTTTGTGATCCGATCCCATTTACTGTGGACGAATATGCAGACTTCGAAAAGCCATTGATTGTAAAAGCAGAAGATAAAAATATCATGGGCAAGATCCAACTGAGGAAAAGCGATGTGGAAACACAGGAACCAGTAGCAAGGGCAGTCTATCAGATCTATGCCAAGGAAGACATTGTGACCGGAGACGGAACTGTACGTGCCAATGCCGGAGATCTGGTGGGAACCATGACAACGGATGCACAGGGAATCGCATTAAGTGAAGAACTGTTCCTCGGAACCTATCTGGTGAAAGAATTTGATGCGTCGGATGGTTATGAGCTTGATCCAACAGAATATGAAGTCACACTTACCTGTCAAGAGCAGGATACGGAGATTGTGACAGAAGACGTAGAAGTGACAGAGAAACCGACCAACGTTACGGTTGTGAAGAAAGCACTTGGCAAGGACGAGAATCTAAAAGGTGTGAAGTTCCAGATCTGGAATGAAAAGATGGAATCTGAGATCGACGGTGGAATGGGTATGAAAGAAACCTATACCACAGATGAGGATGGAAAGATCACCGTGAAGTATCTTGCACCGGGTACATACTGTCTGCAGGAAGTAGAAACCATTCCGGGCTATCTTTTGGATGAAACCATTCGAAAGTTTGAAGTAGATGAAAATGGAATGGTGATCGGAGGCGGTCAGATTACCGTTGAAAATGATTTTACGAAAGTAAAAATTTCCAAGCAGGATATTACCAATGGAAAAGAGCTTCCGGGGGCGAAACTGGAAGTTAGGAAAGAAGATGGAACCGTAGTAGAAGCATGGACAAGCACAGATAAGCCACATCTGATAGAAGCGCTTCCGGAGGGAGATTATGTGCTAAGAGAAACGATAGCTCCAAAAGGCTATCAAGTGGCGCAGGACATCCACTTTACGGTGAAGAGCACCGGAGAGATTCAGCATGTGGTGATGAAAGACGAATTGAAAGAGGGAACCATCCGTACCAATTTACCGGATAATTTCCGTGATGGAAGCAATACCAATGGCGGGATCAAGACAGGAGATCATGCACCTATGGGAATCTTACTTGCCGGAATGGGAATTGCACTTGCCGGAATCATCAGCGTGATCTTTTGGAAGCGGAAGAAGGAGGCAGTAGATGAAAGAGCATAAATGGACAAAAAAAGGGATCTGTGGTCTGTTGATTGGCTTACTTCTTGCGCAAACCGTTGTAATCGCAAAAACAGAGGAACCGGAAGGCATGAAAAAGGGAGATCTGTTTATTCAAGAAAAGTTATTTTCGACAGATACGAAAGAGGTTGGCTCGGATAAATTCGAAGGAAGCATTACGGTAGACGGGGAACGATATATTCTGCAGGAAGTGAAACAAGAGGTGGTAGACCAGACACCGGTTAAGATTGAAACACCGGAAGAGATTACCATTGACTCTGAGCCAATGGATACAGAATATAAACCGGAGCAGACCATTGAAAAAGACGGAGTGACTTATACCTTAGAAAAGGTAGAGGAAAAGGAAAAGCAGGAAGTTTCTAATCAGACTGTGACCGGATATACCGATTACGACAAAGCAGTGACCAGGGCTTCTGTTCCAGCCACCAAGCAAGTGACAGTGAAAGATAACCAGACCGGAGAAAATAAGACCGTGACCTGCACACTGACAGATGTAACGCCGCTTGCCGAAGGCGGATGGGAAGATACGCATATTGATATCACCTTTGAGTCTTATGATTCCAATGTGTTCCGCTGGAACGGTGTTACAGTTGGAAAAGATACCAGTACACCGCTGGCAGGATATGAAAATAAGCTTTTGCAATCTGTAGGAGCAGATACATCCAAGTACCGAGTGCTACGGACTTACTGGACAGGGCAGCCTTATACCGATGGGAACGGTGTGCTTTGCAGGAATGCAAGAGCAGACGTTCAGAGGAAGGTTAGTTATTATCGTGCGAATTACAAAGGTGTGATCGAGCATCCGGAAAGAACCGTCTATACCGCAACTTACAAAGGCATGAAGAAAATAGAAAGTGAAGATGAATATACATACACAGTGAAAATGACTGCAACTTACAAGTTGGACAACTCCATTTTATCAGCTGCAGGGGTTGCAGCCATTATGGGAATTGCGCTGGTATTACTTTTAGTGGTATGGATTCTCTTCGTGATGAGGAAGAAAAAGAAACATAAGGAAGATTCGTAGATGAGATGATCTAAAAAATAATGGAGGATAAAGCATGGATAAATTTGCGGAAAATATTTACAACTTGTGTGAAGCGGTGATTCCATATGCGCCGGCAGTGGCAGTGGTCGCATTGCTTTTGATCGGAGGAATGTTTGCAATTCCGTCTGATGAAAGCAGGCAGAAAGCCAAAAAAGCTTTGGCAGGTGTAGCGATAGGAATGTTCTTTATCGTAGGGGCGGTATACCTTGGCAAGTGGTATACCTCAAAGATTGTATTTTAAATGAAATGACGGTGGAGGTACTTTGTACTTCCACCGATTAAAGGAGAATGCAGGATGAACAGTTGGAGAAGTACAGATATTGAAGTCTATATTACAGGAGATAAAAAAGAAATTGGGTGGGTAAAACTGCCGGTTTCCAAGCAGGAATTAGGTCGAATATGTTTCGAAAGTACCGGAGAGATCAACGGAAAAGACTATACACTGGTTGACTACAACTGTCCATATTTTGAGATTTCCATATATGATGATTTGGAAATCTTAAACAAAGTAGCTGATATTGTAGAACGTTTGAACCCGATAGAAAAGGAGCAGCTACTAAACTGGTGTGAAAAATATCAAGCAGGAATGACCGATCTGGTAGAGGTTGGAAATGCCGCATTACAGATCCGAGAGGGAAAACAGGAATACTTAGACGGCATTAACAGTGAAGAAGCATTAGGGAAATACCTTTTGGAGCAGATCGGATTAAAAGAAGTGTTTGAAAATGTAAAAAACAAAGTAAAAGAAGAATTAAAGCTGGATGCGCCTTATCTTGATTATGCAAAGATTGGAAGAGATTACGATATCAATAACGAATCTGGATATTTTATAAAATCACCGACAGGCAGAAGAGCGCAAGGCTATGTGAATAAGAATGAAATTAATGAATTTGAATATAAGCGAGAAGAATTTCTTCAGTTGGATCTTGACAAAGTGATGGATGAAGAAGTTCCTTTTCAGCAGAATATAGACGATTTAGAAGAGAAAGCCATGAAAGCTTGTATGGAACGTACCAAAGAGAAGAGTCCTGAAAAGGTGAAAGGGCTGGAAAAAGAACGTTGAAAGGATGGAATGAGCAAATGCTTACAAAAGAAAAATTGTTAAAAGAGTATGAGTCCTTCTATGAAAGTGAAAAACATAGAGTTCAGACCATGTATCTTGATGTAAATAAGACCATGGAAGAAGTGGGTGAACGTATGGAAGAGGGAATGGAGAGATTGCACAGTATTAACCAATTCCTTTTTCAGTGTGGTGTAAGAGATGAAAGGGAGAAAAATAGAGAAGAAAACCGGATCATAGAAGAGTTTTCACCTATGGAGCAGTATCATTTTTATCTCGATAAGGAAGTAAAAGCCATGACCAGTCGTGAGGATCTGGATGATATACGAGAACAGGCAATTCGGGAAGCTGCTAACTGTGAACCGGAAAATGCGTGGGAAATGCGGATGAAAAGGAAAGCAGAACAATCCTTAAATATACTGGATGAAATGCAGGATGAAAAGATTGAGAAAGAACTGGAAGATGAATGTATGAAAGCTTGTATGGAGCACACAGCACAAAGAAGCCCGAATAAGAGCGTGGAATTAGGGTTGGAGCGTTAAGAGGACGTGGCTATCGCCCTCCATCACGACCACGCAGGCTAACACTCATGATTTCAGTTGATGAAACAGGAACTTAAGAATCATATAGGACAATACTACTTACCATGCAGAGCGAAGCATGGCGCGTTAAAGAGGTTGTTTTACAAAGGAGGAGTAACACTCATGATGTTAGTTGATAAAGCGGAAGTGAAAAAATATGAATTTACAGGAGAAACTAAGCAGGTTGAACTTTTATTAAGAACAGTAATATTACATAGAATTAGAGCGGTAACAGATTTTGGAATGGTTAAAGCGGGTGAACTTGGTGGCTGGATCGAGAAAGAAGAAAATCTTTCCCAAGAAGGAAAGGCATGGATTAGTGACGAAGCCGAGGTTTATGGAAATGCCAAGATTAGTGATAATGCTCATGTTGCTGATAATGCCAAAGTATACGATGAAGCTAAGGTTCAGAGTTATGCTTTGGTTTATGGAAATGCCGAGATTAGTGATAATGCCTTTATTTGTAGTAACGTTAACGTTTATGGGAACGCAAAGGTGAGCGGTAATGCTTGGATTGGCGATAATGCCGAGATTAGTGATAATGCCAAGGTGGGGGGTTATACAAAAGTGCACGGAAACGTAAAGATTTATGGAAACGCAAAGATTTGGGGCAATGCAGTAGTTTGTGATAATACTAATGTTTATGAAAACGCAAGGATTTACGAAAATGTGAAGGTTCAAGAAAATGCGAGGATTTGTGGAGAGGCTGAAGTTTATTCTGAAAATCACATATTGATAATAGGACCGGTTGGAAGAAAACATTTTTTTATTACATTTTTTAGGGACAAGGATAACGAAATTACTGTTGAATGTGCTAACCAGTCACAGAAAATTGATAAATTCATGGAGAAAGTAACCTTACTACATGGTAATAATAAAGAGGGATTGATTTATCGTGCAGCAATAGAAGTTGCAAGATTGCAAATTGACCTTAGATTGTAAAAAAAATAGTTATTTAGATTGTAACTTAAGAATCATGTATGATAATTTTTCTTTTTATCGAAAGAGGTAAGAATGAGGAAGAAACTAGAGAAGAAAAATGAAAAAGTGTTAAGGCTGAACCGATTTCTAGCAAGAAAAGATATATTGGCAGTCATTTGTATTGTGGAAGATATTTTATTGTTTTTCGCCGTACAGTACCTTTTGAATATATGTATGAATCTACCTTTATGGTTTGAGACACAGAATCCTAAATTATGCTTTGGATTAAAAAATCTATTGCCAATTCCGGAACGTGTGAAAAGCTTTTGGGGATTGTATCTTATTCTGACGGTTATCATGCTGATTTGGAATGTAATGACTATTTATCAGATCCGTACGTCTCATTCTGAGAAAAACTTTAATACCAATCAAAAAGGTTCTGCACGTTGGACTACGAACCGAGAAATCAAAGAACAGTATCGAGGGATTCCAGATCGTGATGAAACGTTCCCTGGAGCAGGAGGAACCATCATATCGAGGATTGGAAAAACCTTATATATTGATGATGCTTTAACGAACAATCTGATTATTGGTATCACACGTTCCGGTAAAGGCGAGATGTTCGTTATCCCGTCCATTGATGTATATTCTAGAGCGGAAGAAAAAACCTCTATGGTAATTACAGATCCAAAGATGGAACTTTATAAGACATCAAAAAAGACCTTAGAAGAACGAGGGTATCTGGTATATCTTTTGAACTTGGATGATCCGTTACATTCTATGGGATTTAATCCATTGGAACAGATTAAAGAGGAATATCTGAAAAAGAATTATGCAGAAGCCGAGCTTCTGGCACAGGCATTTAGCTTCTCCATTTTCAATCCGGATTCCGCAACGAACCAAGATTCCTTCTGGCAAGAAACCGCAGCTTCGCTATTGACTGCATTAATCTTGGCTCATATTCAAGATTGTGTAAAAGAAGACGAGCTTACGAATGAAAGAAGATTCGAAGCATGGCAGAAAAAGCGTGCTGCCTATAAAAAGCTGACACCTAAGGAACAGGAAGAAGCGAAAGCAATGTGTGAGCGTAGAAAGCAGCTCGGAGATATCTTGTTAGATCCAAGAGTATCAGCAATTTCGTTAGAGGAAGAATTTGTTTATATCAAAGAAAATGAAAAAAAGATTACCATGTATTCGATCATCAATACCTTTACGGAGCTGGCAAGACAGAAAGACGAGGAAAGACCGGAACTGTCGGCATTGGACAGTTATTTTGCGGAACGTCCAATGATGGATCGAGCAAAAATGAAGTATGCCGGTACGGAGCTTGCCGGTGATCGAACCAAAGGAAGTATCTATTCTTCTATGTTTGTAAAACTTGCAATCTTCACCTTTGAGAATATCGCAAAAATGACAGCAGAAAGCAGCTTAAAACTGGAAGAGGTTGGTTTTGGAGATAAGCCGGTTGCAGTGTTTCTAGGCATTCCGGACTATGATAGTTCCCCTCACTTTTTGGCGACTGCCTTTATCCGTCAGCTTACGTTTGTACTAGAGAAAAAGGCTACCAGATATAAGACAGGTAAGTGTAAGCGCAAGGTACGTTTTATTTTGGACGAGTTCGGAAACCTTCCAGCAATTCAAGGCATGGACAAGTTTATTACCGTGTGTCTCGGAAGAAATATTGCTTATGACCTATATATCCAAGCCTATTCACAAGTGGAGCAGTTGTATGGAAAAGCAATGGATACGATTGTCGGCAACTGTGGAAACCAGATCTACATATTGACCAATGATGATCGGACTGCTGAAAATTTTTCAAAGAATCTTGGTAATGAAACTATTATTGATATCCAAAGAAGCGGAGAGCGGTTATCTTCCTCTAAATCAGTGATGGAATCGGCTACAGAAAAACCATTACTAAATATGAATGAGTTGGAAGAATTGAGAGAGGGCGAGTGTGTCGTAAAACGTGTCATGAAAAGGCGGGATCTGAAAGGAAAACGGATTCGTCCCACCCCGATCTTTAATTCTGAAGCATCCGGGAAGCGATTTCTATATCGTTATGAATATTTGACAGACACATTTCCGAATCCGGGAGAAATTGATCTTACAGAAGTGAATACAGAAGATCGAAGCTGGATTGATCACAGGGAACGAGTATGGAACTTTAAGCGAAGCTTTGTGCAGATGCAAATGGAGAGGCTAAATGCAAACAAGGTGTTGAAGCTCAAAGAGCTTTATAACAAGGATATCATCCTAAGTCTTTTAGAAAAAGTGTTGACTACAGAAGAGTTGATGAAAGTAGATCCGGAGCTTCCGGTCATGAAATTATTGGATCTGATCCAGCAGGCGAATCTTAAGGAAGAGGAAAAGGAGCAGATCATCAGCATGATTGAATTAAGTGCTACATAGGAGAGATCACATGAAAGAACAAGCATTAAAAAAAAGAAAATATCTGTCGGGGCTAGTGCTTTTGCAACTCCTGCTTTTTATGGCAACTTCTACAGTCATGGCAGTAGATACAGAAGAGGTGATTACTGTTCTGAAAAAAAACAGAGATATCTTTCATACTAGCACCATTCCGGGCGGAATCTTTCGGTATATTGGTTGGAGCGTGATGAAAGGCTTGGTTTGGGTGGCAGAGCAATGCGCAAAGCTTTTCGATGAAAGTTTTAAGTTCATTGATTTTACCAGATATGAACCAGTAGAAAAGTTTCTGACATCATGGAAGCCGGTAGTGTTTGCTCTGATTAGTTTATCGATTCTGTTTTTAGGATTGATCATGATTTTCTGGCAGGAGAAAAAGCCCAAATTGATGATGAACATTTGTCTGGCAGTTTTGATCATGACGTCCAGTGGATATCTGATCGATCAATTGAACGGGTTTGTGACGGATGACATCCGTAGTGCTATTTTGAATGATGGAGATACCAGCACCGGTTCCAGTGGGCTGGTTTACGATATGGTCGGTAATTCCATTTATGATTTGATCTACATTGACGATAAGTTGGATGGCGGCTTAATGAAAATGACCAAAAATAACCGGAAACTTTACGATGACTTCACAAAAGAAGATTTAGAGCTGATGTCCATTAATGAGGTGTTAAAACCAGATGATGTGAAAGCGGAATCGAAAGATCTAGTGTCAAATCGGATTTATTATAAAAAAGGAAATCTCGAATTGAAAGAGATCTACAACGGCGTGGCATGGACAGATCTTTTGAACGAATATTATTACCGGTATGATGTGGAATGGTTTACGGTGATTGTAGGGCTTGTGTCTTTGATCATTGTGTATGTCTGTCTGGCTTACAAGGTTGTGCGTATCCTGTATGAAGTTGTGGTACAGAGGCTGTTAGCAGCATTATATTCTGCAAATTTGTCCAGCGGTCAGAAGACATTAAAAATCTTGGACAGTATTAAAGATAGCTACATTACACTGATTTTAGTGATGGTTTGTTTAAAAATCTATCTGTTGGCATATAAAATGGTCGGTGAAACGCAGTTTGCTGCATTTTCGAAAGTAATGTTACTGTTTTTCTTGGCATTGGCTGTGGCAGATGGTCCGAACATCATACAAAAACTAACAGGTGTAGACGCCGGATTGAGTAGCGGTATGGGAAAGATCATCGCTGGAGTTCAAGCAACTCGCATGATGTCTACTATGGCGAAACATGGGGCTGAATCCTTAAAAAATCTATTTCACAATGAAAAAAATGAACCGGTAACTGGAAAAACAGTTAATGCTGCAGCGCAATCCGATCTGGAAGGGACAGGAGAAGCACAAGGCGCAGTACCACCGGATGAAACATCCGGAGCAGGGCAGGAGGAACAGCAGATGTCAGCGGATGAAGAGGGAAGCAGAACACCACCAGATATGCAGAATGAAACCAGTGGAACACCGGAGGAAATGGAAACAACAGATATACCGGAAGCTTCCGGATATTCAGAGGATAGTTCTTCATTGGCGGAAGCCGTTGAGGCAATGGAAGGTTTCAATAGTGCTGCTATGGATGATCTGAACGGTCTTGATCCATTATCTGGAAATAGAGGACTTGATAACGGTATGGATCGGATGAACCGAATGGATGAGGAGCTTTCTACTCAAAGAGAGAAATCGTTCGATTCTGGGTTAAGGTCAAGAGATGTAAAGCATGAAGGTAATTTATTCCGTTCCGAATGGAAAGATGCTTTAAATAAGCCAACAAAAAGCAGTGAGTCCAAGTCGGATCTGGAAGCAAGGTGGTAAAGGTGAGGAGTTATGCGTTATTTAGTAAGCAAAGAGATTAAATCGGAAACCAAAGTAGGAAAATCAATTTATTTATTTGATTTCTTTTTCCTGATCGTGTACATGGCAGTTTCCTTTGTATTAGTGAACTTAGTCCACCCGTCTTTACATATAGCGTTTTACCTTTTCTCGTTTGTGATGGCATTGTTGCTCACTACAAAAAGTTATACAAACAAGAAAAGGCGAAACTATCAGAGCATTGCAATTATGCTGAGAAAGGATCAGACGGTCTATCGGTCGGTTGTAAATGTGAGCCGGAGAACTAAGCTTCAGGAGGAAGAAGAATTGAAGAGGGTAGAAAAAACGAAAGGACAAGAAAAAGGGAAAAGAAAGAAAAAGCAGGAGAAACCGAAGGTAGATAAGGTCTTACAGATCCGTGGTTATGACAAGGAAGCGCAATGTTATCTTATGAAAAACGGAGGCTTCATGGATCTCATTCAAATAAATTCGAAGGATTTAGTTAATTCTTCAGCGGATGAAGTAGAGTACGACTGCATGAAGTTTGCCAAAGAGTACAAGCTGGAAGAGGCTGATCTGAAATTGATCGTGTTGAATTTTCCGTGTGACACTAAGAGGCAACAGGCATACTATGAGATAAAACTGGAACAGACCAAAAATGCAGTTTATAAAAACTTTTTACAAAAGAAGCTGGATGAACTTATCTGGCTTGGGAAGAACGATACGACCAGAGAATTTTACTTTATGCTTTTTGCCAAGTCGCATACTGACTTAGAAAAACAGATCACTACGTTAAAGACTGTCTTACATACAGGGCGAGACGGGCTTTTGATTGAATTGACAGACGAGAAGAAACACCAGATCATTTACCGCTTAAATAATAAAGGCGATTCATTGATTGCATAGGAGAGATACATATGTTTGGAAAGAAAAAAACAAAATTGGAACACATACAGGAAGAAACTTATGATCCGTACCTATTGGAACAGATTCAGCCATCTGGTGGGATTACGTTTCAGGATACCAGATATGTAGAAACCGGAACCGGTTATGAAACCTGCATCCATGTGTATGATTTTCCGCAGAAGCTGGATGATTTCTGGATGGCAAAAGTCTGTAATATCAATAACACGGTGGTTACGGTAGACATATCTACCGATAATGTTATGGAGGTACAGAAGAACATCAACCGGAGCATGAAGGAACAGCAATATCGTTATATGGAAGCTCAGAACTTCCAAGAAAAATACGATGCCAAGCAAAGATTTCAGGAAATGGAACGCCTTTACGAAGAGATTTCCAGTCTTGGGGAAGTGATCAAGCTCTTACATATTCGTATCTTTGTGGCAGATCACTCATATATACGCTTAGAAGAAAAAGTGAAGAACATCTTAGCGAAGCTGGAAAGTAATGGATTTCGGGCAGCGATTTTCTTAAATGAAACTAAGACAGAATGGGAATCTATGTATCGCCCGTACAAAGAACAACAGTCAGAAGATCTGTTTTTTATCTATGGACAACCTTTAACTTCTAATGCGCTTGCAGCCGGGAATCCGTTCCATTTTTCCAGCCTGCAAGATCCATGCGGTGATTTCTTGGGAAAAACACCGTGTGGAGGGAATGTACTTTTTGATGAGTTCCACAAGTCTAAGACCAGACGTTTTTATAATTCTCTGGCAGTAGGTACTATGGGTTCGGGAAAATCTACGCTTCTGAAAAAGCGGTTTCTGACCAATGCGATCAAAGGGAATTATGTGAGGACGTTTGATATTTCTGGAGAATTTACGACACTGACAAAGACATTAGGCGGTAAGGTGTTGAAGCTGGATGGAACCAACGGAATTTTAAATCCGTTGGAAGTCTTAAAGGCAGAGGAAGGAGAAGAAATCTCTTTCACCAGACATATATCCAAGGTTTCTACCATTTACAAGTTTCTAACAGAAGGAAGTGCGGATACGGAAGAAATTATAGAGTTTGAAGAACTCTTGCGTGAACTATACAGGACATTTGGAATGGAATTGATTGGAGGAAAAGTGAAGTCGCAAGTAACCGGACTTCCGGCTAATCGGTATCCTACTTTTTCGGATTTTTTAGAATATATCGAAAGAAAAATGGAAGATATTCAAAGGAAGTCAAAAGGCTATGAAGCAGTAGAACTGGATCTGGTGAAACACCGGATGGCGATTATGGATAAAATTCGAAGAGTGTTATCCAATATCACGAATACCTATGGATCTTTATTTGACGGTCATACATCTATTGATAACATTTTGGATGAGCAGATCGTGACTTTCGACTTATCAACCATTAAAGAAATGAAACCGTCTGTCTTTGATGCTCAGATCTTTAATATGATTTCTCTTTGTTGGGACAACTGTGTGACAAACGGAAAATTGATGATGGAGCGGTTACGGAAAGCAAAAGGAGAAGAGGGCGCACTTGATCCAGAGCAAGTTACAAAGTTTTTGATGATCATTGATGAAAGCCATCGTTGGATCAATACTAAGAAACGCCATGCGTTGGAGTCGATTACCATTTACTTGCGAGAAGCCCGTAAGTTTTTTGGTGGCATTATGCTGGCCAGTCAATCCATTCGAGATTATGTTCCGGAAGGATCGGGCGCAGAAGAAATCGATGATCTGAAGAAGATTTTTGAACTGACACAGTACAAATTTATCTTCCATCAAGAGGCAGATACTCTGCCGCTTTTGGACAAGGTGTTTGAAAGCACTTTGACACAATCGCAGAGAAATAAGATTCCGAAATTAGAAATTGGAGAAAATATCTTGTGTATTGCTTCTGACAGGAATCTGGAATTTAAGGTGCATTTGACCAAAGAAGAAGACCGGATCTTTGAGGGTGGCGTATAAATGAAGAAGAAACTACTTGTGTCGATTATTCTAACAATTGCTATTTTACTTGGGGTTATATCGGTTGCGAACAGTGCAGTTATAGCGATATTAAGTGTCGTGCACCACGAAGAAGAGCAGGAACAGCAAAGTGGATTGTTGGGCGGAAGCACAGAGGAACAGATCTGGTTTTACCTTTTAGGAAAAGGATTTTCCAAAGAAGTAGTTGCCGGAATTATGGGAAATATGTTTCAGGAGTCAGGGCTTGATCCTACGAGTGTGACTGGTCGTGCAGCTGGGCTATGTATGTGGCAGGACTATCAGGCAAAAGCTGGACGTTTTGGAAATCTACTATCATTGGCAACATCCATAGGGAAAGATTGGACAGATCTGCAAGTACAACTGGATTTTCTGGTGATGGAATTGGAAGGTGGAGAAGCCACCTGTCACCGACTGCTGATTTCTAAGTGTGGAAGCTATGAAAACTTTAAGAATATCTCCGATGTAGAAAAAGCCACCAGAATATTTCAAGAGTGTTTTGAACGGGCAGGAGTGCCGAATTATCCAAGAAGAATACAGGCAGCAAAAGGGTATTACGAAAAATACAAGAATATGTCCACTCCAACGGTTCCCGGTGATACAGCAGGAACAGTAGCCCCTGGAATCGCCGGAACCATTAACCGGTCTGAACGTATGAAGTGGCTATTTCCGAACGGGACACCGAAAAGCGCAGCACAAATGCAGCAATATCTTGTGACCATTACTGTTCCAATCGTCAGTAGCAGTGGCGCAGAAAGCACTATGACACTCAGGGTACACAAGAAGCTGGCAAATGAATACATTGCGATTTTTAAGGAAATGAAAGCCATCGGTTTTCCGGTACGTGCCAGTGATACTGCCGCTTATGTGTGGCGAACTATGGCGACCAATGGATCAAAGATATCCTATCACAGTTATGGATCTGTGGTGGATCTTAACTGGAATAGTAACCCACTTGTCTATCATGGAACCGGCGCCTATCGTCCGGGTTCCGATCCGTATTCTGTTACACAGCAAGTGGTCAATATTTGGAAAAAGCATGGCTTTTACTGGGGCGGTGACTGGAAGTCTTATAAGGATTATATGCACTTTACTTACACTAATAACTAGATTCAGATAGGAGAAATCAAATGAATAGAAAAAGAATCGGAATCCTTCTGGTTATACTCGCAATAGTGATTGGAACCGTTGCGGTGATCATGTGTTTCGTAGGCGATCAGGAGCCGGAGAAAGAAGAAACGAAGGTTGAAAAAGAGACAGAAAAAGAGAGTGTAACGCTTCCGGAACAGGAAGAAGTTCCGGAAGAAACAGAAGAGCCAGAAGAACCGGAAGAAGCAGAAGGTGCGCCAGAAAAAAATGTATATATTGAACAAGTACAGATGGAACTTATAGGATTATCCGAAGAAACAGAAGCCTGTATTCCAGATCGAGAAGCTTTTGACTATCAGATCAAAGAGTGGCTATATGAGCATGACAAAGATAATGAGACAATACAGTCGTTAAATACGGTTACTTATTATTATGATCAGAATTGTTGCGAATTTATGTTACAGACAGAAGATCATCAAGTGTTTTGTATTCGGCAGGATTTAAAGGAGGACAAGTAAGATGAAAAAAGTATTTATTTGCTGTTCGGCGGATCGAAGACTGGTGCTGGAGGCGAAAGCGCAGGTTTATAAAAAATGGGAACTGACAGAGCAGTTGGAACGTGCCGACCTTATGGCAGTCGTGCGAAATGGCGGCTTGACAGAGGAAATGAAGCAGATGATCAAAAGAGCAGAAGAGTTGAATATCGACATCGATTATTTTGACGAAGGCTTCATGAAACGAGAAGTACAGGAAGCGGTATTACGTGGCAATGTTATGATTCAGGAACAGCGGACAGAGAGGGCAAGGACGCATGGGCGAGAAAGGTAGAAAAAAGCCAGGACGTTTCCGGAAGGCAAAAGGAACATATTTCTTTTACATTTTTATTTTCTTTTTTATCGGAGGTTACGCATTGTTTTTCTCAAGCCGGGGCTGGATGTCTACGCAGAGCCTGGCGAAAAAACAAACGGAATTACATAAAGAGGTGGAATGGGAAAATCGAAAAGTCCGGATCATCCGGTGGGAGTATTCCGAAGAGCAACACTTAATGGAAGTGGAATTGGATATTACCAATACGAAATATGATGGCATTGATACTTATCAGTATTCGGCAATGGAAACGAATGCCGGATTTCTGAAGGTAAAGCCCGTGATCGAGGAATCGGACTGGGTGATTGTCCAGATCCATAATATTCCGGAGAAGTGGGCGGAAGTATCGTTCCGGTTGGAGCTTCCGGGTGAAGCAGGAGAGGCATCTGAAAAATTGAAGCTTTATACGAATATCAATAAAGTGACCAAGGTTGACTCTTTGGAAATTTTAGATCGAAAAGGATATCTTGTAAAGCGTTATGATGGAGAAATCGCTTCCTACGAAATGGAAATTGCAGAAATGGAATCTGAGATCGAAGAAAAAGAAGAGAAAATCCGGAATGTGAAACTGGAAATGAAGAAGCTGGAAGAAAAGAAAGAATACCAGACCGAAGAGGAACAGAAGAACACGGATCAGCTTCTTTCCGATGCTTCTGTGCAACAGACATCTTCCGAAGAAGATATTGTTGAGCTGAAGGAGAAGATTGAGGAACGCAAAGAGCGGATTGAGAACATCCAAGAGCAGATTGAAAAGGTGAAAGGTGAAACGAATGGATAAGCAGGAAGTCTACCGGATGATAAAAGAACAAGTGAAGATAGTAGACTATGCTTCTCGGATGGGCTTTACCGTGGTTCGGAGGGGAAGATACTTTTCATTAAAAGAACATGATTCTGTGATCATTGATCCAGAAAAAAATTGTTTTTGGAGAAATTCCAAGCTGGGAACCGGACGGAGCATTGGAAAGGGAGGTTCCATCATTGATTTTGTTTTAGAATTTACCAATTCATCCTTGCACGAAGTGTTAAAGGAGTTGTCCCAAGAAGTGTTTACAGGAAGTGGTGACCAGCTTCCGACATTCCAAAAAAGAAAAAAGCCGATGGTTAAAGAAGAGTTGATGTTACCGGCAGAAGATTCCCATATGCACAACGTGTATGCCTATCTTCTGAAAACAAGGAAGATCAAAAAAGAAGTAGTGCAGTTTTTTGTGAACCGAAAAATGTTGTATCAGGATATCCATAAGAATTGTGTCTTTGTAAGTTACGATTCGGAGGGAAAGCCAGTGTTTAGCTGTCTGAGAGGCACGAATTGTTATAAGCCTTTTTACGGAGATCTTTCTGGGTGTGATTATGAGAAATGCTTCTTTGTTGGGAATCATGCGAAAAGGCTTTATGTTACGGAATCTGTGATTGAGATTATGTCGGTTATGAGTTTGTTAGAGGAACCGCTTTCTTTTGATTATCTTGCGCTTGCGGGGGTAGGAAAAGCAGACAGTATTCAAACTTATCTTGTTCGTGACTGGGAGGCAATCTACCTTGGAACGAATCAGGACGAACACGGGCGAGAAGCTGCAGAACATATGGAAAGATTGGTTAAGAAGAAACGTCCCGATATTCGGGTGGTTCTGGATCTTCCGGAGGGGGAAGGTTCTGATTGGAATGATATTTTAAGGAAGAGGCAGGAATTATGATTTTATTTGTAGGAAGTGAAGAAAAAGGACATTTTATTCGTGAAGTAGCAAAAAGCTACCAGTGGAACGCAGCGTTTGTTCATCCGAAACTGGATATCTTTAGTCAAGTGCAGGAAATCTTACAGTATCCGGATTGTAAAGTGATTGTCTATGATGTGGAACAGTATGTAATGAATGCGCAAGAAATCGCAGATGAAATCCGCAAGATACAGCTTGCGAACAATGCAGTACCGGTCATTTATGCACCGGGCTATAATCCGAAAAGCGATCTGGTCATGCACCTGACCTATCAGGGAATCAAAGCCTATATTTTTTCTGATAATTTGACAGAGAAAAAAGAAGAATTAAGAGCTGCCATTGAAGGAAAAACAACAGACTATTTTCCTGTGGAGGAAGAACCGGAAGAGGTTGCGGAGAAGAAAGTGGCTGGTGCGGCGAAAGCAATCGGGATTGCAGGAGCAGTACCGAGAATGGGAACCACCACACAGGCAATCCAGCTTGTGAAATACCTTATGTACAAAGGATATAAGGCTTGTTACATACAAATGAATAATCATGGCTATGTCGAAGAACTGATGGATGCTTATGAAGGAGTAGAAGAAGAAAAATTGATTGGAAAAGCAGTCTATCAGGAAGTGGATATGTATTACAAGTTAGAAAAGCTTCCGGAAGTGCTGAAAAGGGATTATGACTATTTTGTATATGATTATGGTGTCTTTTCTGATCGTGATTTTAACAAGATTTCTTTTCTGGAAAAGGATCTACAGATCTTCACCGTAGGCACAAAGCCGGGGGAATTTATGAAGACGTATCAACTGATAGAAAATAATTTCTATAACAGTGTGCTTTATATTTTTAACTTTGTCGTGGACGATAAGCAGGAGCGGGATGATATTAATGAACTGATGGCAGAAAAGGAAGATGTAACCTTTTTCGCTCCAGACTGTAGAGATCCGTTCCGGTTATGTCAAACGGAGTTTTATGAAAGTCTCTTTCCGGTGAAAGCTGTGGTAGAGACAGTGGAACCGAAAAAAGGATTTTTTAAGAAAAGGAAAAAGAGACGATGAAATATAAGCGTGGCTTAGTGAAAGATATTGAAGAGCAGCGGCTCTTTGAAAAAGAACAGAAAGAACTGAAGAAGAAGCACCATATTTCAGAGCAGGAGGACCGCATTGTCGTAGAAAAAGATAATATGACCAAGTTCTTTATCCGAACCGGAGGAAGCTTGGTTCGGATTGCAGCGAATATCTGTATTGGTGCGCTTGCAATCATCGGTCTGGCTGCTCTTGTCTATCCGGCGCCGCGAGCGGAATTGTTGGTTGTGTGGAAGACGATTTTAGAGGAATTACTAAGTTTTATGTGATAGTTCAGTCATTTAAGACTTTACTATAGGTCACTCGTCGTTGAGTACCGAAAACGTGTATCACAGGTAACTTTTAAACCAAGCATAGCCCCGACAGTAAGTTGGGGAGAAAGGAGAACAGATGGAACAGAGGTATCCAGACAACTTGGTAATCGGACATTACAAAGGGATGGCAATTGTCGAGAATGAGTTTGGAACACTTTTCTATATAGAGGATATGGATGAAGGGATGGCTCCGGCAGGAACTGTTGTGGAAGACGGACTTATGGAATCCATCCAGAATCTTAGGAAAGTAGATAGGGATGCCATTTTGCGAGCTTTTGGAGGGCGTGAAGAGTGATGGCAAGAGAGTTTACAGACGAACAGAAAAAGGCTTGGAAAGAGCATGTGAAAGAACGAGAGGATCAGGCGAAAGAGCAGATCCATGATCTTGCAAGATCCTTTCGGGACACTCCAGAACAGATTCAAGAGTTCTTGACTTTTGGAGCTAAGTTTTATCAGTATAGCGCAAGAAATACTATGCTGATCTACAAGCAAAATCGAGGTGCTACCTATGTACAGTCTTTTAAAAACTGGAAGGATATGGGGCATCCGGTTAAAAGAGGGGAGCATGGCATCAATATCCTTGTACCAGTGCAATGCACATTGATCAAAGACGATGGAGCGTACACCCCGTTAAGAGATGCTACCAAAGAGCAGAAAGAGCTTTTCAAAGCAGGAAAGTTAGAGAGTGTGTCCGTTTTACGGTTTAAGATGGGAACTGTATTTGATATCTCTCAGACTACATTTCCAAAAGAAAAATATCCGGAAATTTATGCAAAAGGATATCCCAGTGAAACCCATGAGATTTTATATCATGCGCTGACCCTTTATGCAAAGGAAAAACTTGGTGCGGAGACACGCATAGAACATCTAAAAAGCATTGCATTAAACGGTTCCTATCATCCAATCAGGAATGAAATAACGATCAATGAGCTTCTGGAAGGTACGAACAGGTTTAGTACCATGACACATGAGCTTGGACATGCTATCTTACATCATAAGCCGGAAAACAGATTAAAATTCCCCAGCCAGATAGAGTATGAAGCAGATTGTATGTCAATTCTTCTTCATACACATTTAGGTTTGGAAATTCCAGACGGAAGAGCCCGGCACCTTTCCACACATTTTCAGAGCTTTATTAAACACAAAGAAGAAATGTTTCTGCAGGAAAATCCGGAAATCTCTTCAGAAGAATGTGCAGTGCAGGTGGAAGAAGTCATTACAATGTCTTTTCATGACGTATTTCAAGAGTATCAAAATACAGTAGAAGAGTTGCAGCCATACTTGGATGAAGCGTTAGAGAAGCAACAAGAAGAGCAGTTGGAAGAAGAATGTATGAAATCCTGTATGGCACGTACTAGAGACAGAAGTCCGGAACACGTAGCCGAAATGGAAAAAGGGCGGTAATTATGTTTTTGACGGAAAGAAAATTAAGAGACGTTTTTTGGGGAAATTACAATTATTCCGGACGAGCATTACGCTATCAATTTGAATGTCCGATCCGGGAAGGAAATGCAGATCTGATCACCATAGAAAAGTATCAAGGAAATTATCAGATCAATGCGTTTGAATTTAAGCTTGCCGACATCAAAAAAGCTTTGCTGCAGGCGAAGGAAAATGCACAGTATGCAAATAAGACGTGGATTGTTGTACCGGCAGAAAAGCGAGATGTGATCGAGAACCGTTACACGGAATATTTAAGAGAGCATCAGATCGGAGCAATCCTTGTAGAAGAGGAAGGACACTGGGAAGTGTTGTATCGAGCCTATTATCACACGGAAATCATGCTCCATCAGCAAGTGTTGAAACTTGCTATGAAAGAATATTAAAAAGAAACCGGATATCCCGCCAGATATCCGGTAGATGTGAAGCTGTTAACCCATTTTAATTAAAACCATACTTCTGCTCTTGTAAAACTGTACGTTATTGAAATAGAAAAAGTAAAAAAGTTTAGAAAAGTTAGAAGTAGCTTTAAAAAATAGCTCCCATATGATTATAGTATAGAACTTGATATATAATGTCAAGTAATTTTAGGAAAGAAGGTGAGAAAATGAAGATTAAAAATGCAAAACTTCCGGAACTACGAAATCTGACCAATAAGGAAATGGATTTTTTCTTGTATCTTGTGCGCAGGCAGGATCTAAGAGGATATGTCTATGGTGTCCATAATCAAGCGGTCTGTAAAGCTACGGGAATGTGTAAGCAGAGCTTTTATAGTACCCTTTATTCTCTTAGAGATAAAGGGATTATTTCCTATAAAAAAAATACAGAGATTGATTATGACGTAGTGATCACCAATAACGATTTTTCCTATCCCGGAGCGTTCCATGAGGGGTACGTGAGCCTACACCGCCAAGTGTTCCACCGGAAAAGTTTTAAGAAATTAAAAGCCAACGAAAAATATTTGTTTTTTGAATTGATGAAACGTACAAGAAAAGATACAGGAAGCTTCCGTGTGGGGACACAAAAGTTCTATGAAGTGTTTACAAAATTATTACACGTGACAAAGCGTGTGATCCGCTGCTATCTGCATTCTTTGAGACGCTTTTTCTCAGTCGGCATTAAAGATGGGCTGTATTATATCACGTTTCTTCATTCGGTCTTTGCTCAAGAGGAAGAAAAAGGGGAAGAAACACAGGAGTATGAATATTTTACGGAAGTCCAGTGCCGGAGAAACCAGATTCATTATGACCAGACAGAGTTGAGTGAAACTGCAGTCCTCATTAAGCAGTACCGGAAGATGGTCATAGAAACAGGCGGTACGCTTGTAGAACTAAAGGAACTGCTTGCAAGAGCTATGGAGAAGAGCGTTCGTGGTCTGCAGCGTAAAGATCGTATGTTGCAGCATCGTTATGTACATATGTTACTTAAAAATCTAATTATGGAACCTACAGAAGCATAGGAAGCGTGAAAGAAGCGTGAATTTGCTTGTGCAGGTCTTTTTCCAGTGCTACCATTCTTTATCATTCTAAATTTTTCAAGAAAAACAATCCCGCCTATAATATAAAAAGTAAAAATTTTGCTTCGGGAAGCAAGATCCGGAGTTTCTGTGTCTTATTTTTTTACTATTAGAGTCTAATTTCGTGTATAAAAGAGAACTAGCGGTCTAAATGCGTTCCTAGAGGTTTCAAGTGGCAGTCTAATACGATAGTTATTTGTGGATAACTAAAGTCTATTTTCATTCCGCCGATAAAATGGCGGAAAGCATGGAAATATAAGGGATTAGAGGGTGTCAAGAACGTGAGCATATTATTCCTAATATTAATCATTCAGTCTTTCTATATATTCAATCTATGTAACTTTTCTAAGTTCTATCTGCGCTGCGCTCCCTAAATTTCTTGGGAAGCTTCTGTTACATTCTTAATACAAGGCACACCTTTATCAACCGGACAAAACGATTCAATAAAAAGAAAAATAAGAAGTTTTTTCTATCGCCCTTCATCACGACCACGCAGGCTAACACTCGTGATTTCGGTTGATGGAATGAGTAACGTTGGTGTATAATATAAACAGAAAATGAAGTTTAGAGCAGAGTTACAAGCTAAGAAAGACGGGGTACTGATTTATGAGAGAATTTGATGGATATCTGAAAGAAGATATTGATGAGTTGGAAAGATTGAAAAAAAAGATTCCAAATGATAGAGAATTTAGTATGGAGTTAATTAATTATAAAGAGCAGCTTATGCTATTTTCGACGTCTCTTAAGATTGCAGAAATGGACGGTCTTATCAATGCAGATGAAGCAGCAGAGCTGAAAGAAAAATATTTTCAGTATTAAGGAGAAGCATATGATAGATTTTACGAATTGTACAGAAAAGATAAATAAATTTAGAGGTTCTGAAAAGAAGAAAACAATTGAATATAATGGTAAAACATATCTTTTGAAATTTCCAGATCCAACGCGAGAAAAAGGAAAGTCTATTTCTTATATTAATAATACAATTTCAGAATATATCGGATGTAAAATCTATGAATCCGCAGGGATAGAAACACAGAATGTTATATTGGGAACATATGTGAATGATTCTGGTGTATCTAAAATTGTATGCGCATGTGAAGATTTTGAAAAAGAAGATATGAAGCTTTATGAGTTTAAAAATATTAGTTTATCAGATGTCGAAGAACATATTCCTAAAAATCTTGATTTATATCAAGTGTTGGATACTATTGATAATAGTTCCTTAATTAAAAATAAACAAGTAGTACGTGAACGTTTTTGGGATATGTTTGTTGTTGATACATTCATTGGAAACAAGGACAGACATTTAGGTAATTGGGGGTTTTTAGGAAATGAAGAAAAAGGCATTATAGACTTAGCGCCGGTATACGATTGCGGCTCCTGTCTTTTCCCTTTATTATCAGAAAATGAAATCTTAAATATGCCGGTTGTTGAGTATAAAAATCAAGCATTGAATGTTTATTCATGCTATAGGATTGAGGGGAAAAAGATAAATGCAACTCAATACATTCTGAGTGGAGAAAACGAAGAATGTAATGAAGCACTAAATAGAATTATGCCTAATCTTCAAATGGATAAAGTAAATGAGATTATTGATAATATAGAAGTAATATCTGAGGGAAAAAAGAATTTTTATAAAAGTATTTTGGAAATACGCTACAGAGATATTTTGAATAAAGAATACGAAAAACTGTATTTGGAAAATGCTATGAAACAATGTATGAAACGTACCGCTGCACGTACACCAGAGCGAAAGTTAGATAAAGAGCTAGACCGTTAATTTTCTTTTTTTATAGAAGACCTCTTGGAAAAACCGAGAGGTCTTTCTGCTATCGCCCTGCATCACGACCACGCTACGCTAACACTCATGATTTCGGTTGATGTTAAGGATTGCAGTTTTTGCAACCGGTATATCCATCATCCAAGAGATCCTGAAGTGATCCGTGGTACTCCTTTCTATTTTTCGGCTTTGTATCTTGAACGCTTGGACAGTCGGGTGTATGGATCTTCTTTGAGTTTTCATTCAAAATATAGGTGGCGTTCTGATCGGGAGCTTCGGAAACTTCTTGTGATCCGACAAGGGAACTTTTTCCGGTGGCATAATCAATCTGGACATCCGGCTGCACGTTATAACAGTACACACAGAATTTAACCGTATCATCTTCCACCGATTGCGCTTCCATCAAGACACCGGAAGCTACCAAATTTTTGTCTTGATATATTGGTGTAACACGATACAACACATGGTTTCCGGTTTCTTTGATATAATCAGCAACCTTGTTTTCGAAAGGCAGCATTCCGGAGACATTCAGATATCGGGTTCCGGTAATGAGATTTTTTTCATTTGCGTTTTCTGCAGATAACTGATAACCGATCAAATGACAGCGGTTATACAGATACTTTCCATCCACACAATCATATTTGACTGTCTGCCATCCACTGGGCTTAATCATTCCGATCTGACCTCTTTCTTCGGTCGGCATGGTTTCTTTACCTACGTTCGCAAAAGCGGCACCACAACGCCCCAGTTCATCCAGATCACTGTAAGTTTCAAATGCTTCTTCTGTAAAGTCAGATTCCGTAAAAAACGGAACGTTTTCGTTGATCATCACGTAAGGCTCGCTGGTATACTTAGGGATAGATTCCAGATTGTAGGAAACTTCCTGATCAGAAGTTTGACTAGGCGTTTCAGAAGACGAATCTGGGCTGCAGCCTCCAAACAATAAAGTGAGAGACAGGAGCAGACTGGTAACAAGTAACTTTATATGTTTCATTTTCATATGCTATTTCCTCTCTTTTCTATATAGTATGAGACTATGGTAGTTGATAAAGAGTGTTTTTGCAAGTTTAGGGTGTCAAAAGTTAAAACATTTGACACTTCTTTTTTTGAGACGTAAAATAGGGCTAAAAGATGGTGTCAAAAGTTGGAGTCATTAATGGGAGGATAAAAGATGGTTTATGGGTATGCAAGAGTATCTACTAAGCTGCAGGAGACAGATGGAAATTCTCTGGAGGCGCAGGAGGAACAGTTAAGAGCTGCCGGAGCAGTTGAAATCTATCGGGATACGTTCACTGGAACCAAAGCGGAACGACCGGAGCTGGAACGATTGAAGAGGAAGTTAGTTGCCGGAGATAAGGTGATCGTTACTAAGCTGGATCGCTTGGCCAGATCTACGGAGGATGGACTATCTTTGATCAAGGAGTGGGCGGAGCAGGGCATTTCGATCCACGTATTGAATATGGGATTAATTGATCATACACCTACGGGGAAATTGATTCTTACGGTAATGCTTGCCTTTGCGGAATTTGAACGTGACATGATTGTAGAGCGCACGCAGGAGGGGCGGGTTCTTGCCAGAAGAGATCCAAATTATAAAGAGGGGCGGAAGAAAAAATTTACCAGAGCGCAGCTGGAACACGCCTTGCATTTGCTAGAAACACATTCCTATAAACAGGTAGAGGCTCTTACGGGGATTTCCAAGTCAACGCTCATTCGAGCAAAGCGGGAAAAAGGAAAGAAACTAGAATAGTTTCTTTGAAATGAAAAACAGGAAGCGCATGGGCTTCCTGTTCAATATTTAGTGATCGGAATAATGATAACGACAAGACAGAATATAAACATTCTGCTCATCTATTTTATAGACCAATCGATCCTGCTCATTGATTCTACGACTCCAAAATCCGGATAGATCTCCGATTAATGGTTCCGGCTTTCCAATGCCGGAGTTCCCGTTTCTACAGATATCGTCAATCAGCTTATTAATTTTTTTGAGTGTTTTCCGGTCTTCCGTTTGCCAGTAAATATAATCATCCCATCCATTTTTTGTAAATACTTTATTCATCGGCTGACACCTCGATCAGTTCTTTCACATGACAACAGCCTTCTTCTAATTGTTTCTTAGATTCCATCAGCCAGTTATAGTTTGTTTGATTTCCCATAAGGTGCATATTTTCCATCATGTTATTGTAGGCTTCTTCGGACATCATGACGATGTTTTTATTTTTTTTACGAGTCACAATAATTGTTTCATAATCATCCGAGACTTTATCCATACATTCTTTCATGTTTCCTCTTAGTTCTGTGTAATTTACTGCTAACATATTCTTTACCTCCAAGATAAAACGTACAATATTCTGTACTTATATTATAGTATGTGGAATCACGTTGTGTCAACAGGAGTTATTATTTCCAATGGAAAAAGATCTATGATAAAAGCGTTGCCTTAGATGGATAAAAAGTTGTTAAAAGGAAAGTGGTCATGTGTGACCACTATTCTTATTTAATTCGGTAAAAAGAAAAAAACTTTTCTTTTCTTTTTTTATAGAATCCCCCAGCCCCTTAAAAGGGGAGGCAATGCTGGAAACAGCAATGATTCAAAGGTAAAAAGAGCAATCGCTCTTTTTTTTATGTTCAGCACCCCCAACCCCTGCGTAGGGGCTTTGGCTTGTGCTGGCTGCCGATCCGCATAGTCCCTCTCCTTTTCGGCAGTGCTTTTGTCCTGTATGGTTTCCAAGGTGTGTGCAGTTGTGTTGCTTACCTCATCACACGGAAGTGTTTTGGCAGGCGCCAGGTGATCTTGTCAGTACCGCATTTGACTTCAAAAGTCAACCGACTTTCACGGCATAAAAGCCTGCGGCTATTATTCCATGGTTCAGTTGGACTTTTTTAGTCTGGAAATGCGGTGGCAGGCTGGCGTAAGCAACAAACAGCTTACACCGCACCTTGAAAACTTCATACATTCCAAAAAGAGCAAATGCCGAAAGGAGAAGTCCATATGCTGGTTGAAATCTTATCTGTAACATTAAAGAAAGGCATTGTTGAAATTCAAGCACTCGATGTTTCTGAAGAGAACTTATCTCGGATGGAACGAATGAGAGACGATATGAACAATCCTGAACTCACATTTCTTCTCGATACGAGAGAAGAAAAGGTACTTATGTACTTAAATAATTGGCTGCATCGTCAGAAAGCGGTCCGCAAGCAGGAATGTACCACTTGGGGGCAGGCGTTACAAGCAGTGGTGGGAACCATCACGACCATATCTGGAAAATATCGGAGTTGGGAGTAATCCCGACTCCGTTTTTTTAAAATGAAAGGAGAATCATCACATGAAAGAAAAATTAGAGGAAAGAGCAGTTGTGTTAAATCAGATCTTGGAAGAGCAGAATACAGGTATCCAACTGGTTTATACCAAGCAGTTTTCACACAATGAAGAGTGTGAGGGCTATATCGTGAAGCAGAAAGAGGCTGAAATTGCACCAATCGTATACATTAGTCCAGATGTTCCGGACTGGTGGGAAGGAACTGACCAAGAAGTGGCAAAGAAATTTCTGGAATTTTCAAAATTGGATCTGGCAGATAAAATCGAACATTTCATCCAACATCAGATCGACCGTCAGTATCTCTTAGACCATGCCTATTTTGCACTGGTTTCAGGACAGAAATATGATCAGATGCTCAATAACGATATGATGGTAGATTGCTGGTGCGATCTGGCAGTGAAATATTCGGTGTCACTTCCCAATTTTCCAGAGAATGAAAAAGCGTCCATCCGCATTTCCAAGGAGCTTCTGGAGACGTATCATATTGATAAAGAAGAGCTTATCGAGGCTTGCGTCCGCAATATGGAACAACAGGTGGCAGTGATGTCTTTGAAGGAACAGATATGCACAATGGCAGAAATAGATCCGTCGGAACTTGAGGAAGGAGAAAGTGAATTTCCGGAAATCACAGTGGTTACGAATCAAGGGTTATTGGATGGTGCAGGAAGTATTCTTCTTCCTTCTGTCCAGAAAAGAATGGAACAAAAATATGGTTCCTGTTTTGCGATCCTTCCGTCTTCCAGACACGAAGTGCTGGTCGCACCGCTCACAGACGGAGTCAAAGAGGCAATCTTTTATCAGAAAATGGTAAAGGAAGTCAACGAAACACAGGTTGATCCGGAAGATTTCCTTTCCGATCATGTGTATGTATATCGCAACGGAAATTTTACGACCGTCAGTGAACATTGTATTTTTTAATTTAAGGTAACTCGTTGTCTAGTATCATAGTGTATCACAGGACACTCGTTCATTGTATTCAGCCCTCGGTGATGTACCGGGGAAGAAAGGAGTAACATGAAAGTATTACTTAGTGTCTGCTGATTAAGTCCCACACGGACTTAACCAGCCAGTTTCCTTCTTGAAAATTTCATACAAATAAAATAATGCAAAAAGTATTCGTCGTTGAATTTTAAAAAGATTCGCAACAAATACAGATAACGCGATAGATGTGAGCTGGGTTTCCTCGCATTTGCTTACAATCTTCCCAAGTCCGTAGCAGCGTTTTTCCCTGCTAAACTCACGCTCAACGGCTATCCTATCCGTGTTATCCTGATATTCCAGTTTTTTGTCTGTTTTGGTTGTTACCGGATTTGGCCGGCCAAGTTTTGGACCGGATAACCGGATTCCTTGTTCCTTGCAGAAACTCCGGTTTTCCCTTGTCCGGTATATCTGATCCGCCAGTATGCGTTCTGGATAATGTCCCGTGCGTTCTTTATATCGCTCCGCCGCTTTCTTCAGGCTGCCGGATTCATTGTATGCATCGAAGGACGTTTTCTCGATTCTTGCGTATCCGTCGGTGTCAATGCTGATGTCTAACTTTGCACCAAATTCGACAGGAGCATTTAGCTTGCCTCTGACAATGGGACGAATCCATGGCTGCGATATGCTGACAATACGGTTCTCAACGGAATGTACCTTGTTATCATACATGTACTGTTGTTGCTCATATAACTTGAAAATGGTCAGTAACAAAAGGATTTCCCTGGCTTCCGGTGCATATCCATCGGACATGAATTCTTCCAGATATGCAATATCGCGTTTGACATATGACAACTGTTGGCGAAGTGCTTTGCGGATCTTTTTTGCCGTATGCTTTTTGCTTTTGGCGAACGCAAGATATTCCTTGCGTGCTCTTCTGGCATAACGCCTTGGAAGTGTAAGCCCATAAGTCTTATGAAAACGGTAAATGATTGTTTCAAGTTTTTCTCTTGCTTCATTGAGCAGGGATATATCCTGTGGATACCTTATATTTACCGGTGCGCATGAAGCATCAAGTATGAGTGTTCCTTCGTTATCAGACGTAGCATTACCGGATGACATACCACCTGTGGGTGGCTTTGGATTATCATCATCGTCTTTTTTGTTCCGGGAAGACAGCATATATTCATTCGCTTCCGCTATCATCTGAGCATTAATACGCTTGCGAAAAAGAACCAGAGTACTTGAATCAAAAGGCGGTTCTTCTTGATAGCCCGAAAGCCCTATAAAGTACTGCAGGTACGGATTTTCTGTAATCTGCTCAACAAGTTCCCGATCAGAATACTGGAATTTCGTCTGTATGATCAATGCCCCAAGTGCCATCCTTACAGGTTTGGCTACATTTCCGGTCTTTGCTTTAAAAAGACGGGAGTACTTCTTTTCAAACACGTCCCATGGAACGGAATCTGCCATTTTTACCCATCGGTTGTTGGGATTCATATGCAGTCCCATTGGCTGATTGAAATCGAGAAAAGAAGACTGTGATCTATCTGATTGCTTATACATGATTTTTACGCTCCTTGGAGTGATATTTTACAGAAAACCTGCAAGAAAAATGGATTAGAAACCTCAAAACCCTTGCATATATTTTACCACTTGTAGGCCATAAATGCAGTATTTTCAAGGTATTTTTTATTAATCAGCAGACACTACTTATGTTTGGAGTTGTTGGAACTTTTTTCTATTTTTTAGATGTTTGGAAGATGTATCGTCTTTGGAAACAGGGAAATCAAATGGTATCCTATAAAGCCTGCGCTGCCGCTTTTGGTGGACTGATCTTAATGAAAGTCTTTGAAGTGCTAAAAAGCGTGGCAGGATATTCCCCAGAACGCTGGCAGCCATTTGCAGAGCTGGTGGCGGTCGCAGTGGTTCTATTCTTGTTTCTACATTTTTACGAGAACATGGAGCGGTATCGTTAAGATATCGCTCTTTTTGTAGAAAGGAAGGTTGATATGAAAGCGTATGAAACAAGATTTCGGGAGGGCTTGCCCTCCCTTGTTGTCCAAAATGAATATGTGACGGATATCGAGAAGGTATCGAATCCGGAACAGATCTATCATCTGTTTCATGAAGTGCTGAAGCTTCAGCTTCGGACGGAAGAATATGTATATCTGGTAGGACTCAACACCAAAGGCTTTATTCTGGGCGTATTTGAGGTCGCACATGGGAATGCTTCCAGTTGTGTCATGAATGGATGCGGAATCTTCCAACGTCTCTTGCTGGTCGGTGCGACCGGTTTCGTGGTCGTTCATAATCATCCGTCCGGTGATCCGACACCATCCGGAGCAGATCTGGAAGCCACAGAGAGGCTAAAAAAACAGGCAGAACTTATGGAGATCGCCATGCTGGATCACATCATCATAGGCGGGGATGCCTTTTCTTCGATCTTTGCCAAGGAAGGAGGAAACTAAGATGGAAAGCAGAAGTTTATTAAGGAATCAGGAAACCAACTTCATCCGAACCGAGGTGTGGATATGAAACGTGGCAGAGCTGGCGAATGGTTTGAAAATGAAGAGGTTGCAGGTTTTTTAAAGGCGGACGGTTCCGTGTTTGTCTGTTTCGTGAAAAATGCTATGGAGACGGTAGCTGGAGGATTCCAGTTCGAACTTCCGGAAGCGGACGGTTATGAAGAAGATTTTTTTACTTAGGAAGTTTTCAGTTGAGAAAGGAGATGGAAGCTATGGTGATAAAGATTCCGCAGGAAAAATATCCGATCAAACCGGTGCGAGAAGCTTTTCAGCGGGAAGGGTTCCGCTACTCGAAAAAAGAAAGTAGTTTCATTGGAAAGGTTACGGATGAAAATAGAATCTTTTTGATATTGTTGGGATTATTAAAAGAGTAAAAATCCGGCAGTTGGCAGTTGCAATTCTTTTTATGGTTTGAAAGCCTAGTGTTTATTTTTCAGTTTTTATGAGAAATAGATGCTGGGCTTTTTTTGTGGGAAGATTTTTTTGTGGGAGGCGTTTGTTTGGTCGGCTGCGAGGAAGGTTTTTTGG
>SKEQ01000245.1_pt1 | contig 52947 bp, 23 predicted proteins | sample 4826751 | NCBI WGS metagenome assembly SKEQ01 (sample SAMN11008805, study PRJNA524170) | human gut metagenome | biome: Human fecal sample; material: Feces; isolation source: fecal sample from pouch patient p44 | host: Homo sapiens | place: Israel: Tel-Aviv | collected 2013-07-11
AAGCCCTCATCGACGCTGAGGTGCTGGCTGATTCACTCGCGCTTGTTGAGGCTCTCATCGACGCAGTGGTTCTTGCAGATTCACTGGCTCTCGTTGAGGCACTCATTGACGCGGACGTACTTGCAGATTCAGAAGCACTAGTTGAGGCACTCATCGACGCAGACGTACTTGCAGATTCGCTGGCACTTGTTGAGGCGCTCATGGACGCTGACGTACTTGCGGACTCTCAAGCACTTGTTGAGGCGCTCATGGAAGCTGAAGTACTTGCGGACTCTGAAGCACTTGTTGAAGCGCTCATCGATGCTGATGTACTTGCTGACTCTGATGCGCTCGTTGATGCACTTTGCGATGCTGAAGTGCTGGCTGATTCAGATGCACTTGTTGAGGCACTCATGGATGCTGACGTACTTGCTGATTCAGACGCACTCGTTGATGCACTCTGTGAGGCAGATGTACTTGCTGACTCACTCGCACTTGTTGATGCGCTCATTGAGGCAGATGTACTTGCTGATTCAGATGCACTAGTTAAGGCACTCTGTGATGCACTGATTGAGGCACTCATCGAAGCAGACGTCCGTGCTGATGCGCTAGCACTTGTTGAAGCACTTTGTAAGGCCGACGTACTGGCTGACATACTCGCACTTGTCGAAGCAGACTGGCTAGCGGAATCTGACAGAATAGCATCATTTTTATCATCAATATCCAAACCAGCTAGAGGCGACTCATCATAACGTTGTTGATAAACCGTATTCCCATCCGATGTCAGAATTCCACTCAGTGTTGATTCAACGATTGCTGTTGCAGTTCGAACATAAAGGTTTCGATTTGACCCTTCGGTAACAATTGTCCATTTCATATTATCCGCAACACCACCACCAATGGTTCTCCACTGCTGACGAACTGCCTTCAAATTTGAATAGGGCATTGAACTTGCTTTAGTCAATTTTGAAGTCCAATCTTCTGTTGTAATCAAATTCCCATTATCATGGTAAGTCATGGTTACAGAATTAATGGTATCATCTGATGTTACTAAAATACCAAATTCATTATTCGTATTAAAGGACGGCTTAACCGTTACTACCCAAGTAGTCTTGTTGGTTCCAGTATCATAAGAATAGGTCATCGATTGGATAATCGTATTTTTCCCACCCTCAGAAACATCTGATCCTGTCAAAGTACCTGAATAAATATACTGTCTACGACCATTTGAATCAAGATAAGTTTGAACAGCATTAGCTGTTGCTGCTAAATTGATGGCGATGCTTTGAGAACCATTTGAATTGACCACATTTCCTGTGAAACCAGTCTGTTGCATGGTGCTCATCATTTGCTCAACAGCCAAGCCTAAACGACTGCGTTGCCCTTCAAAATCTCCCTCATTTTGAGAAAGCAAAGTGTTAGCTTTTGTCAACTCAGTGCGAACAGTTTGGATGGCTTCACTAAGATCTGCGCGAGCTTGGGCATCCGTCACACTATTTAAATAACGGTCTGCCAAACTGACAAGTAATTGTGCTTCAGATGCATTTTGTTCCAGAGTAGTCTTACTCATTGAAAGACTATTTGCTACTTCAGTTGATCCTAAGTCTTCAAGAGACAGACTAGTAGATTCACTGTAAGCAAGCGATAGTATCTCTGATGTATGTAAGCTCAAAGACTCCGAAGCACTTCCAATCGCTTGAGATTCAAAATTAGACAAGGTATCTTTTACAATACTTGCTTGGCTAACGAGACTGGTCAAATCTGATGTTGAAGCAGATAAGGCAGACTCCATAGTTTCTAGACTTGGCTTAACCGAAAGAATATAACTTTCCGTATCACCTAACTGAGCTAATCGACCAAGATAAGTTCCAATTTCAGTAGACAGTGAGTTAAGCTTGGCTTCTTGCTCTTGACGCTTCTTATCCGCCTCAATACTCGCTACCACAGCAGTATTAGCTACTGCTGTAGCCTCTGAGGTAACCTCTGCTGCTTGTGCTGAGACTGTCGGTACTGACGCTCTTGTTGTTAAATCTGATGAACGTGATGTCTCTAAGTCTTCCGAACGCATTGAGCCTGCCCCACTCTCAGACCCCGTCTGGCTCGTAGCAGTAACTTGACTACTTGATGTCTCACTGTCATGCCCTGTCGCCTTTGAACCACTCATTGAAACTGAAGTAGACTCCGAAGCTTTCTGTGAAGCCGAAGCACTGGTGCTGGCTGACTCACTCGCACTTGTCGAAGCTGACGTACTAGCAGAGGTTGAGACTGAGGTCGAAAGGCTCGCTGATACTGACGCAGAAGCCTGCTGACTTGCTGATAACGATAGTGAGACTGAATCTACTGAGTTTGATACGGAATCTGTGGATGAAGCTGACTGGCTAACAACATCCCCTCTGACTACAGATTCTGTAATAGCTCCCGAATGACCCAAAACCGCTGAATCAGAGGCCGCCAAAACATCTGTCGTCGGACTAACCGTATGCTCTACCGCTGATGGACTTGTTGCTTCATCAGCTTGAACTACATAAGTTGCTACTCCTCCACCTAGTAGAGCTCCAGTCGCAGCTACTCCCTTTAAAAGTCTGTCACTTGTGATTAAAGGTACTTCTTCCTCAACTTGGTGAACTGATACAGATGACGCATCCACTCGACCACTTATTATCTTAAAAAGCCCAAAGTGAGAAGTTGCGGCACGTAACCAATGTTTCCCTGACTTTACCAATTTAAAACGTGTCACACGATCAGTTTCTCGGTACTGACCCTCATTTCTTCTAAAAAACATATATAAACCTTTTCATTTATTTTTTATTTCTATATCTTTTTCATAAGCATATTATCCCATTTTATCATAAAAATAGTCAAAAAATTAGTACTACAACTTATTTTTCAAACTTTATTATTCTCAACTTTTTTTGTAAATCAAAGAAACATAAAAAATCCCTCAGAAACTTAATGTTTGAGGGAAAATTACTTTATAAAAATAGTCAGTTTAATCCCATTAATCTATGATAATCAACTATAACTAATGATAAGAGATAACCATCATGACCAATAGAACAACAAATAATGCAGAACTAAGCCCCAGGGTTAGGCCCTTTAGAAGAGTTTGGCTCGCCCAGTAACTGGTCCTACCAATATTACTCGTGGCATCACTCGAAAAAATCTGAATTTGCCTAGGCTGCAGTGTTACAGTAATAATAAGTGACACACTTAAAATGATGAGTAAAATCATAAAGAATATTTGCATAGACTACCTCAACATACCTATTAAAGTAAAAATTAAACTAATTATAATAACAAAGCCTAACATAAAAAAGAAAATCTTATTTATTTTCTCGCCCCTAGTTTCTTTTTCCTCCACTATGGGCTTTTGTTTTAGCTCCTCCATACGGCCTTCAACCGCATTATGAAATAAGTCTTTATTTGTCATATTTCTCTCTTTCCTATGGGAAGTAGGTCACGATATTACCATCCTCACTAACAAGCACTTGACTGAGTAAAAGATTGCGAACCATGTCTTTTTTGATCTGCTTCTTCATGGTTTCAAAACCTGCAAATGCTTCCTGATAATATTCAACAATTGGATTCTTCTGACTAGCCGTTTGACTCCCAATAGCTTGTTGGAGTTGTTGTAAATAGTCAACCTGTTCAATCCAATTATCATCAATAGCCTTAAGAAGTGATAGACATTGGAAATATCCAAAAAGATCAATAGTGTCTAATTGTTTCTTTTTATCATCTATTTCCCTATAAGCAAACTGATAGATAAGTTCAGCCACAGCTTCAACATCATCAATATCCAGATTATCTGGAATTTTCTCAATATGAAAACTAATGTTTTTGAGAATAAAGTGATACAACTTCTCCTTCTCGCTAAGATCTTCTTCAACCAGAGCAATATCAATATAGTCATCAAGAACCTGCTCAATGGTATCTGTTAAATCCTGATCTTGATTAATAAGGTGATTTCGTTGAGCGTAAATGAGTTCCCGTTGAATGTTCATACTCTCAGCATATTCTAGTGTTTGCTTACGTGAAAAACGTGCTGCACTGTCACTAGCTCTTTGAGCCTTCTCGACCAAACGTCTGTAGCGTCGCCCTACTAATTCTATACTCTCAGTTTTTTCATCAATAGTGTAGTCTTTATAATATTTATGTACCCAGTTAGGACCATACTTTTTGATAACATCATCTTCAAGTGAAACAAAAAATTTAGACATTCCAGGATCTCCCTGACGTCCTGAACGTCCTCTGATTTGTAAATCAATACGCTGACTTTCCATACGTTCAGTCCCAATGACAACAAGACCACCTAATTCGGCTACTCCAGGTCCCAACTTAATATCGGTCCCTCGTCCCGCCATAGAAGTAGCTACCGTGACAGCACCCATCTGACCTGATTCAGCTATCATCTCAGCTTCTCTCGGAGCATTATTAGCATTTAAAAGATTGTGGGCAATTCCTTCCCTTAGGAGAAGGTTAGAATATAATTCAGACATTTCAACCGAACCAACGAATATTAGGAGAGGATTTCCTTTTCGATGATAATGCTTAACATACTCTAGAGAAGCATAGATTTTTTCTGGTAAAGTTACATAAAGATTGTCTGGATAATCTATCCTTTGTTTCGGACGATTGGTCGGAATTTGAACAACTTGCATTCCGTAAGTATCCAAAAATTCTTTTTCTGCCGTCTTACCAGTCCCAGTCATACCTGAAATCTTTTTGAACTTACGAAAAAGGCTTTGATAGGTGACAGAAGCCATGGCACGTGTTTCGGGAGATAACTTTACAAGCTCCTTGGCTTCAATTGCCTGATGCATGCCTCCTTGGAGTTTGGTCAATTCCATCAAGCGTCCAGTCGCTTTATCTAAAAGAACAACTTCTGGTCCATCTTTTCCTTGACGAACAATATAATCTTTATCCTTTTTGAATAGGGTATGAGCTCGGAGAGCATAAATAAGGTGACGCGCAAACGTAGCATTCTCTTTGGCATAGAGATTACTAATTCCTAGATAATTTTCAGCTAACTTTGCACCTTTAGTTGTCAGCCAAACTTCACCCTTTTCTTCCTTGAAAATATAGTCCTGATCCTCAACCAATGTCGTCATGAGTGTATTAATCATGGCATAATAGTTGGATTGAACACGAGGAGAACCTGAAATAACCAAGGGAGTTTGCGCACTATCCAGTAAGACGGAATCAACCTCATCAATAATAGCAAAGTTAAAAGGACGCATGTATTTACCGTCTTTATTCGAAGCTAGATTGTCAATAAGATAGTCAAAGCCCAAACCACTATTTGTCGTATAGATAATATCAGAAGCGTAAATCTCCCTTTTTTCAAAGGTATCAAGTTCTTCACCATCCTCTGCAAAAGGAACGCCAATGGTTAGACCTAGAAACTCGTAAACCTGTCCCATTTCTTCAGCATCACGTTTTGCTAAGTATTCGTTTGTCGTTACAAGTATTGCTCCTTGTCCTGTCAGTGCATTTAAGTAAACTGGCATGGTTGCTGTTAAGGTCTTACCTTCTCCTGTACTCATCTCAGCAATATTTCCCTGATGCATAACGATTGCTCCCATAACCTGAACATCATAGGGAAACATACCTAATACACGCTTAGCTGCTTCACGTACTACTGCGTAAGCCTCTGGTAATAAATCATCTAAACTTTCGCCTTTGTCTAGCCGTTCTCTAAATTCAGTAGTTTTATCTTTTAATGACTGGTCATCCAGTTGTGCCATCTGCTCAGCCCAACCATTAACTTGCTTGAGTACACTTTTTACTGGTTTTAAAGGATTTAAAGAATTAAACATTTTCTTCTCCTACTTCAGTGATTGTCATTCCCTTAAAATCCAATTCTACCATTCCAGCACTCAAGAGGGAGATGGAATAATTGTAGGCTTCATGAGGATAGACGAAGGTGAAAGATTGTTTTTTTTCAATCATCTGCTTAACTTCCTCACCATAACGATTTAAGAAGCTTAATTTAAGATAAACCGTACCTTCAGGAACTGTTGTAAATTGTGATTCGAGACGATAAATATATCCCTTTTTTAACAAAGGTAAGCTAGGTTGCTTTCGACTCGCCTGATAATTTTGAATAGCTAGCCAGGAATGAATCTCAGTTCCTGATGCTATCAAGGGGTTACTGAAATTGACTGAGCCATCTGGATGATGTTCAATTTGGGAACCAAACATATAGGATCTCACATTCGTTCCCCATTGAATCTGAGAGTTATTCTTATGAATCATGTTCATCCCTTTCTTCCAAAATCATTTTCTAAAATCATACGATAAAAATTGAGAAACCAAGCAGTCGCAGTTGAATGGTCATCATTATGTCGTCCAGAAGTTCCCTTGCTAAGAATTCGTGCTCCCGAAGAATATAGGACTTTAGTAATATCCTCGAAGGCTGTTGGGTCCATATCCTCATCTTTCATGTAAGAAACCCCAAAGGTCGTGTTTGAGAAGTCTGCTTTTTCAAACTTATCCCAGAACTTCTGATTAAGGGCCTCGACGCCTTCATTGTCCAAACGTCCCGTCTGCAAATGCAAGACATCAATTCCTGTCGGGAAAACCTCTGGTGCCAAAAGTCTGGCACGATTACCGATGGTACCAACATTGGCTAGAGGTTTAGACATGATAATGGCATGAGGTTCAAAGTCCGCGCCATAGTACATAGATGGGAAAGTTCCCATGGACATCCCAGAGAGAATAAGTTGATCACTGTCAAAGCCTAGGTAATCCAAATAATGTTGGATAGTATCCTTGATACTATTTTCAAGCTCTTCAGTTCCCATGTAGAAAGCTCCCCCCTCTAGGCGAGGATCAGAAAATAGCAGGAAAGGTGTCTCCATGGCCCTCATCATACCAAATCCTTCAAAACCTTCGGCAGGACGAAAACCTGAAAAGTAGACGGACAGCGGTGGCTTGAAATCCCCAGGATAAAAGAAATAATTGATTTCCTGACGTTTACTATCATGGAGAATCCCCCCACCCAATACAAATTTTCCAAATTGAAAACGTGTCCATCGTTGATGGAAATTCCCAACTCTTAGAGCACCATTTCCTTTAGCTTCTAAAGTTGCTGATAAAATATAAGTTCTCCCCTGATCTAAAACAATGGCACCTTTACGCATTTCTTCCTCGCTAACTACAATTGTTCTCACGATTTCTGAAACTGAACCTTCAGGAATAATGCGCAGCACTAATTGGCATTGACAGGTCTGAGCCTTCTCAAATTCTAACCAAAGTTCAACAGGGAAATCCTCAGCTACTCGAATATTAAAACTCCAGTTAAGAATAGGCTTAAAGGAGTCGCCGTAATTCCCATCCAAAGAGATACTTTCAAAACCATTATAAATAACTTTCCCTTTGAATCGAGGATGAACCTGGATCTGATAAGGGAACAATTTATCACCATATTGTCCAGCGAAAAGTGCCTTAGACAGGGTATCTAGCAGATCTTGCTTATCTGAAAAATCTGCTGGTATAGCACAAATTTCTTTCAGAAAGCGACCTACTCGATGGTCCTCTATCAAAAGGTCAGCATCATAAAAGATGGTATAAGGAACTAAGATCTTACGCAAGTCCATCAGCATGAGTAAGGATTCCTGACTATCAACAAGGACCGCATTAAAATTTCTTAGTTTAGCTTGTTTCAAACATTGGAGAATATCACTAGAAAGCCCAGCACGAAGGTAGAAAAAACGAACATTATCGGGGAGTTCATAAGTATTTGACCAATTATCTCGTCCAACCTGCAAAATGCTAATTTTAGACATACTTATCCTCCTTCAAATAGTGCTCCCATTTTTCAACAAAACGCTCTCCTGTATTTTCTCTGATTTTCTCAATTGCTTCAATTAAAGCTTGATTCCAGTACTTTAACTGATCAAGATAATAAGATGCCGCCTCCTCAAATTGTGTTACTTCTTCTAGGATATAACCATTTTTCAAATGTGTTACATAGTCCGAAGTGACCCTATTTATCTGTGGAATCCCAGCACTAATGCCTGCAATTTGAGTATAACGATGTGGTTCCAAGCTGAGATCAACAATAAGACGGGTATACTCAAATTCTTTAATCAAGGCTGTCTCATCAATCAAATTAACAAAATCATAACGATACTCAACTTCCTCATTTTCAGCGAGGTAGTTTTCTGCACTTTGATTATCTTTTATGTGTTTGAATTTTTTCTTATTCAGTTTTTCAGAGATAAGGTGCTCTACGTCTTCCTTAAATGTATCAAAATCATGCGGATTCGCATTGAAAGTTCCAAATACAATATAAGTATTCTGGTGATTTGCTACAAAATCTAAAACCTGATAGATAGCTTCCCAACTGATATCATCTAAATTCACCTGGTAATAGAGTTTAGATGACTTAAGACGTTGGCTCTTTCCAAGTGCTAGACGGGTATCATAAGATGCCATATGCTGAATCTTCTCAGCTTGCTCTGGAAATAGTTTTCTTAATTCTGTAGAAAAGTCCTGAGAATCACTAATAATCAGATCAACAAGTTGCAAATAAGAAGCATAATCCTCTAAGGCGTCATTTTGATTGCGTTCTTTGAAGTAGGTCAAGATTTTCTGATTAGCCTCTGGTAGATGACTATAAAGAGTTTGATTCAGATTACTTTTCGACGCAACGACAAAGCAATCCGAAGGCGTCAATTCTTGAGCAATATAAGCATCAAAAAACTCCCAAATGACTTCTTCCATACTGATATAGTAATTTTTCTTAAAACGATGATCTGTTCTTGGATTACTTACGATCCCTCGTCCATCAAAGAAATGACAAAGTTGCCAAATGCCATCTTCATTCAAATAATCTCGGTGTGTTGCCTGACCATTTTCAAAATGAAGGATACTGGAAACAAATCCTCTGTCATCGTAGACTTCTTCTCTTAAAATCAGGCCATCCTGATAATATCGAATAAGACTCAAATATCCTTCTGGTCCCAACTCTATTTCGGCAAAACGCTGATGATGTTTCTCAACAACAATAACGAAAGGGGTAAAAATAAAGTCACAATCATCATCCCAATCCAAGTCAGATACTTGTAAGCAACGCATGGGCTGCTCTTTGATTCCTTGAATAGCATCAAACACTGAAAAATGCGACACTTCTAAGAGATCAAAGCGGTGCAGAAAATAACGTAAATGTGGTTGATAAGCTAAAAGTAATAATCTAGGCGACATCGCTTGGCCTTGAAAAATACGTGCTTGGTGTAAAGTATCATCAAATTCTATTTTCGAGGTTCTAAAATACCACGGTGTTAAGTCAGGTTGCCAAAACTCTGCCCCTTGACCGTACCAAGCCGGAATTAAATAATACATATGTTCTCCCATTTTTTATGAATTCAAAATAATTAACGATATATTAAGGATGATAGGTAGGCAGGTCAAAAAGATCACCAGACTACCTATCACTCTCAAATGAATAATTGAGGTGATATAAATAATTTTAACTTTTAATCTAGTCAAATAAACCTTTATAGGATTCATTTAGGGTCATAGCTGCAATTTCTTCGCGTACATTGTATACCATTCCACTGTAAATCAAAAACATTCCAGGAATCATACTAAGTTGTAAGTACTGCGGATTAATAAGCACAATCATCATAGGGCCACCTGCCATGATAACTGTATAAATTGCCCCAATAACAGCAAATTTCATGACAACTTTATTGATATAACGGCTTGTATCAGGGCCAGGATAAACATTGTAAATGTACTCTCCTGATTTTCGCATGCGTTCTGCAATTTGTTCACCACTAACGTTTACGAAAGCAAAAGCAATCCCCAAAACAAATAAGACCACCTGATAGAGAACAAGCCAAATCGGATGTCCCACTGTCAGAGCTTCAATCCAACTATTTGTCCAACCGTTTTTAGGAAATAAAATCTGAATCAAGATAAGAAGATATTGAGGAATAGAGACTAGAGAAATTGCGTACATGAAGGGCATCCCACCTGCTGGGGTAAGCATAACATCAAGATAGGAATACTGGCTAAAACGATTATGAATATTAACCTTATTGATGGGAATGCGATACCGTGCTCTTTGGACAATAACTGCAATATATAAGAAGAGCAAACCCATGATAATCAGAGAGAGAATAATCGGTAATCCTATATGTAGTCGTGTAATACTCTCTCCAATTTGCCTAGGTAGATTAGCAACCATACTGGCCATCAAAATGACAATAGAACCTCCTATACCAAAGAAAGAATTCAAATCCGATAGCCAGACTAAAAAGAAGGTTCCCGCAATTAGAAGGATAGTGTTCGTTAGGATAGCCAATCCTTTAGGAATTCCTACTTCAATCGGAAGGCTTAGAGACACCGCTAAAGACTGGATGAGAGCGATGGCAAAGGTCAAATACATTTTGCGTCGATCCTGTATTTCTATTGGTAGCTTACTTAAACCAGACTTTTTTGAAAACGAAAACATCTGCCAAAGAATCATGGCTGACATCCAAGGGGACAAGCCCACAGAAAAAAGTGAAAATGAACTTAAATTACCACCCATCATAGCACTTGTGAAGGCTATCGAATTGGATAACCCTCCTAAGAGTTTTGGGTGCTTCAAATCTATAAATGGTAAGACTAAATGGCTTCCCAAAACATAAATAAAGAGGAAAAGAACTGTCCAAGATAAACGTTTAAAAACAATAGATTGTAATATTTTTTTCATTAGCAGCCACTCTCCTCCTTCTCACTAATACGCTTAGCAACCAATTGATTAATAGCATTCACCATCAATTCAGGATTTTCATGTGAAAAAATAGCTTGATAAGATTGATTTGGAGCTTGTGTATTCTCAAAAGTTAGTAAAGGAAGCTGATTTTGAGTTACGTACCCATAGATTTCTGGTAATTTATCATAATGATTAATATCCAGATAGAAATCAACTTTAGATAGCTCATATTCAACAAGCAAAGGATAGGTATTTTGATAAAGGGTTACATTTGGATGGCGAGATAACACTAAAAGTTCTGTAGCCATATAGGTATAGGCAGCGATGATAAAATGAACCTGAGGCAGATGCTGAACTAAGTATTCAATCTGTTCCAATAAGTAGGAGTTCGTCAAAGTATAACACGTCAACACGGTAGATTCACGGTTAGATTCTAACTCAAAGCCCCGATTTGTCCATGTTTTCAAAATTTGAGACCATTCCATGAGACAGTACCGCCACCAAACCTCACGCAGTCGTACTACTGAAAACTGATTCCACGGTTTATCCGGAGAAATATAATGTAAAATCAAAGGTAGTGGTTCAAGAGGAATTTCAAAAACAAAACGATGACCTCCCTCGGCTGCACCAGCATCAAAACCAATTTGAAAATTATAAGTATCAGGTAAATTCAGGTAGCGGTCTTCAAATACCATATTGAGTATTGATTGATCACCCTCTCCTACATTTGCGTGCTCCCGTTCAGTTATATCCACTAGTTTTTGACGGATATGTTCCTCTTTCCATAAACGATTGTTAATTAGCAATACACCTGCATTAAAACCAACACCGGCACCAAAACATGAACGAACAGCTCCGACATAATTGTCTCCCAATTCCTGTTCAAAAAGACTATCTAGATTACCTGTGACTATCAAATCACTATCAAGATAAAGTACCTTATCTTCATGTACGAAATCAGGTATAAAATAACGCGCAAAGGTCATATGGTTGATATGTCCCAACTTATTAGTCCAATTCATCTGAAATTGAGGACCAATTAACTTAATATCAAGAAGCTCTCCTCCGAGTCTCTCCACATGCTCTCTCGTGGCACGGAACCACTCGACTGGGATATCTTGATTAAAAAGGTATATTTTAAGCTGACGATTGTGATAACAAAGAGATTTTAAAGCGGTCTCTATTTGACGAATATAAGCATAATCTCCTGCCAATACTACTGTATTTTTATTATTCATATATCTTTCTTATTCTACCGGCAAACGAGATAAGTCTGCCACGATTTGTTTGGTGTAGGTTTCATCTTCGATGAATTCAATATCTTGGTCAAAGTTATACTCCGCCGTGTGTTTGTGTTTGAGTTTAACTTTTGTTGTCGCACCCATTTTTAGCCATTCATATTCAGAGTCAATATGTCCAATATCCAAGGCTTGATAACCATCTTTAGCTAGATTTGCAACTAATACTTTAGCCGTTGGGCCCAACATGATGAGTATAAGATGATTATCCGCATACTTACGAATTGTTGACTCAATAGCATCCACATCCTTATAAGCACAATGAGAAGAGCAGACAATACGTTTGATAGATAAGGCCTGATCGAATAAATCATTACCAACCCCAGAACGAGATGTAGCTCCTTCTACTATTAAGAGATTTTTGTTTTCCCATAACCTTTTTAGCTTTTCAAACTGTGACTCGGCGTTTGTTTTATCTAAAAAATCAATATAAGGACGTGAGATAAAGGTTGAACCATACCATGGTGCCGGTGCAATTTGACGATAAAAATCATCATAATGATCCAAATGCTTTTTCCAAAAATCTTCTGCCCACCACGTAAATTTGAAGCGATCTTCGAAAGCATCTGGCAAACAGACTAAGAGTTTTTCTGAACTGTTCATTCCAACCAACTCACGTAGAGTTCGTGCCAGTTCAGGATGATAATCTTGGTAGGCGATAGAATGGCCAGCTATTAGATTGATTTCACCATCCCCAAAACGAATGACAGATGAATGATTTTCCCTAATGAAGTCCAGACTCTCATCAATGGACTTAACCGTTGGTAGAGGGAGAATTTTAGGCAAGCTTCCTTCTCCATCCAATTGTTCAATCGCCGTGATCAGTTCCTGTGGTCGCTCACTTGAAAAAAGAAACTGCCCATGGTTCCCGTGTTGGGTTTTATAAAAACCAAAACTAGGAATCCCCGCCAATTCTACCTGTGATAGAATATCACCAGCTTCATCGCCATGATTAATATCCAAATAAATATCCGCACTATGGATCAACTGGCTCAACTGCTCCTGATTGATCGCAGGATACAAACTAACATTGGGATGTTGCTTTAATTCGACTAACTTAGGTCCCATAGCTGTCCAAGCACCGATATGAAACTGCACAAATGGAAGAGCACAGACCAGTTCTTCGATCGACTCGAGATCTTGCGTTTGGGTCATGGTTAAGGAGTGCAATCGTGGAAGCTCGTGAACTTCTCCCCATTCACCTGTCTTTATACGCTCTTTAATGAGTGAATGCATTTGTTCAATCGTGTTGACCTCTAACTGTGCTTGCTCACTATGTCTGGTTTCTGGGAAGGACAAGATCGGTTTCCCTGTTTTCGCATAAGCCGCCAAGGTTGCTTGATCAGCAGTACCATAGTTAATATCTAAATAGGCAGCAGAACGATTGATAAGTTCTTCCAATACTGGAGGGACGACTTCTGGATACAATCTCACATTTTCATATTTTGCAAGACGCATCAATTCCTCTCCCATTTCCGTATAGGCAGCAATATGGAACAAGGCCTTCGGATGTCCCTGAATCAATTCCTCAAGGTTTTTGAAGGATTGAGAATTGGTCAAATTGAACAGATGGAGCTCATAATCTGGATCCATCTCTATCTGGAAGTCCCCCATATGGTGAGACAAGACCTGACTGTAATCCATGTCGTGGAAAGCCCACCATAATTGGCGGAAACGATTGGCACTTAGTGTCGCCCATGGTTTTCGGTGTGAGACAAAATGCACAACATAGGGATCTTCACTATCTTTAAAGTGATTTGGCCAATGACTCATAAAAGCAGTCACGTCATGACCAACTTGGAGGTTCATCCTTTTATCCAAGGCTAACCATCTATCACGAAAGACCTTATTAAAGATTGTCTGATCCCCATTAAATTTAGGAATATTTCCTTCTAAAGCTTGCTGGAGTGAGCCATTCGTCTCATTCACCAACTGCTCTGTCATATTTTCTCGTTTCCACAAACCATTATCAATTAATAAGACACCGGAATTAAAACTTTGGTTATCTGTGTCCATCACGGCTGCAATCGGGTGGCCCTTCATATCTATTTCAAAGATATCCTCTAAGTTCTTTAGAACCAGCAAATCCGCATCGAGATACAGCACCTTTTCCTCTGAGATATACTTCGGAATAAAGTAGCGGGAATAAGCATCCAGACTAATATGTTCCTGAGTCCACCAGGTATCCTTCACATCGTCTGGATTCAATTTGACATCAATGAGGTCGCCCCCTAAGAGCTGAGCCATCTTCCGTGGTTTTCGAAACCAGTCTGGAAGGATATCTCGATTCAAAACATAAATTTTCACATTTTTATTGTGATAAAAGATAGATTTTATAGTCGTCGATAACTGAGCGATAAAGTTCTGATTTCCTGCTAGAACAATCGCCCGACTTTTTGTATCATGCATGAAAACTCTTCTCCTTGATCCGTTTTTTTACCAGTACTTGCTGATAAGCTTCCATGTCTCCATGTTTTAAGGTCTCTTCTTCATGAATGGCCAATCGCCACTTGTAAGCAGCAATTTCTGCATCTATTAAGCCCTTTGGAGCTCCGATCAATTGAAGAATCATCATGCGTTCTTCGATACTTTGTAACGGATAAACATCTGCAAGATTGACCGTTTTAGTCACACTTGTCTCACGTTTACGATGCAGATAGATGGCCCGGTTCATATAGACAATTTTATCAGCTTGTAGATAGACCTTATAGGTCGTATAATCATCCTCTACCGTTTTATCTGTTGGATAAACAATCTCTTTAAACAATTCCGCCTTATAAAGCTTTGCCCAAGGGACCGTGAAACATTGGCTCAGATTATATTGCCCATCATATTGATGTTGGAACCACTCAAAAGGAGAATAGACACGCTCGAAATAATCATTTCCCCCAACATGGATTAAAAAGTTCCCCTCTTCTTCCATAAATTGAGTGAAATTTCCAATTGCAATATCTGCATCTGCTTTTTTCAGCAAATGATATAAACTCTCGATATGATCCAGTTCCAACCAATCATCGTTATCCACAAAGAGAATGTAGTCTCCCGTCACCGCTTCTAAAGCACGATTCCGACTAGATCCAACTCCTCCATTAGGCTTATGATAGACCTTCACTCGAGGGTCCTGAATCTTGTAGCGTTGGCAAATAGCGGCAGAACCATCCGTTGAACCATCGTTGACTAAGATAATTTCTAAATTTTGATAGGTCTGTTGGATGATACTATTTAAGCAATTTTCAAGATAGGCCTCTGAATTATATACAGGGACGATGACACTAATTTTTTCCATTTTTTCCTTCACTTATTTCAACCTAATTCATACCTGATTTAACTCAATTGAGCTAAATATTCTTGAATAACAGCAATCATATCATCAATATCCTCTACATGAAAACAGTGACTATCCCCTTCATTCTCACAATGATTGGTAACATCAAAAGAAAAGATAGGTTTTTTCAACGCAGTAACCTTTTGAATAATATCATAAATCTCTTCATGATAATTGATATCCAAATAAAAATCCAATTTATCCAACACAGCTTGAGCATTGTACCGTGTAAAACGAGGATAAAGCGAAACATTGGAGTAGGCTTCTAAAGCAATTACACTAGGAGCAAAATTTGTGTAAGCAAGGATATTAAATTGAACATTTGGCAATGCTTCCACCAATGTTTCAATATGTTCCATAGCTGCCGAATTCGTAAATACTGCTGTTTGGAATTTGGGCCTTCCTACCAAATCCTTGAAATGACGTTTGGTAATATCCTTTCGTAACAAGATTTCAGACCATTCCAGACCATAATAAAACCACCAGATATCCCGACAACGATTCAAATTCCACTGATACCAAGGCTTCTCTCCCGCATAGTGAATGATTACTGCGTCCTTCTCCAGCTGGTCTGCCTTATCATACCATTCAGGGACGTTAAAGGTGTGAGCAAACGTATCCATACCAACCATTACATTGTAGACTTCTGGTAGTTTTTTCCAACGTCCTTTAAAATGACGATTAAGGATTCCTTGATCTCCAAACTCCTCTTGATGATAGCGATTCGTCAATTCCAGCAACTGGTGGCTAGCTTTTTCTTCTCTCCAAAGCACAGTGTTCACAAGGAGCACACCTGCATTAAACTTAGAAGCATCTATGCCATCCGTAACTGCGGCCAAAGCATGATTTTCTATATCTTCTTCGAAGAGAGGTGTCAAATCTCCAGTGACAACAATATCAGAATCTAGATAAAGTGCTCGGTCTTCTGTAACAACATCTGCAATAAAATAACGATAAAAGGTAGCATAACTTAAATGATCCATGGGTAGCGAATACCCTTTTATCTGATCAGAAGAAATCTTAATATTCCGAATTTGTGATTGAACAGACTCTAATCTTCTCCCCATCAACCAGAACCACTCCTGAGGGAGATTGTCATTGATCACATAAAAAATAATTTGACTGTTTGTCGCAACAATAGATTTTATAGTTACCTCTAGCTTTTCCATGTAACCATTATCACCAGCAAGAACGATTGCCCTTTGCACTGAATTTTCCCCCTCTTTTTTCTCAATTATCCTTTTATAAAGTAAATAAGAAATTAATAGCATCTATTAAAAGCTTCTTAGTGATATACCCCTCTTTTAGGAGGAAAGCAAAGCCTTGAGCCCTACTACTAATTTCTTGATAGGATTCTGGAGCCATATTTTGAACCAATTGATTGGCTTCTTCCAAACTGTTCACAGCAAATCCTAAACCACGCTCTTCAATCAGATGACTATTTGATAAGGTGTTGGGCACAATCACAGGAATTCCTGCCGCCAGATAGGTGCTGAGCTTATGTGAAATATTCATTTCGTAGTAATCAACATTCTCCCCATCGTTATACTGGGTATTCCAGACAAGACCAAAGCCTCCCTTTGAGAGTTCCATCAAGAGTTCTTCATTGCGCTTCCATCCTTCAATCACCAAATTGGCTTCTGGATTGCTCTTTGGCTCATTCGCAAAAACTCGCAAAGGGGTTTCATAAACCCAATTTTGCAACTCTGGAAAGCGTGTCAAAGATCCTGCAAAGAAAATCTCTTTTTTAAATACTGGTTGGTTCAAACTGAGGTTATGAGGATGATCCCAAAATTCTTGAATCAAGATTTTTTCCACAGTCAGACCTGCTTCACACAGACGGTTAACCATTTGTTGTGAAGGCGCAATAATGACATCTGCTTGATTGAACATCTCCATATAAGTCGGCATTAGGTAGGCATTATCACGGAACATTAGTGGAATAACGTCATGGATAAAAATCACTAGTTTAACTCTTAAATCCTTCAGCTTCGCTACAAATTCCGCGTCAAACTCCCAACCATTCCAAGTTGGCGATTGAAAAATCACAATATCACCAAATGAGATACTTGCCATGATCCCATCTAGACGCTTGCTTCTCTCACTCAGACTATCTGTAGAGATATTATAAAAATAGATTCCAATCTCTCGATACCCCAAAGCACGCGCAATATCCGTCACAGCATTCTGAGCTAAGATGACAGTGCTATCCCCTGCCATACCATATAGATTTGTAATATGTACTTTAGTCATGGTTTCCCTTCTTTATCTTTCTGACATTCGAAAAATCATCTTCAACTCTTCTTTTGTTGCTAGCATTGGATGCATCTTTTGCTTATCATAGGCTGATTGATATCTTTTAGAATCTTCCAGCTGAGATAGTTCATCGAGCAAGTCTGTAATTGCATCTTTTTGAAACAGGTGATCTTTTATATAGAGGTCTGGTCGGTGACAGGTTTCCTCAAATGCATATAAAATCATTCCTCTTTCAAGAGCCATTCGATTTCCGTCTAAAATTTCATCCGCATATGCGATATCTAGGTAAATACGGCATTTATTTAATAACCGCTCATAATTCTCACCTGAAATTCCTGGATAAAGGTGAACGTTTGGATAATCATTGAGACGTACTAATCGTTCCCCCATCTCTGTCAAGGCTGCAATATGAAACTGAAAATGAGGAAGAGCGGTCACAAGAACTTCAATCTGTTCGATTTCTTGAGTGTTTGTCAAAATGAGAACCTGTGGCTGAAATTCCCTCAAATCTCCCAAATAGGTAGGGAAAAATAATAGACGATCAAGCGATGCTCTGTCGTTAGCATCACGAACTAACACTTTTACACCCTCGTCCAATAGAGGAGCAAGTTCTGCTTCAGGAAGAGTTGACCGATCATAAAAGATAATCTGCTCCTTCGCAAGTTTGGGTAAAGCCTTCAACAATTCTGGATCAGACAAAAATACTGTTTCAACCTGCAAAAGAACTTCTTGAAGAAGGGCTTTTTTCGCTTCTTCTATCGAGGAAAATCCCTGTTCTAAACCATCGGTCGTTTGATAGAGCGCACGATCATGTTGATGGAATAAATGTAGTTTTCCCATTTTATCATTCGTATAAACAGATAGATGACATTCATTTGCACTCCAAACTTCTTTCAGAAAAAGTCTTCCAGAAAGATCATAATAATCACAAGTAGAACAATTGTCATCTGGATCATACCACTCTACTTTTTTGACCCTTTGAGGGTAATCCTGATAACAGTCTATTCTCCCCCTCCTCACTCCATCAGAAACAATATCCCCATTCGCATACACTTCCCAAAACGGGGGTAACGAAAGACCAGTCATATGCAGAGGTGAATTTACTTTTTGATTAGAAAAAATAAAATCCAGAATATTTTCTATCTGTAGAGGCTGGATGGGTATTCCAATTTGTTCTAGGTCATCTCTCAGCCTCTCATCATCTGAAGTCCATTCATTTACCAGATAATACATCGTTATTTTTTCCCCTATTCGTCAAAAACTCTCTCCATTGTCCAATAATTTGATCTGTCATATATCGTTCAGCCAATTTATAAGAACCTTCTCGTAGAAAATTTAAGTTTCCAAAAGCCTTCTGCATACTTCTCTTCAAGTCAGCAACCACTTCTTCATGTGATTGATTTACAAAGGGAACGAGAAAACCATTTCGATCATTTTTAATAAAAGTGGGATTCCCATAGGGAACGTCTGTTCCCACCATAACAAGGCCAGACCCTATCGCCTCTAGTAAAGTTAACCCAAACGTTTCCCACTCGGAAGTGGCCAAATAAAGTTCATATTCCTTAAAACGAGTTTGAAGGTCTTGGTGCCCCTTGAGATGAATATAACTTTGAGCATTTAACTGCTTAATTTTTTCTTCTATTTCTTGCCAAAGCATACCTTGACCATAAATGTCCAATGTAACCTCTGGGATTTTTTCATGCAAGGCCACTACCGCATCAATCGCTAGGTCCAATCTCTTTCTCCGTTCAAACCGTGCTGCAATCATCAGGCTATAAGGCTTGCGATTATCAGAATATTGCAAACTTTCAAGCCCTCCGACTGGCAAGACCGATACAGGCTTATCCGTCGACAAATCCCGTTCTAATTCTTCCTTTTGAGCTTCCGTAGATACAATGATATGGTCGAAATAGTTAGCATACTGAAAAAGAAGGAAATATTCTGAATTGATACAGTCGCCCCAATGGTGTATCGAATGAAGGACACACGATAAGGTTGCTTCACCCTTCATTTTTAAAAGAGTCTGCGTAAAGGGAAGACGCTCTAAACGATCAACAATGATATGGTCTTTTGCAGAAAACTGTAAGGTGCCGATCGCTTGGCTCAAAAGCTCCGACTCACTGTAAAACCAATGAGTCCCCTGCCGATAGACCGATTTCGTCAGATCACCTGGTGTCTTTTTGATTTCCTCCAAAGCTATGGAACCATCCAAATTATAAAAAAGACGCTGAAAGACTCTTGCTTCTAAGCCCGCATCAGTGGGAACGGCTGTAAAATATTCTGTATAAAGCTTTACACTCCCGTAATGTTCCCTACGAAGAAGATGACCAGCTACATAATAATCGACATAATCAACATAATTTGACTTAAGAGTATTTCGATGAAAAACAAGTGAAATCCCATTCTCTTCTGGAAATATTAACTCTTGATCTCGTTCAATTGGAGTGGAATGGAGATTCAAACCTCGCTTCATTTTCTCCACACTCATTGTCAAGGTCATATCACGCTGATCTGTTAATAACATATGTGCTAAAACAATTTCATCTTCCGCATATCCCAAAGACAAATAGTAATCCCATTTATATCTAGGAGGAACTTGCGTAAAGATAAAACGTGCTGGACACCCCAGTTTCCTAAAGATTTGTCCCCGGTAAGCCTGGGCAACATCGACACCATTAGGCTCTAATTCCACCATCAGATTAAAAGTGTAAATCATCTCTCCTCCAAGCAAGTTCCAGTTGTACTCTGATAACGATTTTTGTCTCTCTCCACAAGTCTAATCAGCCAATGTGGCCAGATAAGATTTAATTTCTTCCACCATCATTTCAGGGTTCTGAGCCGGATAAACATGACTTTCTCCAGACTGGTCCTTGCTGGTATTGTCAAAGGCGTAGATTGGTTTTCCAAGTTTATGAACTTCCTGTGTAATCGACATAATTTCATTAAAATGATTGATATCAAGATAAAAATCTATTTTCTCCAAAACGGTTTCAAAATTATACTGATTAAAACAAGGATAGATTGTCACATTTAGATAACGTTGCAAATCAACCACCTGTGACGCAAAGACCGTATGAGCTAGAATATGGAAATGCACATTGGGCAGGGCTTGAATCAGGTATTCCAAATGTTCCATTTCACACGCATTTGTGAAAATAGCTGTATGGTAGGGTTCCTGTACAGTTAAAGCTCCTAAATCACGATTTATGATTTCTGTACGCAATAATACATCTGACCAATCCAGAGCATAATAGAACCACCAACGATCACCTAAACGGTTATTAAACACCGCCTGCCAGGGCTTACCAGCCGTATAATGGATAATAGAAACCTTTTTATGCTGTTTTGCTTTGATATACCATTCATCACTTTGAGGAGAAGAAGTAGCCACACTATCCATACCAACCATGAAATTATAGTTCATATCTAATTCTTTCCACTGGCCAATAAAATAACGGTTTAAAAGACCTTGATCACCATATTCATATTCATGGTATTGATCTGCTACTTCAAACAGTTGAGTGGAAATGTCATGTTCTCTCCAATACTTATTATTAATCAACATGACTCCTGAATTAAAATTTGTCTGTTGTAAATCGTCTCGAACAGCAGCTAAAGGACAATCTCCAAGGTCCGTCTCAAACAAATCCGTCAAGTTTCCATCTACAACAATATCTGAATCAAGGTATAAAACCCTTTCCTCCTCTACTACCTCAGGAATAAAAAAACGGAAATAAGCTGCATAAGATAAATGAGGCCTTGGAAGATGATACTTTCGTAAGTGGTTATCTGAAATCTTCGCATTGACAATTTGTGAGTTGATTTTCTCCAAACGTTTGTTCATCACACGAAACCATTCCGAAGGAAGGTCATCATTAAAAACGTAAAATTTAATGTTATCATTATGCACACAAACTGACTTAATCGTTGTTTCTACCTTGTCCATGTAGCCATTGTCGGCACCTAACGCTATAACTTTATTCATCTAGCTTACCTTTCTTTTTCAATCTAACTCCAACTTAATCTCATTTATCTTCAAATCTGCCTCAAACGTGGAACCCCCCCTACTTCGTCCACAATTATCATGATTTGTAATATCAAAAACATAAACCAGATTTTCTTTTTCAGTTTACTGTATCCACAGCAATTCCAAACAATTGTCTTTGAATTGCTTTCACCATCATTTCAGGGTCCTGATGAGAAAATACACTAGCACCCAACTCTGCTCTGTGAACGACATTATCAAAAGCGAAGACCGGTTTTCCCTTTTCAAATGCCCGATCTACAATAGAATCCACCTGATCCCAATGATTAATATCCAGATAGATTTCTGATTGATCCAATAAATCCTCTATAATATCGTCATGATGGACGTTTGTGTATAACGTTACATTGTCATACTTTTTAAAGGATTCTAAGCGATCTGAAACATTGGTCTTGGCTGCAATATGAAACGAAACTTCTGGAAGATTTTCTACCAAATAAGTGAGGTTTTCCAGAGTGTCCGAGGCTGTCAGTGTAAACACATGGTGCTGTAATTGTGGCCGCTCTTTTATGATGAGTTCCTCTTTACTTACAACAATGGAGTTACTTGGAATATCCTTATGAATGACTGCTCCTGCACCAATAATGACGTTGTCACCGATCGTGACTCCCTTAAGAATCACAACATTGGCACCAATCCAACAATTTTTTCCGATCGATATCTTTCCATAATTAAAGGCGATTTTTTCTACGTGATAGTTAGAATATTGATGATTATGATCAAAAATACGAACCCCATCTCCGAACATGGTATCCTTACCAATTTCAATATGATGTTCACAACGAATAGAACAGTGATTATTGAAGAAAACACGATTCCCGAGCTTTAGGGTTGCACCATTTCCCACCTCTAGACAAACAAAGGAACGCAAGGTGATATCCTGCCCCAATTCAACGTGAGCCGTAGGGTCAATGGTAATCTGTTGAAAATTACCGTTCAAATGAAAGTCTGCCATCTTAATCTTGCGCCTTTCTCATTTTCCTGATTGCTTCCGCCATTTCTTGCCAATGCTCTCTTGGAAATGTACGTTGGTGGTGTTTCCGAGATTTTAAATCATCAAAAGCAAAAATAGGTTTATCCTCAAATCTGAAACCATCAAGTATTTCTAAAGTCTTCTCTCCTGGATTGATATCAAGTAACAAATCACTTGTTGATACCAATTCCAAATCTAGGCTACGCATATTATTAATACCAGAATAGACTGTTACATTAGGATAAGTAATCAATCTCGCTAAGCTATCTGATACAATGACACGGGCAGCAATATTAAAGTGAACTTGAGGAAGAGCTTGAATCAAATCCTCCAAGTGAGGAATCTCAGCAATGCTAGTATAAACTAGACAGGTAAATGGTCTACCTTTAGGATAAAGCGCCCTACTCTGCAATGGAGCCAAGCTAACATTCTCAGCTACATCAGACCAATCCAACTGTGCATAGAACCACCACACATCGCGATAAGTTTGCGCTGCCAGAGGAAACCATGGTTTTCTATGGGACAGATAATGAATAACTTTGGGATATTCTTGTCCTTCTGGTAATTGATAATCTGTAAAATGACTATGCAAAACAACATGGTTAAAGTCAAATGGAAGTTCATACCAATTATTTTCAAAGACCATATTCAAGATAGACTGATCGGCTTGATCAACCTTATCATGCCACTCATTAGTCATTTCGATAAGGTGCCTACTCATCTGTTCCTGTCTCCAGTATGCATTATCAATAACTAAAAAGCCTGCATTGAAGATTTCTCGGTGGTAAAAGACACGTCCCCCATAATCTCGGACTGCTGCAACAGGATATCCCTTTAGATCCATTGTAAATAGATCATCAAGTGACCCCGTCACTACCATATCACAATCCATATAAATTACACGGTCCTCTTTGACAAAATCAGAAATAAAATAGCGTAAAAAAACAGTGTAGGAAATATCCGTGCGATATTGGGAAATCTGTGCACTACTTACTCGACAATTAACAATCTCACTACCAAATCGTGCAAGGTGACGGTTTAGTCCCTTAAACCATTCTTGTGGAAAATCACTGTTAATTATATAAAAACGAATATTGCGATGGTGATAGAGAATAGATTTGATTGTAGTTACCACCTGCTCAACATAAGGATAGTTTGCAGCAAGTACAATTGATCGTTTTTTCTCATTATAGTGCTGTGGTGCTAAACTTAATACCTGATATTTTTCCTTGATTCGACGATAAGCTTCTGTTCCTTCTAAGCCCTGAGATGCTCCATTTGTCAAGCAAGACTCTAACATCATACGATAAACAGTCATATGCTTCTCAAGTGGATAACCCCTGCTAGCTAACAAGGCAAGACGCTCTTCCATAGCATATACCAATGCTGACATCCAATCTTCAGTCCAAGTTCTAGATAAACTTCCTGGTCTTTCTCGGTAAGCATACAACCCCTTGTTGAGGTAGATTACGCGCTCGCTCATTAAATAGGCCTTAAGATTAAAAAAGCCATCCTCTCCAATCTGTCCTTTTGGAAAAAGTAGATCTTCAAAAAGAGTGCGTTTATAAAGTTTCCCCCAAGCTGAAATCAGAGCAAAGCTTTTATTGAACTTGGTTTCATATAGACCCTCAATCAACTGAGCAGGAGAATACACTTGTTCATAATAATCCTCATCAGTAATATAAAAATAAAAAAGACTATCGGCCTCATTAAAGAGATAATAATTGGTAATAGCAATGTCAGCATCATAAGCCTTAAGCTTATCATGAAGCTCTTCAACATAAGTATGTTCTACCCAATCATCCGAATCTACAAAGGTCACATACTCACCCGTTGCTTGACGAATACCGACATTTCTTGTATCAGAAATCCCAGTATTTTCTTTTGCAAAGTAAGATATTCGTGAATCCTTACCAGCATACTCACGGCATATGGCGTCACTTCCATCTGTTGAGCCATCATTTATAATAATAATTTCGAGATTCTGATAGGTTTGTTGAAGGATACTATCTAGACACTGTCTAAGGTATTTTTCAACATTAAATACGGGTACAATTACACTAACTTTTTCTGTCATATTTATTTCTTCTTTTATTATTTATAGCACATTATAGTTGTCCAAGCTTTTACACATACGAAGAACTCTAACAAGAACTTCTATGAGTGAATCAGCAACCAAATAAATGGATACAATATTGAGCCTAGTCATCTTCGGGTAAATATTCTGCAATAAAGGCAGAAATATCCTTACTCATAATTTTATCAAGCCGTTCTGAAATTACATGCTCTGGCCAATCCCACCAAGAAATCTTTTGCATGTTGAATCGGTCATTAGCATCTGCAATACGGTAGCGAATCAACTTGGCTGGGTTCCCTCCAACAATAGCATAGGGGGATACATCCTTAGTAACCACAGATCCTGCAGCTATAACCGCACCGTCACCTATAGTTACACCAGCCATAATCTGGACATTATTCCCAATCCAGACATCATTACCAACCCTAGTAGGAGATTGAAGGGTGTGATCATCTTCTATATCTAAGGTCTTATCTGAATAAAATCGCTCTAAACTTTTAAATGGATAGGTAGTCACCAATTCCAAATTGTGATTTGCCGTCACAAAATAAACATTCTGACCAATAGAACAGTAATCCCCTATAATTACCTTTCCACCATGATCATAGTCAACTAAAAAGGGGATACCATAGGTATGTGGACCAACTGACAATGCTCCATAATCAATCAAAAACCTACTGGTAAACTTCGTCTTAAAATCAAAAAGATCAGATTTCATATCATAGAGACGAAGTTCCAAAGGAATAGAGTGTTGATGCCAACCTTCCCAGTATGAATGTCCCTCTTCCTCATAGCAACAATCAAAAGTAGCAGTTAACTGCCTTTGATTAGAATATAAGCAGATCTGATTATTTTGAAAATCCCAAAAGCGTTCATTATCATGACCAGGACTGTCAATATCTCTAATGCTACCATCAGGTAATAATTGAAAAAAACGTTGATGCTGTCTATCCTTATGCGAAAAAACACAAAATCGGCCTGAAACATTCATCACTTCTATCTTCTCCTCCATGACCTAGGTGATGATAACCTAAGTACACCCAACCATTCACTAGTCAACACAATTCATTATCGGATATTATTATGATATTTTTGTCTTTTTCCAAAAATTATCCCTAGTCTTACTTTCTTTATTAAAAAAACCTTGTAAAGACACTATCTCTTTTTAGAAAAAATACCATAAAAATTACATATTACACTTATTCTAATTATAACTTATTTTTAGTCAAAGAGCCATTATCTCATTTTAATTTTTAAAACCTTTTATTTCATCTTTTTGAGAAATTAAAAAGACTGGAACAAATTGTCTCCAGTCTAAAAATATTTATTAGCTAAAAAACTGTAAAATTCTTCTTTCTATTTACGACATACCTATTGTACTAACAATTCTTGTTTATAGATATTTTCCCAGCAATACGTCCAAAAGTAAAGATATCCGGCAAAGAATTTCCACCAAGGCGGTTCCCAGCGTGAAGACCTCCAGCTACTTCTCCTGCTGCATAAAATCCCTTTATAATATCCCCATCTTCATTAATAACATGTGTTTAAGTATCAATCTTAAGACTTCCCATGGTGTGATGGGGTGCTGGTTTATGAAGCGTCACATAAAATGTTGCTACTTCAATTTGAACTGCACCCAAAGAGTTAGATTTTTCCTGTCTAACTTTGGCGGTCAGTACACTTCTTAACATCTCAGTACTTTTCTATAATATTATCACATTTCAAGTTCAGCCATAACTCCCAGCGAAAGCGGTCTTTAGCTATTGATTTTCGTTACCTACGATTAATCTTTCTGATTTTATATTGATAAGCTTAACACAATATCACATAAAACCTACATCCAAGTACAATCTAATAAGGTTATTAACTTTCCTCTTATCCTCATCCTAATAGTACAATTGGATAAAAGTTAGTAAGTCAAATTGACTCCTATTATAGGATATGTCTTTTGGTTCTCGTTAATTGACAGTAATTTAGTTTTTATATTTCACCCCTTATCCACAATCTTAATGCGGCTGCTACCATCGTGCGACTTGATGATGGCTAGTTGCTGAGCAATACCTTCTTTCATGTCGTCCACGTGACTGATGACACCGACCATACGGTTTTCGCCAATTTGTTCTAGGACCGAGATAGCCTTGGTGAGGGCTTCTTTGTCTAGTGACCCGAAACCTTCGTCGATGAAGAGGGCTTCAACGACAGCACCCTTGCTGGTATTTTGGACAACTTCTGAGAGGGATAGGGCAATAGCTAGTGCAGCGATAAAGGTTTCACCACCAGACAAGGATTTAACGGAGCGTTCACTACCTGTCAGTTGGTCATAGACGTTGATATCCAAACCGAAGTGATCACGCGCCCTACGACCTTCCTCACTCAAGACAAAGGAATAGCGGTTATCCGTTAAGAGACCGATGTAGTTGGCATTGGCATAGTCCAAGATTTGTTGGAAATACTGACGGATAACGTAGACCTCAAGATTGAGACGACCAGTCAGAGCAGTATTTTCTCCCTTAACCACCTTCACCAAATCACTGAGTTCTTGGTGGGCCTTAAAGGCCTCTTGATTGCTGTCTTGAAGGGTTTTGGCTGCCTGGTAGGTGGCATTCGCATCCTTAAGCCCCTTCTCCATGACAGAGACCTGAGCCAATTGCGTATCGTAACTTTCCTGACCGGTTTGGACCTCTTGTGTTAAAGCGACCAAATCTGGTTTTTCTTGATTTTGGAGAAGCTCTTGGCTCTTACTAATCTGGGTCTGCAATTCTTGTTTAAGGGTTTGGTAACTTGTCAATTGGGCCTGAAGCTTAGGAATAGCTTGCTTGTTCACCTCAAGCAGCCAAAGCTGGATTTGCTCTAGGTCATTGGTGAGGGCACCTTCGACCTTAAGACTTTGGTCCAACTCAGCTGATAAACGTTTCATTTCTTGGCTGGTCTTTTCTTTAGACTTGGTCAAGCTCTCAAGCTGCCCCTTGATGCCTTGAATGTCGGCATGAAGTTGGTTGTAGGCTTCACCATTTTCCTTGACTTGCCTATTGTAGAGGTCCAACTCCTGCTTCGCAAGGGAAATTCGTTCTTGATAGACCTCTACAGACTCCAGTTCTGGATGAGCTTCCTTCAAGTCTTTTAGGCGCTCCTTAGCTTGATAGAGAGTTGCCTTGGCCTCTTGATAGCTCTTAGCCAAATCTGGCGCTTTTTCTTGGGCCTTAGCTAACTCCTCTTGACAATGGACAAGGTCTGCTTCTTCCTTATCATAGCGTTTTTGGAGTTCTTGATAATGCTTCTCAACAGCACTCAACAAGGTTTGCCCACGGACAGCTTCATAATCCTCTGAAAAGTCAAATTCAAACTGTCCCTTAACTTGTTCTTCCAGTTCTTGATAGTGTTTTTGAAGAGTTAACTTAACTTTAGCCACTTGGTCAAGCAAATCTTGACGTTTAGACTCAACTTCGCTCAAAGTAGCCTGACGGTTTGACAAGGTAGCGACTTGCTTTTCTTTTTGAGCTTGAAGTTCCTCCACCTGGTCCATGAGATCCTTCAAGGCCGCTTCATCAACCTGTGTCCCATCGACCTTAGGATGATCCAAGGAACCACAGACCATACAGGGCTGTCCATCTTCTAACTCTGCCTGCAACTGAGCAATCATGAGTTGACGACGTGAAGCCAAAGTCGTTCTTAACTTCTCTTCCAATTCATTTAAGATTTCTTGAGCTTGGTCACTATCCAAAGATAAGGTTTGATGACGTTTTTCCGTCTTTGCCAACTCCTGATTCAAGTCCTCTATGTCTTTCAGGTCCTGAGCCAGTTGCTTATCCACACTGTAGCCCACAGACTGGAGGAGTTTTTCAGCCTCATGTAAACTCTCTAAACTAAGACGATTGGCCTCCAAATCTGACAAGGACTGGGAAAGGAGTTCAATCTCTTTCGAAGCCTGTTGATAGCTTTCTTCCAACTGCTTGTAGTTAGCACTTGACTGTTTGATTTTCTCCTGCTCTTGGGCGAGACTCTGGGCATAGATAATAGCCTCTTTCCATACTTCCAGTTCCTCTTCTTTTTGAAGAAAATCCTCAGATTGGGCTGCAAGTGCCTCTTTTTGAGTCTTGACTTCCTCAAAAGCCTGCTCCTTAGCACTTAGCGCTTCCTGAGCAATCTCAAGGTCCTGTACTAATTGCAACAACTGCTTCTGATACTGCTTCAAGCTACTAATGGTTTCCTGCATCCCTTGGGCAAACTGCAATTCCTCCAGATGCACTTTAGCCTCTGCCTGTTCTTGAGCACCCTCCTCAATTTCCAGACGGTAACGCTCCTTGGCTTGCTCCAATTCTTGGAAAATCTTAGCCAAATCTTGGGCAGTTTGTAAGCTCTTTTGCAGTTTAGTCAAATCTTCATGAGCATCCTTCAAGATGCTTTTTTGCTCTTCAAGATTTTCTTGACGTTGCGCCAAAAGTTCTTCAAGACGTGCCAATTTTTCAGAAGCTGGGGTTTGGGCTAAGACAGTTAATTCTTCCTCAGACCAAACCTGACTGGCAAAATGGCCATCTAGCTGAGCCTGGCGTTTCTCCATATCCTTGTTGCTCTGACGAAGACGCTCTTCCAAACTCTTTTGAAAACGGTCAAAAATACCTGTTCCAAAGATTTTCTTTAAAATTTGAGTCTTGGTCTTGGAATCTTCTTTCAAGAAACGGCTGAAATCATTTTGCGGAAGGAGGATAATCTGTTTGAATTGTTCGGCATTGAGGCCCAAAATCTGCTCAATCTGGTCACTAACTTCCTTGATTTTATCCCCAAGCTTTTCAATTTCCTGACCACCAATCTTATCCACAATGACTAAGGAAGCCGTCGCTTTTTGAATGGTCGTACCACCACCACGCTTGGCCCTCTCCTGCTGGAGAACTCGCTCAATGCGATAAAGGTGCTGGCCCTGTTGGAAGTAAAAAGTCACCTTGGTCAAATCATCCTCTGGACCAGCAAAGGTCGACCGCATCTCCTCAACATTACGATCACCACTGGTCGTCGCAAACAAGGCCACCGTCATGGCATCAAAGAGAGTACTCTTACCAGCCCCTGTGTCCCCACCAATCAAAAAAAGGGGAGCATGGTCAAACTGGGTGAAATTGATGACTTCCTTACGATAAGGTCCAAAATTGGTCAATTCTAACTGGACTGGTCTCATTGTCGGCTCCTTCCAATCTCCTCAAAAATACTTTCCACAAGGGCTGTTTGTCTCTCAGACAAGACATCGCCCCCAGTCACTGTCTGGTAAAAATCAGAAACAATTTCCTGCGGCGATTGCATTTCCAAATCTTTTAAGTGCTGATCAACAGTCACGTTTTCTTCCTTGACATCACCCAAACGACTGAAGGTGATTTCCACAATGTCTGCCCCATAAATTTCTTCCAGACGGGCACGCACATTGATACCTTCTAATTCCTTACGGCTGGACAGTTGAATATCAAAGGCAAACCAAGCCTTTTGACAAGGCTGTTCCTTATAAAATTCAGGTGATACCAAGGTTTCAAAAGGTTCCTGAAGGGTCACGATTGGCCGTCTGACCTCTAGAGGATGGAAGGTCTGAGACAAGTTACCAGTCGCATCCAATTCAAGAATATAGACACCCTTCTCTTCCTTACGTTTGGCTTCTTTGACATTAAAGGCGACCGGACTGCCCGAATATTGCACGCGCTGGGTCGGACTGGCAAAGCGCGTATGGATATGCCCCAAGGCCACATAATCGAAAGCCTTGAAAAGGTCACTGGTCACATTGGTAAGCCCACCCACCGTATTACTGGTTTCAGACAACATCAATTCTCGAAGACCTTGACCATCGCTATCATCCTTCTTAGAAACCGCAAAATGCGTCACCAAGATATGTGACTTGTCGGGATCAAAGGCCTTTTCCATATCTTCAAGAATGTAGGTCAAGGCATCACCAATCCCCTGAATTTCCTTATCCTCATCATCCTTATAGTAAATACGAGCATCAATAGGATCGATAAAGGGAAGGAGGAAAATCTGGCAACCCTCCAACTCAATGGGCTCAAAAGCCTCCTCCAAACGTGTGCTTAAATGAAGACCCTGAGGTTGAAAAAAGTCTCGCCCAAAATGCAAGCGTTCAGCCCCATCGTGATTACCACTAATGGCATAGACGGGAATCTGCTCCTCCAAGACCAAACGTGCCAAGGTCTTATTAAAAAGTTTAATGGCATCCACAGGCGGCACCGCACGGTCATAGAGGTCACCAGCAATAATGACCCCATCCACCTGTTCACGAATTGCCAAATCCACAATCTGTTGAAAAGCCCACTCCTGCTCCTCCAGCAAAGACCAGCCATTGAGGGTTCGCCCCACATGCCAATCTGACGTATGTAAAAACTTCATGACAGTCTCCTCATTCGTTTTGTCTTACTCTATTGTACCTTATCACGCTAAATACTGCTTAAAAGATTCACAAACATTTGGAGCTTTCCTGAGTTTTGTCTACAAAGACCCAAAAAAATCTCTCCCGAGCAATTCACTCGAGAGAGATTTTATTTTTGGAATTTATGAGAGATAAGGTGTGGAAATCTTAGTCTTGGTTTTTACGACGATTCATAGCCGCAAGTCCTGACATAAGTCCCATAACAACAACACCCATTGCTGCGAGGTTGTTATCTGACTCACCTGTTACTGGCAATTGTTCGTCGCCTTCTTTAGCTTTATCAGAACCATCTGCCTTCTTACCATCTTTGTTTCCAGATTTCTTCTTATCTGAACCTTTACCATCTGAAGCGCCATCGGCTGCTGATCCAGATCCTTTAGATCCTTTAGATCCGTTTGAGGCCGCTTTTACAGCTTTAGAAGTTGAATTTCCACCATTTCCAGATTGACCATTATTACCATTTGAAGGTGTTGAGCCATCTTCGACCTTACGATAGATATAGGTCACGACTGTTTGACCTTTTGTCATCTTGTCTGTAGATTTACCTTCTTGACGAATCAATTCGTATTTCACACCATTACGGTAGATATAACGGTCACCGTGAACGTTAACTTCAGAACCAACAGAGTTAGTGATAACGAGTGGCATCTTGATTTGGTTGCCATATTCATCACGGTAGATGACAACGATAGTACCAAGGTCTTTGTTAGTTGTTGGTTTAGCAGGTTCTGCGTTAGTTAACTTATAAATAACCTTTGTATCATCACCAGGGTTGCTTGGTGTCACAGCAGTCTTCTCGGCCTTGTAACCTTTCACTTCAGGAACAAGTGTCATGGCAGCCTTAGTTGGATCGTTAGGATCATTTGTGTAAGTAACTGCTTCAACACCTGGGATTGGATTACCTTTTTCGTCAACGGCAATAATCTTACCAAATTTAGTGTAAGTAACAGTTTCAACCCTGTTGTCCATAGTGACATCTTGAGAAGCCACACGGCCTTTATCGGCGAAATAACCGTTAACCAATGGTGTGATGACGAGGTCGAACTTAGTCTTATCAGCCTTCCATTCACCTGCAGTAAGAATGTCACCTGTTACAGAATCAAGGGTCAATGAACGTTTCCATTGTGCCTTTTGAACACTGTCTGCTGGCAATTTAGCATTGCTGTTCTTGCTTGCATAGTGAACAGTGTAAGTAACATCTTTAAGGTAAGCATCCTTAGCTGGCCATTTTGGACCGTTTGGTTGGTTAGGATAGATTGGAGTTCCTGGTTCGTGTGCATTGTCTGGATTAAAGTCAAGTGCTACACGTTTGAAGCTTACTGTCCAAGCTTGGTCAACTGTGCTATCCAAGTCAAAGGTTGCACCAGCTGGGTAACCATCTGTCACAAGGGCATAGCCAAGGTCTTGATAGTGTTTGATACGTTCAGCTGTTGAGTAGTTAATCGCTTCGCCAGACTTACCAGCCAAAGCAACTGTTTCAAGGATTGAACCACTTGTTTCATCACGGTAAGTAACACTTGCTTTTTGATCGTTCTTAACGTAAACAACCTTAGTATCGCTAGACAAGTCACCTGGTGTGGCAGGTACAACCTTAACAGTGTAGCCAGGAATGCTTGGAAGCGTCTTGTCGACGGCAATCATCTTAGTCGCATCATTAGGATCGTTTGTGTAGGCAGTTGTTGATACACCTGGAATTGGATTTCCATTTTCATCCACAGCGATAAATTTACCAAAGGCTTTGTATGTCACTGTGTCTGTTGCATTTGGTGCATCTGGAGTAACTGTCTTACCACCTGCTACAGCTTTATCGGCATAGTAACCAGTAACAACTGGAGTCTTAACTGTTCCATAAGTGTGGCTAGTTTCTGTCCAAGTTGTTGTGTTAGTTGTAGGGTCTTCTTTACCGTTGAAGCTAAAGTCATTTTGAGTGTTGGCAGCTGGTGTCTTCGTATCAGCACCATTGTAAGTCACTGTTTGACTAGTGGCTTTAGTGACATCTCTAGTGTCTTTTTCAACGATAATGTGGTAATGGTAACCTGGAGCTAGGTATTGACCACCACCATTGGCATCAATTGAAGCATCCAAACCTTGTGAACCGTTAGCAAATTGAACAAGGTCAACCACACGGCTTTGGTTACGGTCCCAAGCACGTTCTGAACGGATCGTTGCAATACCGTTGTTATAGTCGTATTGACGTTCTGACTTCAAAACATCTACATAAGCATTAGCTTTAGATTTGTCAGCAGAGGCATACTTGATGCGGTATCCTGCTGGTACTGGTGGAAGTTCTGTTACACCAGCATCGTAGATTTTATTGTATGTCTTACCGTTTGCTGTGATTGTTTCAGTTGAGTTGTTGATACGGTAGGTTGAAGATCCAGGGATCTTGTTTCCTGCTTCATCAACATAGTCAATAATACCAAGGTTAGCATAGTTGACTTTAACAAAGAAATTACCGTTTTCAATAAAGTCATAAGGTCTCATAACTCCACGGTTATCACGACCGACTTTGAGGTGGTTGATGTAATCAATGTTAACAAAGTATTGTTGACGTTCTGGCAAATAGGCAAGTTTGTAGCCGAGGTTTGTCAAGTCAGGGTTTGTTGAGCCTGCTCCAGCATTTGTCAAAACAGCGACCGCATCAGCTGTTCGAAGGCTACGGTTTGATACTGCAAGACCCATAGCGTTGATGAGATTTTCAGAGTTAAGGCTTGCTTCAGCAGCATTCAATTCACTGCTTGTCACAGCCAACTCGCTAGTCGCTACTTTAAGGACGCTATTTACAGCGTTAGTTGTAGACTCTGCACTAGCAGTTTCTGCTACAGTCGCAACTGAAGTAGCCGCACTTGTTTGTGCTGATACTTGACCAGCAGCTGGAGTTTCTGCTACAGCTGCTGAGCTAAGAGCTTGTGCACTAGTAACTACAGATGAAGCAGCCGCTGCTGCAGATTCAGAGCTCGCTTGCGATGCAGCCTGAGAAGCTACTTCTGAACTAGCTACTGTTTGACTAGTTGTTGAAGTTGCTTGGCTGTTTTGAGCTACTGATTGGGGTTGTTCACTAGCCAAGGCCACAGTAGAGACTGAACTTGGTGTGTTTTCTGTTGTTGCTGGCGCTACTGATGCTGTTGTTGGTGTTGATTGCTCCACGACGACATCTGGCTCAGCAGTTGTTTCCATACCTGCGGTAGTTGGTGCTACCGTTTCGTCAGCTTGGGCACCCTGTGCATTTGAGAAGATTGAAACTCCCAAAAGGACAGAGGCCACACCAAAGCTATATTTTCTTAATGAAAAACGTTGGCGTTTATTAAACATATCTCTCATAATAATAAATTTCCTCAATATCCAAATTACTTTATATACGATTTCTATTTTATACTATAATTATTAAATTGTCAAATATATACTAATAATCGTGTAAAAGTTTAACTTTTATTAAAAAATATTAATTTAAAACTTTTATCTAAGTCCTTTGAAACATCAAATCGTTCGTACTTTTGTTTAGCACAATCCCCTATTTTGTCAGTTCTATAATTTTCAAAATACTTTTATATCAGACCATCTTTTATTAAAAACATTCGTCACTCTAACCTTATTTTTTAGTTATAGTGATATTTATTAAAATTCAAAATTCTCTCCCTTCAAAAGGAATTTTTTTAATGACTTAACTCACATCTTTCTCAATCCCTTGCCAACACTGACCTAAAGGCTCCTACCACCCGCATTTTCGACAGTATCAAAAACCCCTTTGGCATTTACCAAAAGGGTTTCTTTCATCTATTATTTGAAAATAGAACTTGTGAAACTATCTGTCTCTTGTAGGAGTTTCTTATAGACAGCTTCTTTGAGTTTTGTCGTATGGCTTGTTGACACAGATTTATTGCCATTATTATCTGTTTTAAGACTTGCAGCGTCTTTGGCGACTGCCGCTTTAAACAAGGCTAACAAATCATCGTAAGAGCTTACTGATGCGCCATCAATCGTAACGGTCGTCAAACCATGTGACGCTTTTTCTTTGACTTCTTTGAAGTAAGCTTTCTTGAAGTCTTCTAGGGAGTTGAACTGACCATCAGAAATCTTGCTAATGATAAAGTCGTCTCCAAGGGTATCCTTACCAGCCGCTTTTGCTTCTTGTTTATACTTGTTGGTCGCATAACCTAGGAAACCTTTTTCATAGCCGTAGTATCCCCAGAGTCTGAAGGTATTGTGCTTGAAGGACATAGCACCTGGAGAGCCCTCACTGGTATTACCACCATAAATAGCAGACATCATAGGCACATTGACATAGGCAGAAGAAAAGTCCTCCGGTTTATAAACACCATTTCCAGGTCCACGATTGGTCATGAGGTTATTATCCACAAGGTCATCAATAGTGGTCAAACTAATAGCCTTTTCGCTATCACTTAGAGCACGCACCTTGTCGTATTGGTTTTTACTATTGCCTCGTAGCTGTTTATCTACCTTCTTGAACCATGCGTTATTGAGCTCTTGCTTGCCTTGACTGAGGACTGCTTCTCCTTCAAGTGAATCTAGAAGCATAAGGGTATCGTTGTAGCCCTTCATGTAACGGTCGATGGCCTCACGAGAGTTCAACTTGTTTGGATCGGTGTTGTACCACTGGTTACCATCGTTGGCTCTTTCAAAGGTCATGTTAAGGCCTAAGGCACCGTATTCACCTTGGTGACCTTGAGTAGCTGGTGATTGCAACATTCCTTGGGCATAGGCTTCAACATTTGTTCCTTCACGACGACCAAAACCTCCAAAGTAGGCAATACGGTCATTGATATGGGTTGTTTCATGAGTGAAGGCTGATGCACCGTACTCACTAATCATGTTAGACATGACGAAGGTAACCTTGGCACGATTATCATATGGATTGTCGTAGATGGCAGCATAGGCACCAGCCATAGCTCCGTTATCACCGTAGTACTCACCGACTGGTCCATAGATTTCACGGATTGGCGCATAGACTTCCGTACTGTTCTTAAATTGGCCGTAGCGCTCTGGCCAACCTGGCCAACCATGACCCCAGACATAGAAACCTTCCCAGATTGGATTGACAATGTCTTTGAACAATTTGTTTTTGACATTATCTGCGGCCAATCTTTGCCAGAAATCAAGGTAGTTGATTTGACGTTGAGCCGCTAGATCAATCTCAGGTTTCAACTTTTCTAGGGTTGTGTTGTACTTGTTAGCTGTACCATAAGACATGGTGTCATAAGTAGAAATCAGGAACATTTCTGTCTTATCAAGGTTCAACAATGGCAAAATCATCTTGCGGTGGAGACCACGACTGAGGTTGTCATAAACACGGTACTTGTGCTCACCAACACCTTCATTTTGAGACGCTTTCTCTACAACGTAGACCTTATCCTTAGCGGCATCAATGAACCAATCATTCATATTGTCGATAGTGGTAAAGAGTTTTCGGTTGTAGTTGAGGAAGTCGGTAAGATCACTAGAAAGGGTACTCTTAGCGAGAACTTCACCGAAAGCATCGTAGGTTCTTGAACCACTGATATTATTTTCCTTAGAGCCAATCTCAATCAAACGGTCAAGGACATCCACATTTTTACCATAGAAATCTGGTTTGAAGAGCATGATTTCTTTGATGTTAAGATCATCAAACTTCACACCGTAATAACGATTCAAGTAGGTCAAGCCTAGCAAGAGGGCTGCTTTATTCTTCTCAACCTTGTCAAGAATCATTTGTTGAGCAGCTGGTGATTGGTTAAGCTGGTGATCTTCATTTTGAACCAGCTTAGTCACAAGGTTCGTCAAATTAGCCTTAACAGCCTCAAAGCTTTCTTCCAAGAAGAGGTTCTTGATAGCATTGACCTTATTTGGACCTGTACGACCAAGTTTTTGGTAAATTGGATCAGACTGCAACTCAATCGGTTTTAGGATATCAACGATGCCATTGATAAGGCTTGAGTGGTCTTTCTGAACGATATTTGGAGTGTACTTGATACCCAAATCAGTGACAGTGTACTCCTTAACATTGCTCAACCCTTCTGAACTCTCTGAAAGCTTGAAGTAGTCTTTGCTTCCATCAGCATAATGAACAATAATCTTATTAGCATCGCTTAAGTCTGTAACAAAATTACTGTCATTCATTGGAGTTACTGAGAGTACCTCTTTGGTATTCAAGTTGTGGTCTTTAGCTAGTTTGTTTGCTTGGTAGACAATATAATCCTTGTTGTAGAATGGCTGGAATTTCTCAATATTCTTGTAAGCCTGCTTGTATGCTGGATTATAGTCTTGAATATTGACAAAATCTGCTTGACTAGAAGCGTTATTAAGGGTATTCAACGCGTAAGGCTCGCTGACAAAGGTATCAGCTGTAATCTTGTAACCTTCAACACGCTTGTCAGCTTCTTCCTTAGTCAAATGTTTGAGTTTTTTAGGACTCTTGGTATCTTTACCAGTACCATCTTCGGCCGAGCTATAACCAACAACGCCAAAGAGATCTTTGATATGAGGACCACCATCTTCATCATTGACATCATTAGAAGCAAAAATTTCTTGACCTTTAATAACCTTGGCGTAGGTCACGTTGTCTTGAACAGCACCGTATGGCCAAGTCTTAGCGACAATACCACCGACATTTCGTGTGTTTTTAACATCAAGAACACCCTTTGCTACTGAGTTAGTCACCTTGGCCTTAGTTCCTGACTTCCAGCTGTTGAGCATGTAGGTAACAAATGGCACCAGCATACTTGCATTGGCATTTTGAGCTGTAATAGTCGCATCGACATAGGCTCTGTTGACGAATCCCATGTAGTTTGAACCAGCAATCCCACCAACTGTCGAGTTATTACCGACAGAGTTAATCTTACCGACAAAGGCGACATTCTCAATTTTGCCATCTTCATCAATCTTATTGACAATACCTGCCACGTCATTGTTACCAGTAACCGAACCAGTCACCTTAACATCTTCAATCAGACCTTTGTTTTTAAGGTTAAATCCAAGTGTCGCGATTTGATTTTGATAAGGGCGATTGATGTCTACATTTTCAAAGTTGATGTTCTTGATAGTTCCGCCATTGATAACATTAAACAATGGATGCTCTAAATCATAGATGGCAAAGCGTTTGTCACCATCACTGAGCAACTTACCAGTAAATTCTGTCGTGATGTATGATTTGCCGTTTGGAACGACGTGACGAGCACTCATGCTTTGACCAAGTCTAAATTCACCTGATGGATTTGCTTGAATGGCATTGACCAACTCAGCAAAATCATAGTAGACATTGGCTTGGCTAGCCTTAGGTTTCTCAATGTAATAGCTATAGGTTTGTGCAAAATGGTTTTGGGCATCACGTTGTACCAAATTGTCCGCTTCTGCAGTTACCTTATAAACCGCCTTGCCATCAACTGTTGTTTCTTCGATGGCTTTCACTGCCAAGTAAGTCGTCTTTTGATCCGCAGAAGTCAGTTTCAAGTAGTAATTCGTGAGATCTTGAGGCACAGCTGTCAGACGAGTCTCATCCACTTCTGTTTGATTGTCATACTTGATCAAATCTGTACGTGCAAAATCTTTAAGCTCAACCTTCTTGAGATCCAGTTGGAGAGTTTGGTCTGCCAAAACCTGACTCTCCTCACCATTGCCACGATCAAAGGTCATGGTTGTTGTAAGAGTATAAGGCTTGTAATAGTCTAAGTTGGTTAGGTCAGCAGTCAAGGTCGTGCTAGGAATATCAAGCGTTTGAACAACCTGTCTATCTTGCTTAAGGACCGCTTTAATAGTCGTGATAGTTGCTGAACCTGGATTAGTCAAGTTGTAGCTAAGTTTAGCACTTCGACCCAAGTCATCCTTGTCAATCTGTGTCAGCGTAAGCACTGGTTTTTCAGATACCTTAGTTCCTTTGCGAACGATACGATCTTGGACAGGCACTAGCACTGTTTCAGTAACAGTTGGTTCTTCAGCAGTCTTGTTTCCCTTATAGGTCTTATAAACCTTGGTGATTTTATTTTGGCCTTTTTGACCTTCTTGGACAACCTGTAAAGTGCCTTTCTCAAGTGTGTCATCTTCTTGGACAATTTCTTTAAATGGAAGCTCTACAATAGATTCTTCGGTCGTTGTGCCATCTAGAGGCTTGCTTCCACGACGGATTTTTCTAGGTTGTGGCACCTCAATAACCTTACCTGACACAATAGTCGGCTCACCAACCTTGACACCATCAATGGTTTGGTAAATTTTCTGGATTTCTTGGCTACCTTTTTTACCCTCTTGTTCAACAACTTCTTCATCCACATACTTGTTATCATCCGTAATCACTTCAATAGGATAATCGATGGCTTGTGTTTCAGTCTCTGTGATACTACCGACAACTGGGGTATGAACAGGATTCTCAGGTTGAACAAGGGCCTCACCTTCGTGGCCTGATTCTTGTGTGCCTTTGGCACTGGTAGTGTCGCTATTGATTGAACCAGTGTACGCTGGATTGACAGGCTGAACTACAGCTTCACCCTCGTGACCAGCTTCCTGGGTGCCATTGGCACTTGTAGTATCGCTACTGATTGAACCGGTGTACTCTGGAGTGGCGGGTTGAACTAGAGCCTCGCCTTCGTGACCAACCTCTTGCGTTCCATTGGCACTGATTGGGCCGGTATATTCTGGGGCGACAGGTTGAACAAGAGCTTCGCCTTCATGACCGGATTCTTGTGTGCCTTTGGCACTGGTAGTGTCGCTATTGATTGAACCAGTATACGCTGGATTGGCTGGTTGAACCACAGCCTCTCCTTCATTGCCAACTTCTTGTGTGCCGTTAGCACTGATTGGGCCGGTATATTCTGGAGCCACTGGTTGAACAAGGGCTTCACCTTCGTGACCTGATTCTTGCGTACCATTGGCACTAATTGGTCCGGTATACTCTGGATTAGCAGGTTGAACCACAGCTTCGCCTTCGTGACCTGACTCCTGAGTTCCCTTTTTCCAACTGATTCCCTCACTATCCTTATCAGCTGTACCCTGATTTACTCTAGTCTCTTCTTTTATTGGAGACTCAAGCCCCTGCAAAGTATTCTCCAAAGGTTGTTCAAGCTCTGGCTTAGCTGAGTAACGCAGATAACCAACATACTCATAACCATCAATTGCAATAACACCTTTAGCTAGGTCCGCCTCGTCTGCAACAGCAAGGGTCTGATTATAGGCCTGCAACTCCTTGTTTTGCAAGGCAAGAACCTCTATTGGCACAAGGAGACTTTGCCCAGCGGCCCCAATCAAGACCAAGCCAATAATCTTTTTACGATGTTTTTTTGAAAAGAGCAGCACAGCCATAGTCGCCGTTGCTAGTCCTAAACCTGACGCTACCCAGTCAGAACTTCCTGTCTGTGGAAGACTAGTTTGCGTAGCACCCTTACGTTTGTAGACCAAATAAAAAGTATCTTCATTCTGGTAGTCCTCAGGAATAGCATGGACCACTTGCTGTTGCTCTTCAGCTGTTAATTCATTTTCAGCGACATAGGCCATGTGTACCGTTGCATCCTTAGTAACCTGATCTGCAGAGACTGGTTTAGACACGAAAAAACCACCTGCTAACAAGAATGTCCCGATAGCAACTGGTCCTACACCTACCGACAACTTACGAATAGCGTACTTTGTCACTTTTTCAAAAACATGATTTGCTTGTTTCATTCAAAATCTTCCTATAAGTTAATCCTTGTACCCCAAATGGGCGTCAAAAACAAAGACATTATTGAAAAAATACGCACTCTATACATTTATTAACCTTCTTCCAAAGTCTATCGTATCTTTTTTTTAATCATTAAGCAAGTATTTTCTCTAATTTTTAATCAATATAAAAAACGAGTTGTGATTTGCAGCTAGGACTTCATGACAACCAATAAACCTTTTCACATAAGTATTTTAGTACATATCAATATTTATAATAATCTTTTCCTGAAATTTAAACCACTGATCTGTTTTGCATAAAATAAATCCTAAAATCTCTATTACTTAACCTTATATCTAATATTTTAATAAAACACCAAATCATCTTTAAGATAGATACAAAAGAGACCCACCCCTATCGGGATGAGTCTCTTTTTCGAAAACTGAAATAGTCTAACTAACTATATTGAGGGATTTAACCTATGAACTATCTTAGTCTTCTTTTTTGCGTTTTCCTGCCAAACCTAGTCCAGCTGCCGCAAGGATTCCTCCAAGAGCCATAGCTGCCATAGACGCATCATCACCTGTTTCAGGAAGTGCTGGTCCTTTAGGAGCTTCTGGTGTAGTTGGTGGTGTCACTGGTGGAACCACTGGAGTTGGAGGAGTCGGTGGTGTTGGAGGCGTAGTTGGTGGTGTAGTAGGAGGTGTGTTTGGTGGAGTTGTTGGTGGTGTATATGGTGGGATAACAGTGTTGTTGAACTCAGTATCTTCTGGCAATTGAGAAATCGCTGTCAAGACTTTACCATCTTTAGTTACAGAAACAACAACTGTGGCTACCATCTTATCATAAGTAACAGTTGCATCGTTACCTTTTACTTCTTCTACTGTATAGACGTGATTACCTTCTTCACCACGTTTGTACTCAAGGGCAGAGAACTTGATCTTACCGTTAGCATCGTTGCTTACAGTTTCGATAACATTACCCTTGCTATCCTTAAGTACAAAGCTAAACTCACCAGCTTTAAGTTGACGACCTTCAAGTTTCTTAGTGAATTCAAACTCAACCTTAGTTGGGATATTGACTACACGTTTTTCTGTTGGTTTTTCTGGTTTTTCAACAGATTTCTTAGTTGGGTCGTATTGGTGAACGATTTGTGACGCAGTATTTTCGATATCTACACCATCTTTGGCAGTGCCTTTGATAGTTGCAGGAATATCGAACTTGTAGTAGCGTCCGAATGCCAATTTGGCAGTATCAATCACTTGTGTATTTTCTGCATCACCAAGTGACTTAGTAAGGTCAGACTTAGATGTTGCAGTGATTACACCGTTTTCAACCTTGATATCAAACTTAGCTGTCACATCTTCCCCTGTTACAGAGTCGTATGCTTTAATATCTGCAACATTGATGTTCAAGTTTTCGCTGTCATATTTATCTGTAACACCAACAGATTGGATATTGTGAGCGTCAGTGAAGTTGTTTGTGTCAAGCCATACTTGGTAGACAAACTTATCACCTTTCTTGAGTGTCTTAGTATTGATATTTTCAGCTTCGTTGTTAGCTGTGCTGTCAGCGTAAGGATCCTTGTTAGTATCGCCTACTTTATCTTTCAACTCAGCATCATCGTCAACAAGTTTCATACCAGTGATATCGAATTTCTCTTTAGAAACAACGTATTTCTCTGGTTGGAACTTAGGTTTTTCTGGTGGACGAACAGTATTGTTGAATTCTTTATCAGCTGGGTCAGTAACCTTAGTGATAAGAGCTTTCGCTTTACCATCGTGTGATACTTCAACAGTGACAAGAGCTTTCATACCGTCGTATTGAACTGTGCTGTCAGTACCTTTAACTTCTTCTACTGTGTACTTGTAAGTACCTTCTTGGCCTTTCTTGTACTCAATAGCTTTGAACTTAACGTTACCTTTGGCATCGTTCTTAACAGTTTCGATTTCTTTCCCTGTAGAATCCTTAAGTACGAATGTGAATTCGTTCGCTTTAAGTTCACGGCCTTCCAAACGCTTAGTGAAGTTAAACTCTACTGAAACTGGAACACTGTTAACACGTTTTTCAGTTGGTACGTTTGGTTTTTCAACTTTCTTAGTTGTTGGGTTGTAGTAGTTAACAACTTGAGTAGCTGTATTTTCGATATCTACACCAGCTTTAATATCCTTCTTAACTGTTGCAGGAATATCAAATTTATAGTAACGACCAAACTCGAACTTAGTAGTGTCAATGACTTGAGTGTTTTCTGCATCGCCAAGTGACTTAGTGAAGCCATCTTTAAGGTTAGCTGTAATCACACCGTTAGCAAGTGAGATGTCGAATTTATCTGTAACATCTTTACCAGTTACTGAATCGTAAACCTTGATTGCTGATGCATCTACATCCAACTTAGTTTCATCAAAGTCATCTGTGATACCAACAGTTTGGATATGATCCTTGTTGTTAGCGTCAAATTGAGTTGTATCAAGCCATACTTGGTAGTAAAGTGTTTGACCAGGTTTAACTGACTTCGTATTCAAGTTTTCCAATTCGTTGTTTGATGCGTCATCAGCATAAGGGTTTGCATTGGTGTCTGAAACCTTGTTAGCCAATTCTTTATCATCATCAACGAGTTTAGTACCTGTTACATCGAATTTCGCTTCAGAAACAACATATTTTTCTGGTTGGAACTTAGGTTTTTCTGGTGGACGAACCGCATTGTTGAATTCTTTATCCGCAATTTGACCGACAGTTGCTACAAGAGCTTTAGCAGTACCATCATGAGAAACAGTGATTGTTACATTCGCTTTCATTGTATCGTATGTAACAGTTGCGTCTGTTCCTTTAACTTCTTCTACTGTAAACTTGTGAACGCCTTCTTGGCCTTTCTTGTACTCAATAGCTTTGAACTTAACGTTACCTTTGGCATCGTTCTTAACAGTTTCGATGACATTTCCTGCTTCATCCTTCAATTGGAAGCTGAATTCGTTAGCTTTAAGCTCACGACCTTCCAAACGTTTAGTGAAGTTGAATTCTACTTTAACTGGAACGTTAACAACACGTTTTTCTGTTGGTTTATTTGGTTTTTCAACAGACTTAGTTGTTGGGTTGTAGTAATGAACGATTTGAGAAGCTGTGTTTTCAATGTCTACACCACCCTTAACGTCGTCTTTGACTTTACCAACAATATCAAACTTGTAGTAACGTCCAAAGGCAAATTTAGTTGTGTCGATAACTTGAGTGTTTTCTGCATCGCCAAGTGACTTAGTGAAGCCATCTTTGAGGTTGGCTGTAATCACACCGTTTTCAACCTTGATATCGAACTTAGCTGTTACATCATCACCTGTGATGCCATCATATGCTTTAATATCAGCTACATTGATATCAACTTTATCTTCTTCATAGTCATCTGATACACCAACAGTTTGGATATTATTCTTTTCAGTGAATTTAGTAGTATCCAACCATACTTGGTAAACAACTTTTTGTCCAGGATATACGGTCTTAGTATTGATGTTAGCTTTTTCATTATTAGAAGCATCATCAACATAAGGATTTGCATTAGTTTCTGCAACCTTATCTTTCAACTCTTTGTCATCATCAAGAAGAGATACTCCCTTCAAATCGAACTTAGTTTCATTAAGAATGTATTTCTCTGGATTGAATTCTGGTGTTTCTGGTGGACGAACTTTGTTGTTGAACTCTTTATCGTTAGCGCTTGAAGCAAATCCGCCTGTTGAAGCGTGGTTAACGACAGTTGTAAGAACTTTGCCTTCCTTAGTAACTTTCACTGTTACAGTCGCTTTCATAGCATCGTAAGTGATTGAAGCATCTTTACCAGCTACTTCTTCAACTGTGTAAGTGAATGTCTTACCAAGATCATCTTTATTGAACAAGAGTTTTTCAAACTTGATGTGACCATCTTTATCGTTGGTTACTGTTTGAAGAACTTTGTGGTCTTTGTCTTTCAATACGAAGCTGAACTCACCTGCAGTCAACTCACGTCCTTCAAGTCGTTTAGTATAGTTGAACTCGAGTGGAACTGGAACGTTGTTTTCACGTGTTTGAGTTGGCTTTTCAGGAGTTGTAACTTTCTTATTGAATGGGTTGTATTGGTGAATTGTTTGGTTGGCTGTATTTTCAATATCTACACCGTCGTTAGCATCAATGTCTTTAACAACAGCTGGGATATCAAATTTATAGTAACGACCAAACTCAAATTTAGTTGTGTCGATGACTGGAGTAGCATCTGTTGCACTAATAGCTTTAGTCAAGCTTGCTTTAGACGTACCGTAGAGAACACCATTTTCAACCTTGATGTCGAACTTGTCAGTAACATCAGCACCAGTGATACCATCGTATACCTTGATATCAGCAGCGTTGATGTCAAGCTTATCTTCTTCGTAGTTATCTGTGATACCAACTGTTTGAAGATTGCTTTCTGCTGTGAAGTCACGAGTATCAAGCCATACTTGATAGTAGATCTTTTGACCACGTTTGAGGGTCTTACCATTCAAGTTTTGGATTTCAACTTTATCAGCTGAATCGTCGTCATCAGCAAGTTTGTTGCCAATGATGTCGAAGCTTGGTTCTGAAACAACGTATTTCTCTGGTTTGAAGTTAGGAGTTACGTTGTTATCGAAAATTCTGTCGTCTGATTCATAAGAATTTCCACCAACTGTAGCATAAGAGATAACTGTTGATAATTGATTACCTGCTGAAGGTTGAATAACTTTAACAGTAACGTTGACTTTCATATTGTCATAAGTAACTGTTGTATCAGTTCCTTTAACTTCTTCTACAGTGTAGTTAAAGGTCTTACCAAGATCGTCTCTTCCATAATTAATAGTAGAGAAAGTTACTTTGCCTTTAGCATCATTCTGAACAGTTTCAAGAACTTTTCCTGCTTCGTCTTTCAAGACAAAGTTAAATTCCTTATCTTTCAATTGACGACCATTAAGTGTCTTACCGAAGATTAACTGAATAGCCATTGGAACATTGTTGACACGCTTTTCAGTTGGTTTCTCTGGTTTTTCGGTCTTCTTAGTAGTTGGGTTGTAGTAGTTAACTACTTGAGCTGCTGTATTTTCAATTTCAGCACCATCGTAAGCACCGTCAGAAACTTTAGCTGGGATGACAAACTTGTAGTAACGTCCAAATTCGAACTTAGTAGTATCGATGATTTGAGTGTTTTCTGCATCGCCAAGTGACTTAGTGAAGCCAGCTTTAAGGGTTGCAGTGATCACACCGTTGTTAACTGTGATATCAAATTTGTCTGTGACTTCTGCGCCTGTTACTGAATCGTAAGCTTTGATAGCTGTAGCGTCAAGATTCAACTTAGTTTCATCGTAGTCATCTGAGATTCCTACTGATTGGATGTTGTCCTTGTTAGCTGCGTCGAATTTAGTTGTATCCAACCATACTTGGTAAACCAATTTTTGACCACGTTTCACAGTCTTGGTATTCAAGTTTTCTGCTTCGTTGTTTGAGGCATCGTCCGCATATGGGTTCGCATTTGTGTCTGCGTACTTGTCTGCCAACTCTTTATCATCATCAACGAGCTTGTCACCTGTAATATCGTATTTCTCTTCAGAAACAACGTATTTCTCTGGTTGGAACTTAGGTTCTTCTGGTGGTGTTACACGGTTGTTAAATTCTTTATCCGCAGGTTCTGTCACGTTTGTGATCAAGGCTTTCGCTGTACCATCATGAGAAACAGTAACGGTTACAACAGCAGCCATTGTATCGTAATCGACAGTTGCGTCTGTACCCTTAACCTCTGTTACAGTGTACTTGTAAGTACCTTCTTGACCCTTCTTGTATTTAAGGGCTGTAACTTTTTCACCAGCTTTATTTGTGTACTCTACTGGAGAGAATTTAATCTTACCAGCTGCATCGTTGGTTGCAGTTGCAATCACAACATTGTCACTGTCTTTCAACTCGAATGTGAATTCGCCAGCCTTAAGGTCACGACCTTCCAATTTCTTAGTGAAGTTGAATTCTACTGAGATTGGAACACTGTTTACACGTTTTTCAGTTGGTTTTTCAGGTTTTTCAACTTTCTTAGTTGTTGGGTTGTAGTAGTTAACAACTTGAGCCGCTTTGTTTTCGATATCTGCACCAGCTACAACATCGCCTTTCACTGTTGCTGGAATATCAAATTTATAGTAGCGTCCAAATTCAAACTTAGTTGTATCAATGATTTGAGTATTTTCAGCGTCGCCAAGTGACTTAGTGAAGCCAGCTTTAAGGTTAGCTGTAAGAACACCGTTGTTATCAGTGATATCGAACTTGTTAGTAACATCTGCACCAGTTACTGAATCATAAACCTTGATTTCTGAAGCATTAACAATCAATTTATCCTTATCGTAGTTATCTGTGATTCCTACTGTTTGGATATTGTCTTTGTTAGCTGCATCAAATTTAGTTGTATCCAACCAAACTTGGTAGTAAAGTTTAGATCCACGTTCAACTGATTTAGTATTTAAGTTTTCTTCTTCGTTGTTGTTTGTATTATCGACATATGGGTTTGTATTTGTTTCACCATATTTATCTGTCAATTCAGAATCATCATCAACGAGCTTAGTACCAGTGATATCGAATTTCGCTTTAGAAACAACGTATTTCTCTGGTTGGAACTTAGGTTCTTCAGGAGGTGTTACACGGTTGTTAAATTCTTTATCCGCAGCGTCTGTTACGTTGGCAACGATTGCTTTAGCTGTACCGTCATGTGAAACCACAACTTTAACAGTAGCAACCATTGTGTCGTATTTGACAGTTGCATCTGTACCAGGAGTTTCTTCTACTGTGTAGTTGTAAGTCTTACCAAGATCATCGCGACCGAACTCGAGAGTCTTGAAGACAATCTTACCAGCAGCATCATTCTTCACGCGTTCAACTTCAACGCCGTCTTTCTTCAATACGAATTCGAATTCGTTAGCTTGAAGTTCACGACCTTCCAAACGTTTAGTGAAGTTCATTTCAACTGGAACTGGAACGCTGTTAACACGTTTTTGTGTTGGTTTTTCAGGTTTTTCAACTGTCTTGCTCACTGGGTTGTAAACGTGAACTGTTTGGTTGGCTGTATTTTCAATATCAGCACCAGCTTTAACAGATTCTTTAACAGTTGCTGGAATATCAAATTTATAATAACGTCCAAAAGCGAACTTAGTAGTATCGATAACAGGGTTGTTTACTTTATCTTTGATAAATGCTTCTTTAGAAGTTGCAGTGATTGTGCCGTTTTCAACTTTGATGTCGAATTTAGCAGTCACATCTGCACCAGTTACTGAATCGTAGGCTTTGATATCAGATGCGTTAACGTTCAATTTATCTGCGTCGTATGTATCAGATACACCAACGTATTGGATGTTGTTAGCTTCTGTGAATTTAGTAGTATCAAGCCATACTTGGTATACCAATTTAGAACCGCGTTTAACAGTCTTAGTATTCAAGTTTTCTGGTTCGTTGTTTGCAACACCATCAACATATGGATTCGCATTTGTTGCTGTGTACTCGTTACCAGGTACATCATCGTCGTCATCCATCAACTTGTTACCAGTGATGTCGAATTTCTCTTTAGAAACGACAAATTTTTCTGGTTGGAATTCAGGAGTTTCTGGAGGAGTGACTTTGTTGTTGAATTCTTTATCTGCAGTACCGTCAGTAGCGTTACCATTAGCGTCTACACCACCAGTTGATGTAACGTTTGTAACAGTAGTCAATGTGTGACCGTTCTTAGCAACTTCAACTGTCACTGTAGCTTTCATCTTATCGTAAGTCATTCCGAATTCTTTGTTTTCAGGAATCACTTCTTCTACAGTGTAAGTGTGTGTACCAACTTTAGTATTGTCGAATGACAATTCTGAGAAGGTTACGTTACCAGCAGCATCATTTTTAACTGTTTCAACGACATTACCAGCAGCATCTTTCAATACGAAGCTAAATTCACCAGCTTTAAGTTCACGACCAGCCAATTTCTTAGTGAAGTCAAACTTAGTTACAACTGGAGAAACTACATAGTTGTTGAACTCTGTGTCTTCAGGCATTGTAACAGCAGTACTCAAGAGACCTGTAGCAGCATCTTTAGTAACTTTAACTTTCACTTCTGCGTTCATAGTATCGTAATCGATGTTTGTATCGTTACCAGCTTTTTCACGCACAGTGTAAGTGTGTTCACCTTCAGCACTGTATTCAATAGCATCAAATGTGATTGAACCATCTGCTGCATTTTTCTTAGTTTGAATAACGTTGCCGTTTTCAAGCAATTCAAACTCGAAGGCACCTGCTGTAAGCGCTTTACCTTCAAGACGTTTAGTGAACTTGAATTGAGCTTGAGTAGGAGCTGATGTGAAGGTATTGTTGAATTCTGTATCAGTTGGAAGAGTTGCAACAGCAGTAAGCGCATGACCTGACTTAGTAACCGTAACTGTTACGTTAGCTTTCATTGGGTCATAAGTCATACCTGCTTCAGTTCCTCGAACTTCTTCTACAGTGTACTTATGGTTACCAACTTGAGCATTTGTAAATGTCAAGGCATCAAATTTAACTTTACCGTTGGCATCATTTTGTTTTGTTTGAAGGACTTTACCATCTTTGTCTTTCAATACGAAGCTAAATTCGCCAGCTTTCAAGTTACGACCTGCAAGAGCTTTGCTGAAGTCAAATTGAGCAGTTACAGGAGCTACAACGTGGTTGTTGAAGATCTTGTCATCAGTACCAGTTGCTTCACCACCTGTTGAAGTCATTTCAGTCTTAGTAGCCAAAAGACCTGTAGTAGCATCTTTAGTAACCGTTACTTTAACTGCGATAGTCATTTCATCGTAGTCTACATCGGCATTGTTGCCTTTCACTTCTTTAACAGTGTAGTTGTAGACACCTTCATGGTCAAATGACAATTCGCTAAAGTTAATCTTACCGTTAGCTTTGTTGGTTACAGTTTCATTAACATTGTTATCACCAGTCAACGTGAAGCTAAAGTCACCTGCGTTCAAAGTACCATTTGAAAGTGATTTATCAAAGTCAAGGTTAACTTTAACCGCACCTGGTGTGAATGTGTTATTGAATTCTGTATCTGCTGGAAGAATGTTAGTTGCTTTAAGAACGTGGCCTTCCTTAGTAACAGTGATTGTTACTTCAGCTTTCATTGTATCGTAAGTCATACCAGCTTCTTTATTATCTGGGATAACTTCTTCTACAGTATACTTGTGAGTACCAACTTGAGTATTATCAAATGTCAAGTCATCAAAGGCAATAACACCATTAGCGCTGTTTTTCTTGGTCTGAAGAACATTACCAGTTGAATCTTTAAGAGCAAATGTAAATTCGCCTTCTTTAAGAGTACGACCTGCAAGAGCCTTACTAAAGTCGAACTTAGTCTTAACTGGAGCTACAACGTAGTTATTGAAAATTTTATCATCTGCACTTGATTTGAATCCACCTTCAGCACTGTATTTAACTGAAGCTTGCAAATCACCAGCAGCATTTTTCTCAGTTACAGTAACTGTCATTGTAACAGTCATTGCATCATAATCGACGTTTGTATCTGAGCCTTTAACCTCAGTAATTGTGTAAGTGTATACTCCAGCTTTGTTAAATGTTAATTTACTAAATGTAGCTTTACCATTTTGGTTAGTTACTGTTTCTTCATATGAAGGAACTGATTTGTTAGCTTGCTCTTCTTTAATCTTAAAGCTAAATTCACCATTAACAAGTGTGCGTCCTTCAAGTTGTTTTTCAACTTCTGGAGTCACTGTTACAGGTTCTGACTTCACATAGTAGTAGACTGTTGGCTTGTATGGCGTCAAAGAGTTGAGCAAGTCAACGTTAGTACCAATACCTCCTACTCCACGCTCTAATTGTGCGTTTGGAGAAAGGTGACCGATATTATCTCCCAAGAATGGTACAAATACTGTCTTATACGGAGTGTAAGAAGCATCTCTTTGGAAATCAAATGGAACATCCTTACCATTTGGATAGTTCGTTTTTGCCCCTGTTCTTGGATCAGTTACAGTGTGTGCAATCGTTTTAAGTGGTGTTTTCTTAACAACCAACTCTTCTTTGTTATAATCACCTGGTTTAATAGGCTTGGTTTCTGCTAGCAACATATAGCCATCAGTGTTCAATGTACCATCAGAACGTTTGTTTTGTTGTCTTGGATCTAATAAGTAAACACGAATGACAACAGATCCATCTTCTCCAACAATTTCTTTGATACGTTTTATTCCAGCACGATCAGCATCCATAAACTTGGTACCAACTGTATAAGGACGGCTAACATAACCAGTTGTTGAATCTGGAGTAGCTGTTTGATAAAGTTTGTAACCATCAAATTGACGTTCACCAGATGCTGTAAAGTGTTGTCCTTCCATCGCTTTCAGCGTGTAGTTGGCTAATGTTACTTCATTACCATTTGGTACATAATCTTGAACAGTTTTATCTGTTTTATTCGCATTAAATGAAGCATTATTTCTATCGACTACTCTATAGTAAGTTGATTTTTGAACAAATAATGGAATTTTAGCATTCGTATCTGTAATAGTACGACCATTATATGCTGGTTCTACAACGTTGATGATATCCGTTGAATTACGCGCAGCATAAACTGCATCATATAAAGCTTGTTCTGTAGGAGTTAGATTGTGTCCTGGAGCAACTAAAGCCTTGATACTTGCACCAACTTCATATCCAAGTTGGATAAACGGTGAATCTGTCTTCCCTGGTCCAGCACCTAAACCTTTATCGTAATCTACTTGCCAAGTTAACTCCCCATTAGAGGCTGCTTTTGTAGTCGTAAATTTTTGAATACCACTAGAAGCTGATACGGTTCTTGTTTCTAATACATTACCAGTGTTCTTGTCAACCAATTCAACAGTAGTATCTGTTGAAGCATCAAATCTCTTGTAAGCACGTGTATAGTAATTTGTATGGTAACGTTTGTTGAAATTAGTAAGATCTACGATACTATAAGTATAGTAGTCACCTTCTTTAGCTTGGTAGCCCGATGGCACTGTTTGAGAACGAACAGTTGCACCATTAGGATCCGTCATGTCTGGAGTAGCTTTTTCACCATCTTTAAGGTGAGTTTCTACAGAGACCGCCTCATAGTTGTGATCTGTCAAAGCACGTGTATTACGACGACGGCTACGACCTGTTGCCAAAGCACCAGCATTTGTGATATCACTAGCAGCACGGTCAAGTGTTGCACTACGGTCTGCAGCAGATCTTACAGAGTAAGTATTTGCTGTAACACGTGGGCTAACACTTGTAGCTTCTGCTGCGGTTTCAGCTGATTCAGTATTTTCAGTTGCTGGAGCAGTTGTTGATGCTGTAGCTGAAGTGTTTGAAGCTGTTCTTGTTGAAGCTGGTGTTTCAACATTGTTGCTGGCCGTAGCTGTTGATGCTACTGTAGCTGGCTTAGCTGCTTCTGAAGTAGCTTTTTCTGTTGGCTTTGCAGCCTCTGAAGCTGGTTTAGAAGCTTCTGGTTTCGCAGTTTCTGTAGCTTGTTTGTCAGTTGTCTCTGCGGCAACCTTATCTGTTGTTGAAGCTTCTGGCGTCAAGTTAAATGTTGACGCAGTTGCCTCAGTTGAAGATACAGCTGCAGTAGGATCTGCTTGAGCTGTTGATGCTGTATTCGTCTCAACCAGTTCTGAAGAACTTTCGCCCTCAACTGATGAACCAGGGTTTGATGAAGAAGCATCAGATGCTACGACTTCATCAGCCTGTGCAGTGTGAGCAGCAAAGAGTGCCGTTCCCAACAAGACTGAAGCGACACCAAATGAATATTTACGCAATGAAAAGCGCTGGCGCCTGTTGAAAATGTCTTTCATGTTTAAGTCTCCCTCTAAAAAAATAGTTAGTTATAGATACATGATTATAAGTTAATTCCCCTCATATCCATGATTCTTTTTCATTCTAACATTCTGACAATTTAGAGTCAAGTGATTAAACAATGTTTTTTAAAAAAAGTTAGTTGTCTGACAATTGTAAGAGTAACGTTATTTACAAAAAAACATAAAAACGTTAGAAACCTTTTATTTATAATATGTTAAGCGTTTTCTAAAATAAGACGACAACTACTATTTTCTAATATTTCATTATATAAATTACGCTTTTCTAAAATAAATTAACTCGGATTACATTTGTTATTTTCTAATAAAAGCGTCAAAGATTCCAAACCCATCTCATGTTCCATAAATACTTGAATCACCATATATAAACAGAAGTAAGTTCTAAAAATAGTAATTTAAACCTATAATCCGAAAGAAATAATAT
>SKEQ01000257.1_pt1 | contig 50906 bp, 49 predicted proteins | sample 4826751 | NCBI WGS metagenome assembly SKEQ01 (sample SAMN11008805, study PRJNA524170) | human gut metagenome | biome: Human fecal sample; material: Feces; isolation source: fecal sample from pouch patient p44 | host: Homo sapiens | place: Israel: Tel-Aviv | collected 2013-07-11
TCGACTTGCATGTGTTAAGCACGCCGCCAGCGTTCATCCTGAGCCAGGATCAAACTCTCGTTAAAAGTGTTCGTTCCGGTCAGAATTAACTACTAGCTAATTCATCCCTTTTACTGTCTGTCACATTAAATGTGACGGGTGCATCTTTTAGATGCTGTTCTTAAAAAATCTTCTCTTAAGAAATTTTCAAGGTTGTTGTCTATTGTTTAATTATCAAGGTTCTTTGTTGTTTCTTTTCTCCAGAAGCAACTCTGATATTTTATCATGTTGTTTTCTGTTTGTCAAGAACTTTTTTGTTTTATTTTTTTGTGATTCTTTTCAAACTTTCGCTTGTTTCGAATCAGCTTTAATATATTATCACGTGTATCTTCGTTTGTCAACACTTTTTTGAATCTTTTTTAATTCATTTTGATAATACATTTTAGTGCATAGGCACCAAACGGAGAAAGAGGGATTTGAACCCTCGCGCCGGTTTCCCGACCTACACCCTTAGCAGGGGCGCCTCTTCAGCCTCTTGAGTATTTCTCCTCGCCTGAATTTCTGTAATATCTTACAGCATTTATTCAGTTGTGCACCAACAGTGCATATGTGATTATACTAGACTGTTGTCACAATGTCAATGTCTAAATTCAAACTTTTTTATTTTTCTTTGATTTGTTGTTATGTCCGCCCTTAGTGTTCCATTTTCATGTGCAATTGTCGTGCTTATTCAAAAGGAATCACAGCTCCGTCATAGGTTTTTTCGATATATTCTTTAATCTCATCTGATTTCAATGCCTTTACAAGAGCCTGTATCTTTTCCTCTTTTTCATTTTCCTCTTTTACTGCAATAATGTTTACATATGTTTTTGCAGCCTCAGAATCTGATTTTTCATATGCAAGCGCATCTTTGGCTACAGAATATCCTGCTTCCAGCGCATAGTTTCCATTTAGTACTACATATGCAGTTTCTCCGGTCACTCTTGCTACCTGTGCAGCTTCCAGTTCTACAATTTCTACATTATATGGATTTTCTTCAATATCATTTACTGTTGCATTGAGTCCTGTCCCGTCTTTTAATGTGATGATTCCATTGTCCTGTAAGAGAAGCAATGCTCTGGCTTCATTTGTCGTATCATTTGGCACTGCGATTTTATCACCTTCGGAAATTTCATTCAGATTCTTTTTTGTTCCTGGATAAATTCCAAATGGCTCATAATGGATATCTCCTGCATCTACCAGATGAGTTCCTTTTTCCTCATTGAAACTTTCCAGGTATGGCACATGCTGGAAATAGTTTGCATCAAATTCTCCGCTCTCTACAACTTCATTTGGCTGCACATAGTCATCAAACACTGTCACTTCCAGCTGATATCCTTCTTTTTTCAGAATCGATTTTGCCTGTTCCAATATTTCAGCGTGCGGAGTTGCAGATGCTGCTACTTTAATCGTCTTTGCATCTTCACTGCTGCCTTTCTCCTCTGCTTTTGAATTACTTTGGCATCCTGTCAGTACTCCTAATGTTAAAATTCCTGTTAATATAATTGCTGTTACCTTTTTCATATTCTCTCTCCTTTTCCCTTTTGTTTTTGCTGTTTTTCTATTTTCTTTTATCCAGTACAGATGCAGCTTTCATTCCCGCCGACTGGAAAATCTGAACCAGTATCACAAGCAGAACAACTGTCACGATCATGATTTCAGACTGATATCGATAATATCCATAACGGATGGCGATATCTCCAAGTCCACCGCCACCTACAGTTCCTGCCATAGCTGAGTATCCGAGGATCGTCCCTATTGCAATTGTCGCTCCTGTGATCAGAGATGTCCTCGCTTCTACGAGAAGAACCCTGGTGATAATTTTGAAATTTCCTGCTCCCATTGCTTTTGCAGCCTCAATCACTCCCTCATCCACTTCTTTAACCGAAGATTCCACCATTCTTGCAATAAACGGCACTGCTGCCACCACCAGTGGAACAATGGTCGCCGATGATCCGTAGCTTTGCCCCACGAGCAATCTCGTGAGCGGTATCACAAGGATCAAAAGGATCAGAAACGGGATGCTTCTCACAATGTTTGAAATAAGATCTAATATCTTATATAACACTGCATTCGGTTTCAAACCGTCTTTATCTGATACTGCCAGGCAGATTCCCATTGGGAGACCAAGGACATATCCCAGAATCGTAGATGCCAGTGTCATATATAAAGTTTCTTTTACTCCATTTAAAATCATTAAGATCACGTCTTCACTCCACATCATCCGTCACCTCCTCCAGTTCAATGCCACATGTTTTTAAATAGTTCTGCATTTCCTCTGCCTGTCTGCTGTCTCCTGCAAACTCCAGAATCATTTCGCCTTTTGCAACACCTCCGATATTTCTTGTGTCTGCCCGCAGAATGTTGACCGGTTCCCGGAACTTTAAGATCATATTAGCGATCACTGGCTGGAACGCCGAATTTTCTGAAAATACAATTCGTACTTTTCTGCCACTCTGAATCAGATCTTTTGTATTGCCGGAAGATTCTGCTCTGCTGATATCATCTCCTTCATCTTTTCGGATTAATTCTCTTGCCACATCTGATTTTGGATGACTGAATATCTCGGACACACTTCCTGTCTCCACAATTTCTCCTGATTTCATGATCGCTACATGAGAACAAATTTTTCTGACCACAGACATCTGGTGGGTAATGATCACAATCGTAATATTAAATTTCCGGTTGATTTCCCGTAACAATTCCAGAATCGATGCTGTTGTCTGTGGATCCAAAGCGCTTGTAGCTTCATCACACAACAGGATTTTAGGCGATGTTGCAAGTGCTCTTGCAATTGCAACTCTCTGTTTTTGACCACCTGATAATTGAGAAGGAAATGCATTTGCTTTTTCCTTCAATCCTACGATTTCCAGAAGTTCTTCCGCTTTTTCTCTTGCTTCCTTTTTCTTTTTGCCCTGGATATACATCGGAAAACACACATTTTCCAGTACTGATTTCTGCATCAGAAGATTAAAATGCTGAAAGATCATTCCAATCTGTTCTCTTTGCTTTCTCAATTCTTTCTCTTTCAGCCCGCCCAATGCACGTCCTTTTATCAATACATTTCCGGATGTAGGCTGCTCCAGAAAGTTCATACATCGTACCAATGTGCTTTTTCCTGCTCCTGACATTCCGATAATTCCGTAAATTTCTCCTGATCTTATTGTCAGGCTTACATTTTTTAACGCCTGAACAGTTCCTTCTTTGGAAGAATATGTTTTGGACACATTTTCAATTTTAATTTCCGCCATTGCTTTTTCCTTCCATTTTTTATTCGTTTTCCCTTATTCTGTTTGGGATGTATTTAACTATATCATTTTAGTTGGAAATGTGTTAATTCTAAAAAAATACAGCCAGTAATAGTTTTTCCCTATTACTGGCTGTGATATTTTAATTGATATCCAACGTTTTGTCTTTATATTTTGATATTTCTTCCAGATATTTTTTCCCGAGTGGACTGATTGCAACTCCGCTTCTGACCAAGTATCCAATGGTCATCACTTCATCTGATTTCAGCTTTACTGCACAATACTCTTCCCCGTTAAGTTCCTCGCAGATGATACCGGAACATAAAGTATATCCATTCAATCCCACCATAAAATTCAGAATCGTCGCCCGATCATCTACCTTGATCAGCTGCTTATATTCAAATGTACTCAGCACTTCTTCTGCAAAATAAAAGGAATTGTACGTCCCTTGTTCAAAAGACAGACAAGGGTATTCATTTAGCTCTTCCAATTCAATTTCCTTCCGATTTGCCCAGGGATGTCCTTTCCACATATACACATAAATACTGCACTTAAGAAGTTCATGAAATTCAAGATTACACTCATGGAATAATTTTGTCAGTACTTTCCGGTTAAACTCATTGACATACAGAATCCCGATCTCACTTTTGAAATTCTTAACGTCCTGAATCACGTCATATGTTTTTGTTTCATGGACAGCAAACTCGTATTCTTCCATGCCGAATTGTCTCACCATCTCTACAAAGGCATTTACTGCAAATGTATAGTGCTGCATTGATACGCTGAATTTCTTTTTTTGATTTTCTTTTTCCACGTATTTGGATTCGATCAGCTGGTACTGCTCCACAACCTGCCTGGCATACCCGATAAATTCCTCGCCCTCCGGCGTAACAGACACGCCTCTGTTGGTTCTTCGAAACAGATCAAGCCCGATTTCTGTCTCCAGTTCTTTGATTGCTGAGGATAAGCTCGGCTGGGAAATAAACAGTCTTCTTGCCGCTTCATTCATAGATCTGGCATGTGCAACAGTGATCGCATATTTTAACTGTGTTAATGTCATCGTATTTCAGCCCTTTCCGGACAATTTTCATCAATTATTTTCTGGATACGGTCATGTACGATCTCTGCAATCTCCGTAGTTTTCATATTTTTGTATTCTTCATAATACAGCGGTTCTAAAAAGTGTACCTGTACCGTAACCTGACTGATTGTTTTCGTATCGAATGGTTTAAAAGAATCAATCAATGCAACCGGAACAATCGGACATTTTGCTTTGGTTGCAGCTTTAAAGCTTCCGCCTTTGAAGGAGCCGATCTGATTTCCATTTTTAGAACGGGTTCCCTCGGCAAAAATCAGATAGTTCTTTCCATTTTGAACTTCCTTTGATACGTCAATGATCACCTGCATAGACTGCCTGATATCTTCCCGGTCTATCATATATGCATGCATGCAGGAAAAGACCTGCTTTAAAAACGGAACATCCTTCACTTCTTTTTTGGCTACTACAGAAAACGGATATGGACATGCGTCTAATATGGCCAGCACATCATACATTCCCTGATGGTTCGGAAAAAACATAAATCCGTTCTCTTTTGGAAGATTTTCTGCACCATGTTCTTCTATTTTTACATTTCCGCCTTTGTTGGCACGAAAAACAATCCACTTTAAAAACTTAACATGTTCTTCCAGTGTATAGTTTTCCGGGTGTGCCGCTCTGTGACACAATTTGATCCACATGTACGGAACCAGTAAGATATTCCGAAACACCATTAATAAAATACGTTTCATTTTTTCTGCTCCTGAAATTACTCATTTTTATAGGTGCAATACTCTTTGATTGCACTTTCATATAAATTATTGCCCTCGCTGTCTATGACAACGATTACCGGAAAGTTTTCTACCTGAAGCTTTCGAATTGCTTCTGTCCCCAGATCATCATATGCAACAACTTCTGATTTTGTGATACATTTTGACAGCAACGCTCCTGCGCCTCCTACTGCCGCAAAATAGACTGCGCCATTTCTGATTACAGCATCAATCACATCCTGTGTTCTTTTTCCTTTTCCGATCATCGCACCCATCCCAAGATCCAGAAGCTGTGGTGTATATTTATCCATGCGGCTGGCCGTTGTCGGACCTGCAGAACCGATAGGACGTCCTTCCCTTGCCGGAGACGGTCCCATATAATAGATAATCTGATCCTGGATATCGATCGGAAGATTTTCCTGATTCTGCAGTGTTTCATACATTCTTTTATGCGCAGCATCCCTCGCTGTATAAATAGTTCCTGTAATATATACATAATCTCCTGATTTCAGAGTTTTTAATTCTTCTTTTGAAATCGGAGCCTGCAAATGTCTTTCCATAATGCTTTCCTTTCTGTTTTTCTTTTAAAGTTCACGAACGACATGTCTGTTTACATGACAGCAGATATTGATTCCTACCGGAAGCCCTGCAATATGTGTCGGATATGTATTAATATTAACTGCAAGCGCAGTAGTTGTTCCTCCAAGCCCGCCGGGTCCGATTCCAAGGCTGTTGATTTTCACAAGCATCTCCTCTTCCATGTCTTTTACATATGGAATGTCAGAATGTACCCCCACTTCTCTTGTCAGAGCTTCTTTTGCCATCAGCGCACATTTTTCAAAGGTTCCCCCGATTCCTACTCCAACTACCATCGGAGGACAGGCATTCGGACCGGCGTCCCTGACTGCCGTCAGAATCGCATGTTTTACTCCCTCAATACCTTCTGCCGGCTTCAACATAAATACACGGCTCATATTTTCGCTTCCAAATCCTTTTGGTGCTACTTTTATCTTCACCTTATCTCCTGCAACGATTTTGGTATGGAGCACTGCCGGTGTATTATCTTTTGTATTTTCACGGATTAATGGATCTTTTACCACAGATTTTCTTAAAAAACCTTCTGTGTACCCCTGTCTGACCCCTTCATTGACTGCCTCTTCCAGAAGGCCCCCCTCCAGATGCACATCCTGCCCGATTTCCAGAAATATAACTGCCATTCCGGTATCCTGACAGATTGGGATCATATCATCAGCCGCAATTTTTAAATTTTCCTGCAGCTGTCCCAATATCTGTTTTCCAAGCGGTGATTTTTCATCCTGCTCCGCCTGTTTCATTGCTGTGTCCATATCTTTTGACAGATAGTGGTTTGCTTCAATACACATTTCTTTGATATTTTTTGAGATTTCTCTCACATCAATTGTACGAATCATAATGCCTCCTAGAATTTTTTACAATCATCAGGTTTCTGTTTTCACTATCCAGTATTATAGTATAGTTCCTTCAAAATTGAAACAAAAAAAGAGAGCCAGATGCTCTCTTTTGAGGTTTCGGCTCTCTTTCGGGAAGGGGGTGATACAATCCAGTTATCCTATTTTTCTTGATTTTCGATAAATGATCGCTCCTACAATAATGTTGAGTGAGATCAGCAGTCCAATCACCCATTTTGCATAGTCGTTATCAAAATCACCAGTCTTGACTGCTGGAACCAGAGCCTTACATACTACACATCTTCCATCACGATATATGTGTCCTGTTACTGCAATCGTCACCTTCTCCCGTGTTGTTTCGTTCTTTCCATCTTTATCCAGATATAATTTTCCGCAAGTCTCACACTGATAATATGCTCTATTTCCGGCTTCTGTACATGTTGTTTTTTTCTCCGGTACTGCTGTCATGCTGTGCTCATGTGGTTTTACATAATCCGGATCGATCTCGCCGCAAACAGTACAGATTCCGTCCTGATACTGATGTCCCGTCGGAGGAAGCGTAATCTCTTCTACCGTTGTCTCCTCTGTTCCCGCCTTGTCGAGATACAGCTTTTTGCAGGACTGACACTGATAGCAGGCTTTATATCCGGCTTCTGTACATGTCGGCAGTTTTTCCTGAACCACCAGCATATCGTGCTGATGCTCTTCTGACTGTCTTGCCGTGAACGAGAATGTTACAATCCGATACCATCCATTCTCTGATTCTTCAACCTTTGGTGTTCCCTGTACTTCATTTCCAGGAAGCACAGTAATCAGCTCCGGCGCTGCGAATTGATATCCTTCTTTTGCTTCATATGTTACATGAAGCTCATACTCACCTTCCTCAAATTTATCTGTTGACAGTAACGTGTTTTCTCCGTTCTTCGTCGTCCATTCAACCATATTGATAAAATAGTGTGCACCGGCAGGAACCTCTAATTCATATGACGGCATTTCTCCGATGACCGGCCAGGTTATATGATTTGTATTGATGATCGTAATCTCTTGTCTTCCCTCAGCCGGATTTTCATCACTTGTTTCCGCCGCCTCTGCAACTGAAAAAATCATAACTGCAAACATACAAACTGCTAAAGGTAGTGCCAGCCAACTCTTTGCCTTTTTCATAATCTCACGCTCCTCTCCCTGATTTCATTTTAATCATTGGTTTTCTGGTTTCCTTTGTGTGCACTTTATTTTGTTATATGGTTCTTTTTTCTTTATTATACTACAATTCTATATTTCTATCTATATTTTCTTTATATTATTTATTTTTTCATATTTTATCTAATTATTTTCCTTTAAAAAAACCTCCGCATATCATGCGAAGGCTTTTTCTCTTTATTCTTCTATTGGAGTTTCTGTCTCTTCCTCATCCTCAGAAATTTCGATTTCTTCTCCATCGATCTCTGCAGATGCTTTTCTTACTTTTGCAATACTTGCAACTTTTTCATTCTCAGGCAGATTGATCAGTTTTACACCAGATGTGATTCGTCCGTATACAGAAATGTCAGAACACTTCATACGGATCACGATTCCTTCCGTATTGATCATCATGATCTCGCTGTCTTCATCGACCGCTTTCATGCCGACCACATCGCCTGTTTTTTCCGTGATCTTATAGCATTTTACACCTTTTCCACCACGGTTCTGTCTTGTAAATTCATCCATATCGGTAAGTTTGCCCATACCTTTTTCAGATGCAATGAGCAGATATTTTCCTTGATTGCTGATCTGCATTCCGATCACTTCATCATGATCTCCAAGGTTCATGCCGCGCACTCCCATAGAAACACGGCCTGTCGGACGCACATCCTTCTCACTAAACCGGATACACATACCGTATTTTGTAACCAGGATCACATCCTGTTCATCATCTGTAATCTTCACTTCGATCAGTTTATCATCTTCTCTGAGAACGATCGCAGCCAGTCCGGTTTTTCTGACATTTGCATAATCTTTGATCGGAGTCTTTTTCACAAGACCTTTTTCTGTTGCCATCAACAGATACTGTCCATCCTCGTACTCCCGGATTGGAATCATTGCTGTGATCTTCTCATCCGGCATCAGCTGCAGCAGATTGATTATTGCCGTACCACGCGCAGTTCTGCTTGCTTCCGGAATCTCATAGCCTTTCAGACGATACACACGTCCTGTATTTGTAAAGAACATGATATAGTGATGTGTTGTCGTAATAAACAGTTCCTTGATATAGTCATCATCCAGGATCTGCATTCCTCTGATTCCTTTTCCGCCTCGGTTCTGACTCTTGAATGTATCCATGGACATTCTCTTAATGTATCCCATTTTTGTCATGGTGATCACCACATTTTCTCTTGGGATCAGATCTTCCATGGAAATATCAAACTCATCAAATCCGATGGATGTTCTTCTCTCATCTCCATATTTCTCGGAAATGACAAGAATCTCCTTTTTGATCACACCAAGAAGCAGTTTTCGGTCAGCAAGGATCGCTTTTAATTCCCCGATCTTCTTCATCAGTTCTTCGTACTCTGCTTCCAGCTTCTCACGCTCCAGACCTGTCAGTGCGCGCAGACGCATATCTACGATCGCACTTGCCTGTACTTCTGTCAGGTCAAATCTGGCCATCAACTCTTCCTTGGCAGTCTGAACATTCTTAGATCCGCGGATAATCCGGATTACCTCATCAATGTTATCCAGTGCAATCAGTAATCCCTGTAAAATATGAGCACGCTCTTCTGCTCTGTTCAGCTCATACTGTGTTCTTCTCGTCACAACCTCTTCCTGGTGCTTCAGGTAATGCTTCAGCATATCCAGGATATTCATGACTTTTGGCTCATTGTTGACTAAAGCCAGCATGATCACACCGAAAGTATCCTGCAGCTGTGTATGTTTATACAACTGGTTTAAAATTACATTCGGATTGACATCTCTTCTCAATTCAATACAGATGCGCATTCCCTCACGGCTGGACTGATCGCTTAAATCTGTTATTCCATCTACCTTTTTATCACGTACCAACTCTGCGATCTTCTCGATCAGTCGGGCTTTATTTACCATGTATGGCAGCTCCGTTACAATGATCCTGTTCTTACCATTTGCCATTGGTTCAATATTGGTAATCGCACGCACACGGATCTTACCACGTCCTGTGCGATATGCTTCTTCAATTCCTCTTGTTCCGAGAATCTCTGCTCCGGTTGGAAAATCCGGTCCCTTGACGATCTTTAAAATATCATCAATACTTGTCTCTCCGTTTTCATCGATCTGGTCATCAATGATCTTCACGACCGCGCCAATGATTTCACGAAGGTTATGCGGCGGAATGTTTGTTGCCATTCCGACTGCAATACCGGATGTTCCATTTACCAGAAGATTCGGGAATCTGGCCGGAAGAACTGTCGGTTCTTTCTCTGTCTCGTCAAAGTTCGGTGCAAAATCTACGGTATTTTTATTGATGTCAGCAGTCATCTCCATGGAAATCTTGCTCAGACGTGCCTCTGTATATCGCATGGCAGCAGCGCCATCACCGTCTACAGACCCAAAGTTCCCGTGTCCGTCAACCAGAGGATATCTCGTAGACCATTCCTGTGCCAGATTTACCAGTGCTCCATAAATAGAGCTGTCTCCATGAGGATGATATTTACCCATTGTATCACCGACAATACGCGCACATTTACGATGCGGCTTGTCAGGTCCATTATTCAGCTCGATCATTGAATACAGGATTCTTCTCTGTACCGGCTTTAATCCGTCTCTGACATCCGGCAGGGCACGGGATGCGATAACGCTCATCGCATAGTCGATATAGGAAGTTTCCATTGTCTTTTTCAGGTCAACTTCATGGACTTTATCAAAAATATTATCTTCCATGTTCCTTCTCCTTGTTTTTTAAGTGTATTGCAATTCTATATATCCAGATTTTTAACAAATCTTGCATTTTCTTCAATGAACTCTCGTCTTGGTTCTACCTTGTCTCCCATCAGTGTAGTAAATGTCAGATCCAGTTCGGAAGATGTCTCGTCATCCATAGTCACCCTCAAAAGTACACGATGCTCCGGATCCATTGTTGTCTCCCAGAGCTGATCCGCATCCATTTCACCAAGACCTTTATAACGCTGAATCTTATTATTGCTGTCACGTCCTACTTCTGTAAGAATCTCATTTAATTCCTCATCACTGTATGCATACCAGACTTTTTTATTTTTTTCCAGCTTATACAGCGGCGGCTGTGCCAGATACACATAGCCTTCTCTGATCAGATCCGGCATAAAACGATATAAAAATGTCAGAAGCAGGGTGCTGATATGCGCACCATCCACATCGGCATCAGTCATGATAATAATCTTATGATACCGCAGCTTGGAAATATCAAAATCCTCATGAATTCCTGTTCCAAACGCCGTGATCATAGCCTTGATCTCCGCATTGGCGTAAATCTTATCCAGCCTTGCTTTTTCTACATTCAGGATTTTTCCTCTCAGTGGAAGGATCGCCTGTGTCGCACGCTGTCTCGCTGTCTTTGCAGAACCACCCGCTGAATCTCCCTCGACGATGTAGATCTCACAGTTTTCCGGATTTTTGTCTGAACAATCCGCCAGTTTTCCAGGCAGAGACATCCCCTCCAGAGCTGATTTTCTTCTGGTCAGATCTCTGGCCTTTCTTGCTGCTTCTCTTGCTCTTTGTGCCATCAGAGATTTCTCTACTGTCTGTTTTGCGACAGACGGATTCTGCTCCAGAAAAATCTCAAGCTGAGTACTGACAATATTATCCACTGCTCCACGCGCTTCACTGTTTCCGAGCTTCTGCTTGGTCTGTCCTTCAAACTGCGGCTCTCCGATCTTAACACTGACGATCGCTGTCAGACCTTCACGAATGTCGTCACCTGACAGATTCGGCTCATTGTCCTTGAGCAGTTTATTCTTTCTGGCATACTCATTAAAGGTCTTCGTCAATGCCTTTCTGAATCCCTCAATATGAGTTCCCCCTTCCGGAGTTGTAATATTGTTTACAAATCCATACGTATTATCACTGTAGGAGTCGTTATGCTGCATCGCCATCTCAACAACTACTCCATCTTTTTCCCCTTCGCAATAAATGATCTGATCATACAAAGGTGTCTTGCTTTTGTTCAGATAAGTGACAAACTCTTTGATTCCACCCTCGTAATGGAATGTATGCTCTCTGATTTCTTCTTCACGAAGATCCTGCAGAATAATCTTCAGGCCTTTTGTAAGAAATGCCATCTCACGCAGTCTCTGCTTTAATACATCGTATTCAAATACAGTCTCTTCAAAGATCTCGCCATCCGGAAGAAATGTGACTTTTGTTCCGGTTTTATCCGGATCACATTCACCGACTACTTTTAACGAATACATCGTCTTTCCGCGTTCATATCGCTGTTTGTAAATTTTTCCTTCGTTGTAGATCTCAACTTCAAGCCATACAGAGAGCGCGTTGACAACGGACGCACCTACTCCGTGCAGACCTCCGGATACTTTGTATCCTCCTCCGCCGAACTTTCCGCCGGCGTGAAGAATCGTAAATACAACCTCTACCGCAGGAATCCCTGCCTTGTGGTTTAATCCAACCGGGATTCCTCGTCCGTTGTCAACGACCGTCACAGAATTGTCCGGATTGATACTCACATTAATCGTATCACAATATCCAGCCAATGCCTCATCTACCGCATTGTCTACAATCTCATATACCAGATGATGAAGTCCTCTTGCAGAAGTGCTTCCAATATACATTCCCGGTCTTTTTCTTACTGCTTCCAGCCCCTCTAATATTTGGATCTGGTCTGCTCCATATTCTGCATCAAATTCAGTACCTGTTGCACCCATTTAAAAACCTCCTAGTTTTCTTTTGTCACACTTCCGCTGCTTACACGGAAAATTTTATTTATAGAAAATCGATGATTCACAAACTCATCCAGCCCAGTACATGTAATCACGGTCTGTATATCATGAATACTGTCTAATAAATAGTTTTGCCTGTGCTTGTCCAGTTCAGACAATACATCGTCCAATAATAAAATCGGTGTATCTTTGATCACTTCTTTCACCAGTTCGATCTCAGACAGCTTTAACGACAGTGCTGCTGTCCTCTGCTGCCCCTGTGAGCCGAATTTGCGAATATCCAGATCACCTGATAAAAAGCACAAATCATCCCTGTGCGGACCGACAGAAGTGCTTTTCATCCGAATGTCTCTCTCCCGGTTTTTCTTCAAAGCCTGCTCCAGAGAAAGACTTCCAAGACTGCTCTCATAAGACAGTTCAATCCGCTCTCTCCCGCCTGTCAGCCTGTAATGTATGTCGGCAATGATCTGATTGACCTGCCTGATAAATTGTTTTCGACTCTCGATCACTTTTGTCCCATACTCAGCAAGCTGCATATCCCAGATATCCAGCGTATCCATTAAGTGATCCTGATGATAAAGCTCTTTTAACAGAGAATTTCTCTGATTGATGATTCGATTATAATTTGATAAATTGCTCAGATATACTTTGTCGATCTGGGATAACTCCAGGTCGATAAATCTTCTTCTGCCGGCAGGTCCATCTTTGATAATATTGAGGTCCTCCGGAGAAAAAAAGACAAAATGTACAATTCCAAACAACTCACTTGCTTTTCGAATTGGAATTTTATTGATTGCGATTCCTTTTGGACTGTTCTTTTTGAGATGCATATCAATCTGGAATTCCATCCCCTTTTTCTCTACGATCGTCTCCAGATGTGATTCCTCTCTGCCGAACTGTATCAAATCTCTGTCTTTTGTCCCTCTGTGGGATTTTGTCGTACCCGACAAATACAATGCCTCAAGGATGTTGGTCTTTCCCTGGGCATTGTCTCCATACAGGATATTTGTCTTTGAATCAAATGTCATATCCAGTAATTCATAATTCCTGTAATTTTTGAGCTTTAAAGATTTGATAACCATAATTTCTCCATCAATATGTAACTATTTTACACGTTTTTTCGTTATTTTTCAATTTTTATTTCCTGTCCGTCAAATGAAGCAGTATCTCCCGGATATAATTTTCTGCCTCTTCTTGTGTCAACCTCTCCGTTTACCGTGACCATTCCATCCTGAATAACTTCCTTGGCTTCGACTCCTGATTCTACCAGTCCGGCTGCCTTTAACGCCTGGCCAAGCTTAATAAACTCATCTGTTTCTCTTAATTTAATTGTTTCCATATGCACTCTCCTTTCTACGCAACTGCGTTAAAATTTACCGGAAGGATCAGATAAATATAGCTCTGATTTTCATCCTTGATGAAACACGGAGCTTTTGCGTTCATAAAATACAGATCCACTTCCTCATCATCAATGACACGAAGAGCATCGATCAGGAATTTCGGGTTAAATCCAATGAGCAAGTCTTTTCCTTCTTTGGTAATAAAAATAGTTTCATCCATAGAACCGATCTGGGATTTGATCTTTAATTCCATCGTTCCGTCTTTGATATCAATAATGATCGGTTTTTTGTCCCCCTCTTTGATAAGCAGAGTGGCACGGTCAATACAGTCTAAAAGTTCTTTTTTATGGATTCTGACTTTTGTCTCATAGTCACTGGATAACATCTGATCGATTTTAAAATATTCTCCTTCGATCAAACGGGATACAACAACTGTTTTGTCAAATTCAAATACGATATGATTCTTTGTGAAAGAAATATCAACCAGTGCTTCCGCCTCTCCACCAATGATCTTGCTGATTTCCTGAAGCGTTTTTCCAGGGACAATGACCTTCTTCTGACCGTAATCTTCTTTTAATTCTATCTTACGAATTGAGATTCTGTGACCATCTAGTGAGACAACTTTCAGTATGTTGCCCTCAATTTCAAACAATTCACCCGTCATCATCTTATTTGTATCATTATCTGCGATGGAGAAAATTGTCTGACGAATCACTTCTTTTAATGTGAATTCTGAGACAGTAATGTAATCTTCTTTCTCTATTACAGGAAGGTATGAAAAATCTTCTCCGGACTGTGCTGCAATATTGAATTTTGCTTTTTCACAGGTGATTAGAGTCTGATTGTCAGATGTTGTTTCGATTACAACATCACTGTCTGGAAGCTTTCTTACAATTTCCGAAAAAATCTTAGCATTTAATGCGATGATACCTCTTTCTAAAATATCACCTTCAATTCGGGTTTCAATTCCAAGTTCCATATCATTTGCTGTCAACTTAATAACATCTGTCGATGCGTCAACTAAAATACATTCTAAGATAGGCATTGTTGTTTTAGAAGGAACAGCTTTAGAAACAATACTGACTCCTTTTACAAGATTGGATTTCGTACATACGATTCTCATCTGTTGATAATCTCCTTTCGAATTTGTGAAATATGATTTGTGGTGGAAAACTTTCAGCAGCCGAATCTTATAAAGAGAAATATAAAAGTTTTCCGCCTTAGCCGCCGTAGGGGGTGTGGATATGTTGATAAATGCTTCAAAGCCTTATAAATCAAGGGGTTGTCCACTTTCATAAGTCTGTAGAAACAGTATGGAAAACAAGGGGACGGTGTTTGTATAACTTTTACTGCCTCCTTGAGAAATTATTTTATTAACACTATAATCCACAGCATTTCCACAGAATTATCCACACTTAAACGGAAAGAATCTGAGGGTCAAAAAACCCTCAGAAAATAAACGTTTAGATTCATAATAGTTCTGTATAAACTCCAAATTAAATGGGGTTCAGTTTCTTCTTAATGATGTTAACGGTATTGTTCAAAGCCTCATCCGTCTTTACATCATGTTCAATCTTCTTGACACCATGGCTGACGGAGGCATGATCTTTGCCGCCAAGAATCAGACCGATGGTCTTTAACGGGGTATCGGTCATTTTACGGCAGAGATACATAACAATCTGACGAGGCAGAACGATCTCAGCGTTTCGTTTTTTACCTTTTAACTCGGCAGCAGGTACATTAAAGTGGTCAGAAACGACCTCGATAATGAGCTCAGGTGTAATTTCCCGTGTATTATTCGGAGAAATCATATCTTTTAAGGCTTCTGCAGCCAGAGGAATATCGATCGGCTTGTTCTCCAGATTGGCAAGCGCGATGAGTTTGTTCAAAGAGCCTTCCAGTTCACGGATGTTGGATGTGATATTATTGGCAATATACTGCATGACCTCATCCGGAATGTGGTATCGCTCCAGTCCGTCCAGTTCTTCTTTTTTCCGGAGAATGGCCATTCTGGTCTCATAGTCCGGAGAGGAGATGTCCGCGATCAGTCCCCATTCAAACCGGGTACGCAGACGTGCCTCCAGAGTCTCGATATCTTTTGGAGGTTTATCACTGGAGATGATGATCTGCTTTCCGGAAACATGAAGATGGTTGAATGTATGGAAAAATTCTTCCTGTGTACTTTCTTTTCCGATGATAAACTGGATATCGTCAATGAGCAGAACATCATTATTTCTGTATTTTTCACGGAATGTCGTCATCGCAAGTTCATTTCCGTTTTTACCTATTTTCAAAGCATCGATTAGTTCATTCGTAAAAGTCTCACTGGTTACATAGAGGACTTTTTTCGTCGGATCCTTTTCCAGAATAAAATGAGCAATGGAGTGCATCAGGTGGGTTTTTCCAAGTCCTACACCTCCGTAGAGGAAGAGAGGATTGTAAATCTCACCCGGAGAATCCGCAACAGCAAGGGATGCAGCATGAGCAAAATTGTTATTGCTTCCTACAACAAAAGTATCAAATGTGTATTTTGGATTCAGGTTGGCCTGTTCGAAAATCGCATTTGACTGCTGTTTTTTTACTGCCGTATCTTTTTTTTCCTGGATGACAACATGATCGTCGGTCACGAAAGAGACTTCATATTCGTAACCTGTGACTTCTGCAATACATACTTTAAAAGGAAGCAGGTATTTTTCTTCAATGTGCTCCAGGCTGGCACGTAATTTTACAAGAATATATACGGTGTCATCGGTTACTTCGTAAACGGTAAGTGGTGCGATCCACGTATTGTACGAAATATTGGATGAGCAATATTCTAGTTTCATCTTATTCAAAATCTGCTCCCAGTTTTCTTCTACAATGTTCATCAATGGTAAACTCCTAATTAATTTAAAATGAGAGATAAGCAGAGTATCTCAACTACATTCTACATCAAAATGAAAACAGAAGCAATGTAAAAATAGCAGGAAACAAATTGATAGGTGGAAAACTTTGTTGATAATGTGGAAAACTTTTTAAACACTATCAACGCCGATAAAAAGGGAAACTTAAAGAGAAATAAAAATTTTTCTACAGGCTATCTACACAATATCCAGTGGTTTTCTACACTGTTTTGCTGGTTTATCCACAAATTTGGATAAAGTTATCCACAAAATGTGAATAACTGTGGATAAATCCTCTTACTGTGGGTAAGAAAAATGTAGATAATGTGGAAACTCGAAATTTGGTGAAAATCAGGGAAATTTGTAAATGAAACAAAAAAGTGAAAATCTCAGGAAATATAAGGCGTTTGAGAATATGGGAAAAGAAATGAGCGAAGAAACAGAAATGTAGATAATTCTGTGGAAAAGATTTGGATAACTAAAAAAATAAAAGGAACAGGTGTGAAAAAAAGCGGTAATAAAAAAAATTCTAAAAAAATATGTGAAAAACTATATTTTAGTATTTTTGCTGCTAATGCTTGACTTTATGGGCTTTTTTGCATATAATTAAGAGCAGTGTCTTTCTGTTTATCAGCAGTAGTACTATATAAACACTATATATAGTAGAGATACGAAAAAAAGAGGCAAATATTGTAAATACTTTATAATAAGTATATCAACCACAAGGAGGTGTATGTACCAATGAAAATGACATTTCAGCCAAAGAAAAGATCCAGAGCAAAAGTTCACGGATTCAGAGCAAGAATGAGCACACCAGGCGGAAGAAAAGTTTTAGCTGCCAGAAGAGCAAAAGGAAGAAAACAGTTATCAGCTTAGGCCGCATATATGTGGCCTTTTCTTCTATAAAAAAGTGCAGTATTTCCAGGGGAAAGAGCTGCTAAAAAGAGGTTATCGATGAAATTTTCCGAATCTTTAAAGAAAAATAAAGATTTTCAAGTCGTATATAAAAATGGGAAATCCTATGCCAACCGATATCTGGTACTGTATATCAGAGAAAATGGGATGGACAAAAATCGTTTGGGGATTTCAGTCAGTAAAAAAGTAGGAAACAGCGTTGTGAGACATCATCTTACAAGGCTTATTCGAGAGAGCTATCGACTTCAAGAAGAACATTTCCAATGTGGATTTGACTTAGTAGTGATTGCAAGAGCAGGCGCAAAAGAGAAAAGTTATCATGATATAGAAAGCGCGCTCATCCACCTGGGAAAACTTCATAATATATATGCATGATTTCAAAGGAAGTGACGCAGATGAAGAAGATTTTGATAGGGATGATACGGTTTTATCAGAAGTATTTATCCGGTTTGAAGACGACGTATCACTGTATTTATACGCCGACCTGCTCCCAGTACGGGATTGAGGCAATTGAAAAATACGGTGCAGTTAAGGGACTTGCCCTGACCGTCTGGAGGATTCTGCGGTGCAATCCATTTGCAAAAGGCGGATATGATCCGGTACCTTAAGGAGGATAAAAGATGGAATTTGGTTTAATCGCTGCGACAGCGGCAGACTGGCCGATTGTCGGACAGATTGCATGGGTATTTGGTAAGCTCATGGATGCAATCTATAATTTTCTGAATTTATTTGGAATTCAGAATATCGGAATATGTATTATTCTGTTTACAATTATTATTTATACATTGATGATCCCGCTGACGATCAAACAGCAGAAATTTTCAAAAATGCAGTCTGTGATGATGCCGGAAATTCAAAAACTGCAGAAAAAATATGCAGGAAAAAGAGATCAGGCATCCATGCTCAAGATGCAGGAAGAGCAGCAGCTGATCTACGAAAAATACGGAAGTTCTCCGACAGGCGGATGTCTGCCGATGGTGATCCAGCTTCCGATTTTGTTCGCATTGTATCCTGTTATTCAGGAAGTACCGAGATATGTAAATGGTATTAAAGAGATTTATATGCCGGTTGTTAATCAGATCATGGCGACAGACGGATATCAGAAGATTCTGGAAAAGATCGGAAATGCAGCCCCGGTGTATATGCCTGCAAATGCATATGATTATACAGACCCCAATATTCTGGTGAGGGTGTTATATAAATTCCAGGACTCCACATGGAATACTCTGGTGGACAAGATGCCGTCTCTTGAGACAGTTGTAGATAAGACAACTGCAACGATGGGACATTTGAATACATTCCTTGGCATTAACATTGGTGAGCAGCCGCTGACAATGTTGATGGATGCTTTGAAGGATTTTTCAATTGTTGGAATTATTCTGGCAGTGATCATTCCGATCATGGCAGGTCTGACACAGTTTATTAGTGTAAAACTGATGCAGCAGCAACAGACAACGACGATCGATCCGGACAATCCGATGGCAAGATCCATGAATTCTATGAACTATATTATGCCGTTGTTCTCTGTATTTATGGGATTTACACTGCCGGCAGGTCTTGGTCTGTACTGGGCGATCAGTGCGATTGTAAGATGTGTACAGCAGATGGCGATCAATAAATATCTGAGCAAGAAATCAGTAGAAGAGATGATCGAAGAGCAGCGCAAAAAAGCAGCGAAGAAACGTGAGAAAAAAGGTGCTCCGGCAAAAGAAATCAACCGGATGGCAACAAAGAGCACTCGAAATGTAACAGAACAGAAGACAAGTGTTTCCAGCAAAGAAAAAGAAGAAAAGATCCAGCAGGCAAAAGAGAACATCAAAAATGCCAAGCCGGGAAGTCTCGCATCAAAGGCAAATATGGTAAGCCGTTATAACAGTGGACACAATGCCAAAGATAAAACGGAAGATAGCGAGAAATAGAGAGTCGGGGAAAGGAAGGATTCACGATGGACGGTAGTATCAGAGTATCAGCAAAAACAGTGGATGATGCAATCACAGAGGCATTGATCCAGCTGGGAGTTACCAGTGACAGACTGGAATATGAAGTCATTGAAAAAGGCAGCGCAGGTTTCCTTGGAATCGGAATGAAGCAGGCAGTGATCGAGGCCCGCAGAAAACCGGAACCTGTGGCAGAAGTGAAAGAAGAGACAATACCGGTTGAAGAAGTAAAACCAAGTGTTGTAAAAGAGCAGGTATCAGAGCCTGTACAGGAAAAGCAGGAAGAAAAAGCAGAAGAGGAGCCGGCAAGAAAGAAAGCTACAGAGCTGGCAGAAGTTTCTGATGAAGCGATCAAAGCTGTGGAAGCTTTTCTGAATGACACCTTAAAAGCAATGGACATGGATGTGGAAATTGTTTCTGAAGTGGATTCTGAAGGTGCTCTCAGTGTTGAGATGAAGGGCAGCAATATGGGAATTCTGATCGGAAAAAGAGGGCAGACTCTGGATGCGCTTCAGTATCTTGCAAATCGTGTTGCCAATAAACATCAGGACGGATATGTGAGAGTGAAACTTGATACAGAAAACTATAGAGCAAGAAGGGAAGAGACATTAAGACATCTTGCAAAGAACATTGCGTTCAAAGTGAAAAGAACGAGAAGAGCAGTTTCTCTGGAGCCAATGAATCCATATGAGAGAAGAATCATTCATGCTGCACTTCAGTCAGATCCGCATGTGACAACACACAGTGAGGGAGAAGAGCCTTACAGAAAAGTAGTTGTGACATTAAAAAGATAGTATAAAATGAAGCGAAAGAGGACGTTTTACGCTTCACGGAGGCTTTCGTGAAGCGTAACAACGTCCTTTTTTATCAGACAAATAGAATTTCCAAGAGGTGGAAGATGAAAAAGGATACGATTGCTGCCATTTCTACAGGTATGACCAATTCAGGAATTGGAATTGTTCGTATCAGCGGAGAGGAAGCATTTGCAATTATTGACAGAATTTATAAGGGAAAAGAACAGTTATCTCAGGCAGAGAGCCATACGATACACTATGGATTTATCAAAGATAGGGAAGAGACGGTCGATGAAGTTCTGGTCAGTGTGATGAGAGCACCGAGAACTTTTACGGGAGAAGATACCGTGGAGATCAACTGCCATGGAGGAACATTTGTGGTGAGAAAGGTTCTGGAAACTGTGATCAAAAACGGGGCCAGACCGGCAGAACCGGGAGAATTTACCAAGCGCGCATTTTTGAATGGAAAGATGGATCTTTCCCAGGCAGAGGCGGTGATCGATGTAATCACATCTCAGAATGAGTATGCGCTGAAAAGCTCCATGAGTCAGCTCAAAGGAAGTGTAAAGCGAAAAATTGAAGAGATGCGCAAGGAGATCTTGTATCACACGGCATTTATTGAAACAGCGCTGGATGATCCGGAGCACATCAGTGTGGATGGATATGGAGAGACGCTGCAGACAGTGACAGAAGGGATTTTAAGAGAACTGGAGGATCTCATCCGGTCATCAGATGACGGCAGGATTTTAAAAGAGGGAATCCAGACCGTGATCGTCGGAAAACCGAATGCAGGAAAATCCTCTTTGTTGAATGTGCTTTCCGGAAGAGAGAGAGCCATTGTGACAGACATTGAAGGGACGACCAGAGACGTTTTGGAAGAACAGATCCATCTGCAGGGGCTTAGCCTGAATATCATTGATACGGCAGGAATCCGGGATACAGAAGATGTGATTGAAAAGATGGGTGTAGAGAAAGCAAAAGAGTATGCAAAGAGTGCTGATCTGGTTATCTATGTGGTGGATGCGTCACGGTCATTGGATGAAAACGACCAGAAAATCCTGAATCTGGTACTTGATAAAAAGGCGATTATCTTGTTAAATAAAACTGATCTGAAGACTGTCGTGTCGAAAGAGATGCTGGCAGAACAGCTTCCGGGACGAGAGATTCCGATGATCGAGATATCAGCAAAGGAAGAACTGGGAATCCAGGAGTTGGAAAAGACACTGGAAAAAATGTTTTTAAAGGGCAGTCTGTCCTTTAATGATGAAATATACATTACAAATATCAGACAGAAAGCAGCACTTCAGTCTGCGAGGGAAAGTCTGTATAAAGTGATTGAAAGTATTGAAAATGAGATGCCGGAGGATTTTTATTCCATCGATCTGATGGATGCATATGAATCCCTCGGAAGTATTACAGGAGAAACGATAGGAGAAGATTTGGTCAATGAAATATTCAGCAAATTCTGTATGGGAAAATAAAGATGAATATGATGTGGTGATCGTAGGAGCAGGGCATGCCGGATGTGAAGCAGCGCTTGCGTGTGCGAGGATGGGATTTCAGACACTGATGTTTACAGTAAGTGTGGACAGTATTGCGCTGATGCCGTGTAATCCGAATATCGGGGGCAGTTCCAAAGGACACCTTGTCAAAGAAGTGGACGCGTTGGGCGGTGAGATGGGAAAGGTGATCGACCGGACTTTTATCCAGTCTAAGATGCTGAACAGTTCAAAAGGACCGGCTGTGCACTCTCTGCGTGCGCAGGCGGACAAGGCAAATTACAGTAAAACGATGCGAAAGGTGCTTGAGGATCAGGAGAATCTGGAAATCAAGCAGATGGAAGTGACAGAGATTCTTGCTGAGGATGGGGCTGACGGAAAAAAAATCATTACAGGAGTCAGAACTTATTCCGGTGCCACATATCGCTGCAGAGCGGTCGTATTGTGCACCGGAACCTATTTAAAGGCGAGATGTATTTACGGAGACGTCAGCATGCAGACCGGGCCAAACGGACTGCAGCCGGCAAATTATCTGACAGACAGTCTGAAAGAATTTGGAATCGAAATGTATCGGTTTAAGACAGGAACGCCGGCGCGTATTGACAAGAGAAGTATTGATTTTGGCAAAATGGAAGAGCAGAAAGGAGACGAGCGGATCGTACCGTTTTCCTTTACGACAGACCCTGAGGACATCCAGATCAATCAGGTTTCCTGCTGGCTGACTTATACGAATGAAAAGACCCATGAAATTATCAGAGAAAATCTGGACCGTTCTCCGTTGTTTTCAGGAATGATCGAGGGAACAGGACCGAGATATTGTCCGTCGATTGAGGACAAGGTGGTAAAATTTGCAGATAAGAACCGGCACCAGGTGTTTATTGAGCCGGAAGGACTGGACACCAACGAAATGTATGTGGGAGGGATGTCAAGCTCTCTTCCGGAAGATGTTCAGTATGCGATGTACCGCAGCGTGCCGGGGCTTGAACATGCGAAAATTGTAAGAAATGCGTATGCCATCGAATATGATTGTATTGATGCGAGACAGTTAAAGAGTACACTGGAGTTTAAAAATGTCGAAGGGCTGTTCAGCGGCGGGCAGTTTAACGGAAGCTCTGGGTATGAGGAGGCAGCAGCGCAGGGGCTTGTAGCGGGTATTAATGCGGCGAGAAAGCTGCAGGGCAAGGAAGGGATCATCATTGACCGTTCCGAGGGATATATCGGAGTTCTGATTGATGATCTGGTCACAAAAGAGAGTCATGAGCCGTATCGAATGATGACTTCCAGAGCAGAATACCGTCTGCTTTTAAGACAGGATAATGCAGATCTCAGACTGACAAAGATCGGATATGAAGTCGGGCTGATCGAGGAGGAGCGCTATCAGAACCTGCTGAAAAAAGAAGAGCAGATTCAAAAAGAGATCGAGCGTGTGGAAAGTGTGCATGTGGGAACGACCAAAGAAGTACAGGAGCTTCTGGAGTCCTGCGGAAGTACACCGCTTGTTTCAGGCGCGTCTCTGGCTGATCTGATCCGTCGTCCGGAGCTTAGCTATGAAATCCTTGCCTCAGTGGATAAAATGCGTCCAGAGCTTAAATACGACGTTGCAGAGCAGGTGAATATTAACATTAAGTATGAAGGTTATATCAAACGGCAGAAAAAGCAGGTAGAGCAGTTTAAAAAACTGGAGAAAAAGCGGATTCCTGCAGATATTAATTATGAAGAGGTACAGAGTCTGCGATTAGAGGCAAAGCAGAAATTGTCGCAGATCCGACCGGCATCCATCGGGCAGGCATCCCGGATATCCGGGGTATCTCCGGCAGATATTTCGGTTCTGCTGGTGTATCTGGAGAGCAGATGAGAGAACAGGAGAGTGTATGGAAAATAAATTTGAACAGCAATTAAGCCAGCTGGATATCCGGCTGACAGAACGCCAGAAAGAGCAGTTTCATCAGTATTATGAGCTTCTGGTGGAGTGGAATAAGGTGATGAACCTGACAGGGATCACCGAGTATGATGAAGTAAATGAGAAACATTTTGTGGACAGCCTTGCAATTGTAAAAACAGTGGATATGAATCAGGTAAATTCTGTGATTGACATCGGAACCGGCGCGGGATTTCCGGGACTGCCGTTAAAGATTGCCTTTCCTCATCTGAAAGTCGTATTGTTGGATTCTCTGAAAAAAAGAATTAATTTTTTAGATGCCGTAGTAGAAAAATTAGGGCTCGAAGATGTGGAAACGCTTCATGGAAGAGCAGAAGATTTTGCAAAGCAGACAGCATACAGAGAACAATTTGACCTGTGTGTGTCCCGTGCAGTGGCAAATCTGTCAACCTTGAGTGAATACTGCATTCCATATATACGAGTAGGCGGGATGTTCGTATCCTATAAATCAGGAACTGTTGAAGACGAATTGAAACAATCGGAAAAAGCAGTGTCTCTTCTTGGTGGAAAAATTGAGAAAACAGTAAAGTTTCAGCTGCCGGATACCGAGATTGGACGTTCTTTTGTGAAAATAAAAAAGATTTCTGAGACACGAAAAAAATACCCGAGAAAAGCAGGACTTCCAGCAAAAGAACCATTGTCATAAAACAAGAGAGAAATAAAAAAATTATTCTTTAAAAATCAAGAAGTAAACAAAAAGGATGTAAAGTATTTTAATTGTACAACAATTTAAAAGTTTACATCCTTTTTTTACGTTATTCACAGTTTATCCACCAAAAAAGAAGAGTTATCCACATTATTTTGTGGATAACTCTTCTCCGTTGTTGATATCAAATAAAATTTCAACCTGTTCTAAAAACGTTTCAGGGTCTTCCAGATGTGGAAAACGTTTGGTATGATCAATTTCTTGAATTTCAATAGAAGGCATATAATTTTGATATTGGTTTGCAATTAGTGCATATTCTGGATTTGCATTCCCTACAATAATAAACACGCTGTTGTTAATTCGATTTAAAGAATACATCACATTTGCATTTGTAAAGCGAGATTTGATGCTGGAATACAGATATTTTCCGGCAGTATTGTCTGTATGTGCAGCTTCAAAAAAGGTCTTTACTGTATTTGTATCAATTTTCTTGAAATCATAGTATCCATTTAAGTGTAAATCTTTTTCGATGGTTCGTTTATTAAAGCGTAAATTGTAAAGAAATGTTCCTACAACAGGCATGTTAATACAATGCTGTTTTAACTTTGTACGCTTTGTCGGTATTTTTGAAAGTTCAATCAAATCACCAGGATTAATTAAAAGAACTTTGTCAATAATTGAGTGATCATTAGCACATGCCATTAAGACAAAAGAACCGGATTCCCCCATTGCGATAATATCAGTTTTTTCACCAATGATATGTTTAATAAAATCAGTGATTAACTGGACATAAAGATAATTTGTATAGGTCAAATAGGGTTTGTCCGAGCGTCCACAGCCTAATAAATCAATTGTGTATACAGTATTTGTTTTAGATAATTGATCTACAATCTGGTTCCATTCATAGGAAGAACTGCAGACGTTTAGATCATGGATCAAGAGAAGAGGAGATCCACTTCCTGTTTTGTGGTAGCAAATGCGTCCAAAACGCCAGTCATAATATTCTGCATTTTTGTCAGACAGCATATCATCTATTGTAGACATATAGTAAACGAAACGATTAACGATATGCATAGAAGCAACGGTTAATCCTGTCAGGATCGTACAAGTTTTCAAATTTTTCTTCCAGTTCAAAATGATACCCTCCTTTATAATTCCATTTATACTTTCTTATTATACTACAGGAGAGGTGTCAAATAAAGAAAATTTGAAAAATTCTGTGAGACAAACAGTAAACAGCCAATGTTTCACGTGAAACATTTTGGATTAATGAAAAATCTATCTGAAAAGTAGTTTTTATGATACAATGAGAAATAGTTTAAATTTAATAGAGGAGAGGAAAAGCTGAATTAGGTCTATGCGGGAAATGAAGAAGAAATTGTGCCGAAAACAACTATTTGGACAAACTTGGCACAAAAATAAATGGAACGGTAGATGTATGCTGAATCACAAAATGATTATAAGAATTATAGTCAAAAATGTTTCACGTGAAACATTTTAAAAAGTAGAGAGAAAGTATTGAATACGAAATATCTAGTGTAAACAGTAACATTTCATAAAAATCACAATGTTTCACGTGAAACATTGTATAGATAATAAAAGTAAAAGGTGATATAATAAGAACGTGTTCAATGAAAGGAGTACGAATATGGGAAGAATTATAGCGATTGCAAATCAAAAAGGTGGAGTAGGTAAAACTACAACAGCTATCAATTTATCAGCTTCACTTGCAAGTCTTGGACAAAAAGTTCTGGCACTTGATATGGATCCACAGGGAAATATGACAAGTGGACTGAGTGTAAATAAAGATGAAGTTGAAAATACAGTATATGATTTAATTATTGGGAATATTGGGATTGAAGAATGTATTTGCAAAGAAGTCTATGAAAACCTGGATGTACTTCCGTCTAATGTTAATTTGTCGGCAGCAGAAATTGAATTGATTGGTGTTGATAATAAAGAATACATTATTAAAAATGAAGTTGAAAAAGTGAAGGACAGATATGATTATATTATCATAGATTGTCCACCGGCATTGAGTATGCTAACGATCAATGCAATGACCACAGCAAATTCAGTACTTGTCCCGATTCAGTGTGAGTATTATGCATTGGAAGGATTAAGCCAGTTGATCCACACAATAGAGCTTGTTCAGGAGAGATTAAATCCAAAATTAGAAATAGAAGGCGTTGTGTTCACAATGTATGATGCCAGAACGAACCTCTCACTCCAGGTTGTAGAAAATGTAAAAGACAATTTAAATCAAAACATCTACAAAACGATTATTCCAAGAAATGTCCGGCTGGCAGAGGCGCCAAGTTATGGTATGCCAATAAATTTATATGACCCAAAATCTTCAGGAGCAGAAAGTTATTTGTTATTGGCTGAAGAAGTGATCAATAAAGGAGAAGAATAAAATGGCAGTGAAAAGAAATGGACTTGGAAAGGGGTTAGACAGTCTGATTCCAAGCAAGACAGTGAAGACAACAGAAAAACAGGCTAATAAAACTCAAAAAGAAAAAGTAAAAGTGGAAAAATCCGGGGAGACTATAGTAAAGATTACTCAGGTAGAACCAAATAGTGAACAGCCGAGAAAAGATTTTGATGAAGATGCCCTTCTTGAGCTGGCAGATTCTATCAAACAGTTTGGCGTACTTCAGCCACTTTTGGTACAAAAGAAAAATGATTATTATGAAATCATTGCAGGAGAAAGAAGATGGAGAGCGGCAAAGCTTGCCGGATTAAAAGAAGTACCGGTACTGGTTCGTGAATATACGGAGCAGGAAGTTGTGGAGATTTCTTTGATTGAAAATATTCAGAGAGAAAATCTGAATCCAATTGAAGAAGCAATTGCATACAAGCGATTATTGAAAGAGTTTCATCTAAAACAGGATGAGATTGCAGAACGTGTATCGAAGAGCAGAACGGCAGTGACAAACTCAATGCGTCTTTTAAAACTTAACAGTAAGGTTCAGCAGATGGTGATTGATGATATGATCTCAACCGGACATGCCAGAGCGTTACTTGCATTGGAAGACGAAGAACAACAGTACACAATTGCAAATAAAATATTTGATGAGAAGCTCAGTGTGAGGGAGACTGAGAAGCTGATTAAAATATTGAAAAATCCCAAGAAGACTGCAAAAAAAGAAAAAATTGAGCATACATTTATCTATGAAAACCTGGAAGAAAAAATGAAGGGAATCATGGGGACAAAGGTAAATGTAAATCCAAAATCGAATGGTAAGGGGAAAATTGAAATCGAATATTATTCAGAGGAAGAATTGGAGCGAATATTCGACTTGATCATGTCCATTCAAAGCTAAGAGGTGTCCCGCAGATATAAGAAGGAGACATGAGAATGGCAACAGAAGTATTACTGTATCTGGTAATTGTTTTGTTGATCATGCAGGTGGTTTTCATTGGGATTGTGATCAATCTGCAAATGAAACATAAGCGTATGCAGGCAAAATATCAGATTTTTATGCGCGGAAAAGATGGTAAATCTCTGGAAAAAGGATTTCTGGAGCAGTTTAAAACAGTAGAAAAACTGGAACGCGCAGTAAAACAGAATACAAGAGATATTGATACAATTTACAAAAGAATGAAAACACATTATCAGAAAATAGGAATTGTACGTTATGATGCATTTCAGGAAATGGGAGGAAATCTCAGTTTTGTTCTGACGATGTTAGATGAAAATAATAATGGCTGGGTGTTTAATGCGATGCACAGCCGAGAAGGGTGTTATACCTATATAAAGGAAATTGTAAAAGGCGAAAGCTATATGGAACTCGGAGAAGAAGAAAGAGAGTCTTTGAAAAAAGCAATGAAGCAGTGATATACACTGTATGAGGAGGAAAATTATGTTAGATATCAAATTTGTAAGATCAAATCCGGAAGTTGTAAAACAGAATATTAAAAACAAATTTCAGGATTCTAAGTTACCACTGGTAGATGAGGTATTGGAACTGGATCAGAAAAATCGTGAAATTAAAGGTGAAGTAGAAGCACTTAGAGCTGAGAAAAACAAAACATCAAAACAGATTGGTGCAATGATGGCTCAGGGCAAAAAAGAAGAGGCAGAAGAGCTGAAAAGAAAAGTAACAGAGAGTGCAGATAAGATGGAAGCACTTTCTGCAGAAGAAAAAGAAGTAGAAGAAAAAATTAAAAAAATCATGATGACAATTCCAAATATCATTGATCCATCTGTTCCGATTGGAAAAGATGACAGTGAAAATGTGGAACTGGAGCGCTTTGGTGAGCCGGTTGTTCCTGATTTTGAAGTTCCATATCACACAGAAATTATGGAAAGATTCAATGGAATCGATCTGGATAGTGCAAGAAAAGTGGCAGGAAACGGATTTTATTATCTGATGGGAGATATTGCGAGATTGCATTCTGCAGTTATTTCCTATGCAAGAGATTTCATGATCAACAGAGGATTTACTTACTGTATTCCTCCGTTTATGATCCGTAGCAATGTTGTGACAGGTGTTATGAGTTTTGCAGAAATGGATGCAATGATGTATAAGATTGAAGGAGAAGATCTCTATCTGATCGGAACAAGTGAGCACTCTATGATCGGTAAATTTATCGATACACTTCTTCCGGAAGAGCAGCTGCCACAGACACTGACAAGTTATTCTCCATGCTTCAGAAAAGAAAAAGGGGCACACGGAATTGAGGAACGTGGTGTATATCGTATTCACCAGTTCGAAAAACAGGAAATGATCGTTGTATGTAAACCGGAAGAGAGCATGGACTGGTATGAAAAATTGTGGAAGAACACAGTGGATTTATTCCGTTCTATGGACATTCCGGTTCGCACACTGGAATGCTGTTCCGGAGATCTTGCGGATCTGAAAGTGAAGTCTGTGGATGTGGAGGCATGGTCTCCAAGACAGCAGAAATACTTTGAAGTAGGAAGCTGCTCAAATCTGGGAGATGCACAGGCCAGAAGACTTGGTATCCGTGTAAAAGGTGCAGACGGAAAATATTTTGCACATACACTGAATAATACAGTTGTTGCACCACCAAGAATGCTGATCGCGTTCCTGGAGAACAATCTGCAGGCAGATGGATCTGTGAAGATTCCGGAAGCGTTACGTCCATATATGGGTGGAAATGCAGTGATCGAACCGAAAAAATAAGGAGTAATATGCATCAGTATTTGAAAGCAATTGGGTTTGGTCCCATCAAGAAAAAAGCAGAGCTAAAAGAAATATTGGAGCAGACAAGAGAAACCTTTACCCATCAGATGACCGTTTCCTATAATGAAGAAGCAGACTACTGTGAATTTCAAAAGGAATACGGTCAGGATGTGGGGATTACATTGTGTGGAGAACTGGATGGTCATGACCAGTTTGATATGGAATACTATTTCCCGTATTTTCAGGGAAGTGGTGTTACAACATATGCAGATGTTTCCATTGAAAAACGAATCGAGCGCGAACAGTACGTAGGAATCTGTGAAGATGCAAAAGTGGGGATCAGTCTGATTTTTACAATGCAAAATGGCGTAGAATATATGAAAGAGCGTCAGCTGGGTATGATGACAGGAGCTCCAAACGGTGTCACTTTTTCCGGTCTTGCTCTGTCCGGGAGAATCCTGCTGCCTGTAAGAAAAAGCGAGACACAGATGCGTTTCGCAAGAGAGGAAGCAAAAACACGAAAGCAACTTTTGAGTGCTGCCCGTAATGGAGATCAGGGAGCAATTGAAACGTTGACTCTGGAAGATATGGATATCTACTCAAAAGTTTCTCGTAGATTGGCCACAGAGGATGTATATTCCATTGTGGACAGTTACTTTATGCCTTATGGGGTGGAATGTGATCTGTATTCAATTATGGGAGAGATTCTGGCGATCAGAGAGCGGGAGAATACATTGACCGGAGAACGGCTTTATCAGATGAAACTGGATGTCAATGAACTGGAGTTCGATGTTTGTGTTCCGAAGAAAGAGGTTCTGGGAGAGCCAGAGATTGGCAGACGATTTAAAGGTGAGATCTGGCTGCAGGGATATGTGAATTTTTAAATATTCAAAATCGTATGCGATTTTTTGCGTTGTTTGTATTGCGGTGACAGGTGTAGTTGTTTTTGTAAGAAGAAAAGAGAAATAGAAAAATAAAACGAGGACAGTGGCTGAATAAAGAAAGTTGCTGTCCTCGTTTTGAAAACGTTCCCTGCAGGAATCGAACCTGCACTTGATCCTTAGGAGGGATCCGTAATATCCATTTTACTAAGGGAACACACTTATTAATATACCATTTTTGTCTTACTTTCTCAAGCAATTTTTTATTTTCTTCTATCTTTTCAAAATTTTAGTTACTGAGAACAGGAATGTTGTTGTACCTGTTTATCTGGGAATACTTCATATCCCGAATCATTAAATACTCATTTCATAAAGTCACACATCAAACAGCAATTGTTATGGTTGTGCTTTTGGTGATTATGCTAGCGATCGGTGTGTCAATCAGTGTAGCGGTAGGATTGTCATCCGCGCTGGCTATGTTGTGTATGCTCGATGCAAATATTTCATTTGCGACATTTGCGCAAAGATTGTTTGCCGGAGCCAATTCATTTTCACTGATTGCAATTCCGTTTTTTATTCTTGCAGGAAATATTATGAATAACGGTGGAATTGCAGAGCGAATTGTGAATGTTGCCAAGGTTGTTGCCGGACGTATGCCGGGGGCACTGGCGCAGTCTAATGTAGTAGCAAACATGTTATTTGGTGCAATTTCAGGTTCCGGTGCAGCAGCGGCTGCTGCAATGGGTGGTACGATCGGACCGATGGAAAAAAAGGAAGGATATGATCCGGTTTACAGTGCCGGTGTAAATATTGCTTCTGCGCCGACAGGAATGCTGATTCCACCGTCCAATCTGATGATTGTTTATTCGACAATTGCAGGAAGTGTATCAGTTGCTGCCTTGTTTATGGGAGGATATGTGCTGGGAATTCTGTGGGGATTACTCGTGATGTTCCTTGCAGGGGTTAAAGCAAAGAAATGTGGATATGTTGCAGAACGACGAATTCCTGCAAAAGATGCAATGAAGATTATATTGGATGCAATTCCGAGCCTGTTGCTGATTGTGATTATCATAGGCGGAATCATGTGTGGTGTTTTCACAGCAACAGAAGCGAGTGCAGTTGCAGTTGCGTATGCATTTGTTCTTTCTCTTATTTATAAGAAGGTCAATTTAAAAGGAATGATCAAAATTGTTGTGGATTCTGCAAAAATGACGGGTATTATTACGTTTATGATTGGATTATCCTCTATTATGTCATGGGTTATGGCATTTACAGGTTTGCCGGATCTGATCGCAAATGGAATGCTTTCTGTTACAGAAAACAGATATGTGATTTTGATTTTAATGAATATTATTTTGTTGATCGTAGGAACCTTTATGGATCCGACTCCGGCTGTTTTGATTTTTACACCGATTTTCCTGCCAATTTGTCAGACGTTCGGGATGCATCCGGTACAGTTTGGTATTATGGTCACGCTGAACCTTTGTATTGGAACAATTACGCCTCCGGTTGGCTCTATCTTGTTTACAGGAGCGAAGGTCGGAAATGTAAAAATCGAGCAGGTGTTTAAAGAATTACTGCCCTATTTTGGTGTGATTTTGATCGTACTGTTGCTGACCACATATATTCCTGCGATTTCTATGACATTACCAACTGCTGCAGGACTTATTCAGTAGGGAGAGAGGCGTTATGGAAAAATTATTATGCCCGTCGCTTTTGAATCTTTCGATGGATTATCTGAAAGATGAGATTATGAGACTTGATGTGAGTGGAGCGGATATTTTACATATAGATGTAATGGATGGCCATTATGTGCCTAATTTCGGGATGAGTTTTCAGGATATTGAAACAATACGTAAAAACACTTCTTTGAAGCTGGATGTTCATATGATGATGTATAATCCCGGACGTTATATAGAACGATATGCAGAGTTCGGAGCAGATATTATTTATATCCATCCGGATTCTGAAGCAATTCCAACAGAGACACTCTGCAGAATCCGTGAACTTGGAAAGGCTCCGGGGATTGTGATCAATCCCGGAATTTCACTTGACAGTATTCAGGAATTGTTGTCGTTAGTAGATTACGTGCTGGTCATGACCGTGAATCCCGGATTTGCGGGAAGAGACTATCTTCATTTTGTAGAACCTAAAATTGAGCAACTTTTGAAATTGCGGCAGAGGTATAAATTCGATATTGTGATTGACGGCGGTGTGACCTGGGAGATTCTGGAGCGTCTTTGGAAAAAAGGGGTGGAAGGCTTTGTACTGGGCAAACAGATTTTATTTGAAAAAAATGAAGATTATCGTACAATCATCCAAAAAGTAAGAAATATTTAAATGATTGAATTAAAATCCTGTTGGAAGTGGAGCAAAAAATCCATTTGAAACAGGATTTTTTTGAGTAGATTTTTTCAGTCAATATGATGTAGAATATGGGAGAGAATTATTTGCTGTTAAAAGGAGTATTGCGGTGAAAGATAATTCCGATTCACAATTTTTTTATAAAATTTTAAATGGAATAAATTCGAATAATCGTATCATAGATGTTGATGCAAAAAGGGATGAAACAAAGGTGTTGAAACCCAAAAGCAGCTTGGCGTATTAAAAGAGATGTGTTGTGATGTCATTCAAGGATACTTTTTGAATAAGCCATTATCGGAAGAAGAATTTGAAAAACAGTATTTTAGAAAGAACAGGCGGCAATAAATATGGAAAAAGCAAGAAATGATGAATTGTACAGAGCTTTGAAGGAGAAGGATTATCCTGATGACTTTTGCAGAGAAATTGCATATAATCAAATCAGGACAGATTACACGGCAACTCGTATGCTGGGGTATCTTTACAGAACATCAAATCCGAGAGCGGAAGATGTGGTGGATGAGATGCTGGCAATTTTCAGTGATCGAGATGCTGTCATGCAGAAAAAGGAGCTGGAACATGCTCAGGCAACAATCAATCAGATTTACAGGGACGGATTATAAGGAGAGGAGAACATGAGTATGAACAATCATGAATTATTGCAGGAAATTTATTATCAGAACAAATCGTTAAACAGAACAGCACAGAGAATTTCCCTGATCGGATTACTGGGGATCATCGGAAGAATTGCAAAAGATTGTGCAGAAAGAGAAGACGAGACAGGAAAAAAAGTGGTGAAAATTTTATTTGCGCTGATTCTGGTAAGTCAGATACTTTTAGGGATTGATGCAATCAGTGATGTGATTGAAAGAAGAAAATAGAATAAGGGATAATCAGAATGAGCAGAATAAGAATTGTAAAAAAGAACGATGAATATACTTCAGAATATCAGGTGGGGGATCTGTTTGAGATTACAGGCACCTGGTATGGAGGCGTCCATATTATGGGAAAATCAGGTGCGCCTGTTTCTCTGGATAAAGAGGAATATGTAGAATTGGATACAGAGCCTGAGTTAAAGCAAGAAGAGGTGATTCCGAGAGACATCCGAGTGGGAGATATTGTACAGCATTTTAAGAGAGAATGGGTGTCAGGGGAAACTTCAGAATATTTATATAAAGTGCTTGCATTTGCGCAGCATACAGAGACAGGAGAAAAACTGGTGATTTATCAGGGGTTGTATTCTCCGTTTAAAATCTGTGCAAGACCATATGGAATGTTTATGAGTGAAGTGGATCATGAAAAATATCCGGATATTAAGCAACAGTACAGGTTTGAAAAAATAAAGGAATAAAATGGAGATGAAGATGTTTCACGTGAAACATCTTCGTTTTTATTACCAGTATGTTTGATTACATTTATGAAAAAAGTGCCATTCGTGTCTGGTGAAAAGAAAATAAAAAAATATTTAAAATCGCTCTTGACTTGGAGTTAACTCCAGGTGATATAGTATCATCAATCCTCACAAAGGAGAAAAACAGTAGGAATTGATAAGAAAAAGAGGAGTGGATATTAATGTATATTGAAACAATCAACAGCCCTGAAGATGTAAAAAAACTGACGATCGAGGAGCTTCCGGCACTGGCAGAAGAGATGCGCCATGCACTTTTGATCCGGGCAAGCCGGCATGGCGGACATTTCGGACCAAATTTCGGAATGGTGGAAGCGACCATTGCCATGCATTATGTATTTGAATCTCCAAAAGATAAAATTGTATATGACGTTTCCCATCAGAGTTATCCGCACAAAATGCTAACAGGAAGAAAAGATGCATATCTTTATGAAGAGCATTACGATGATGTATCCGGTTATACAAATCCACATGAGAGTGAGCATGATTTCTTTACGATCGGTCATACATCTACTTCTGTCAGTCTTGCCTGCGGACTTGCAAAAGCAAGAGATCTGAAGGGGGAAGACGGAAATGTGATCGCAGTGATCGGAGACGGTTCTTTAAGCGGCGGAGAAGCACTGGAGGGAATTGACTACGCCGCAGAATTGGGTGGAAATCTAATTATTGTAGTGAATGACAATGATATGTCCATCGCAGAGAATCATGGAGGATTGTATCAGAATCTGAAGCTGCTGAGGGAAACAAACGGAACAGCTCCGTGTAACCTGTTCAAAGCGATGGGGCTTGATTATATTTATGTAAACCAGGGAAACGATACAAAAGCGCTGGTGGAGGCATTTCAGAAAGTAAAAAACAGTAGTCAGCCGGTTGTGGTTCATATCAATACGCTGAAAGGAAAAGGATATGAGCCGGCAAAGCAAAATAAAGAACAGTGGCATTTCAGCGGCCCGTTTGATCTTGAGACGGGAAAACCTCTTTATACTTCAAATACGGAGGACTACGCTGGTATTACGAGAGATTATCTTTTGAAAAAGATGAAAGAAGATTCCAGTGTGGTTGCCATTACATCCGGAACGCCTGCAGTTATGGGATTTACAGAAGATAAGCGAAAAGAAGCCGGACGCCAGTTTATTGATGTGGGAATTGCAGAAGAGACAGCGGTTGCTCTGGCATCCGGTATTGCGGCAAACGGAGGAAAGCCTGTTTACGGCGTGTACAGTACTTTTGTACAGCGGACATTTGACCAGATCGCACAGGATCTGTGTATCAACAACAGTCCGGCAACAATTGTGACATTCTGGGGTTCTGTTTATGGAATGAATGATGTCACACATCTGGGATTTCAGGATATTCCGATGATGGCAAATATTCCGAACCTTGTTTATCTGGCACCGACGACAAAAGAAGAATATCTTGCCATGCTTGATTGGAGTGTGGAGCAGAATTCTTATCCAGTTGCAATAAAAGTGCCGGGCGGTGAGATGATTTCGGATGGGAAAGCAGTGACGAAGGATTTCAGCAAATTGAATACTTATGAAGTAATACAGAAAGGAAGCAAGGTTGCAGTGATCGGACTCGGTGTATTCTATTCACTGGGAGAGAAAGCAGCAGAACTGATCGCAGAGAAAACAGGTGTGCAGCCGACACTGGTGAATCCATATTACATCACAGGTCTGGATGAAGCACTTCTTGATAATCTGAAGAAAGATCATGAAATCGTAGTGACCCTGGAGGATGGAATTTTAGACGGAGGTTTTGGTGAAAAGATTGCCCGTTATTACGGTGTTTCTGATATGAAAGTGTTAAACTTTGGATTGAAGAAAGAGCTCCTTGACCGATATGACGTGCAGGAAGTATTGGAGAAAAATCATCTGAATGCAGAGCAGATTGCAGGAGATGTAGAAGCAATCTTAAAATAATAGAAGGCCGGCGGAGTAATCTGTCGGTATTTTTGTGCCCAAACAGTTGATTTTATAAAAACATCAGTGTATGGTAGAGTAGTAAGAAAGCTCAAACGAATGAGAAAGAGGAAAAGACATGAAATTAAATGAATTACAAATAGGAAGTACTGCCACCATTCTTTCGGTTGGGGGAGAGGGCGCTCTGCGCCAACATTTTCTGGATATGGGATTGATACAAGGCACAGAAGTGACGGTTGTACAATATGCACCGATGGGAGATCCAATTGAGCTGCGGCTTCATGGCTACGAGCTGACGATTCGCCTGAAAGATGCAAAAAACATTGAAATCAGTAAAGAACACAAACCAAAGAATATCAGAAAAAAAGTAGAAAAACAGGAGAAACTGCATCCGGGATACGGGGAAGGCGGAAAGTTTCATAACCGGAAAGAGGAGACTCCGCTGCCTGAAGGGGAGACACTGACGTTTGCTCTTGTGGGAAATCAGAATTGTGGAAAGACGACATTGTTTAACCAGTTGACCGGTTCCAAACAGCATGTGGGTAACTTTCCGGGAGTTACAGTAGACAGAAAAGATGGAGTGATCAAAGGCCATAATAATACACTGATCACAGATCTGCCGGGGATTTATTCGATGTCTCCTTACAGCAGTGAGGAAATCGTGACGAGAGAGTTTGTCATTCGTGAGAAACCGAAAGGGATCATCAATATTGTGGATGCAACAAATATTGAGCGAAATCTGTATCTTACCATGCAGCTGTTAGAGCTTGGTTTTCCGATGGTTGTTGCATTGAATATGATGGATGAACTGCGTGAAAACGGAGGTTCCGTTCTGGTTAATGAAATGGAGGAGGCCCTGGGAGTGCCGGTCATTCCGATTTCTGCGGCAAAGGCAGAAGGAATTGAGGAGTTGATCCAGCATGCCATCCATGTAGCAAAATATCAGGAAAAACCACTGGAAACAGATTTCTGCCGAAAAGAGGAAGGGGTTCACAGAGGAATTCATGCAGTAATGCATCTGATCGAGGATCATGCTGAAAAAGCAGAGATACCGGTTCGGTTTGCGGCAAGCAAGATCATGGAAGGTGATGAAAAAATATTAGAGCAGCTGAATCTGACAGAAAATGAGAAAAACCTTCTGGAGGATATTTCCCGACAGACGGAGGAGGAAACCGGACTGGACCGTGCAGCCGCAATTGCACAGATGAGGTTTGCTTACATTGAAGATGTCTGCAGTGAGTCAGTGATCAAGCCGAAAGAGAGCAGAGAACATCTCAGAAGTCGGAAAATCGATCGGTTCCTGACTGGAAAATATACCGGAATTCCTGCATTTGTTGGAATTATGGCAGTTGTATTCTGGCTTACTTTCAATGTAATCGGAGCATTTTTGCAGGGGCTTCTGGAGTCTGGAATCACGGCACTAACGGATGTCGTGGACCATGCAATGACAGCAGCGCATGTAAACAGTGTGGTACATTCGCTGGTGATTGATGGAATTTTCAGCGGAGTCGGCGGTGTTTTAAGTTTTCTGCCGATCATTGTGACACTGTTTTTCTTTCTGTCGCTTCTGGAAGACAGTGGATATATGGCAAGAGTAGCTTTTATCATGGATAAACTTCTCCGAAAACTGGGACTCTCCGGACGAAGCATTGTTCCGATGCTGGTTGGATTCGGATGTACAGTTCCTGGTGTGATGGCAAGCCGGACGCTGCCGTCTGAGAGAGACCGAAAGATGACAATTCTTCTGACTCCGTTCATGAGCTGTACGGCGAAGCTGCCGATTTACGCATTTTTCACTGCGGCATTTTTCCCGAAGAGGGGAGCGCTTGTGATGATTGGACTTTATGTATTTGGAATTGTGATGGGAATTTTAATGGCACTGATCTTTAAGAAAACGGCATTCAAAGGGGAAGCGGTTCCGTTTGTGATGGAGTTGCCGAACTATCGTCTGCCAGGAGCTAAAAATGTAGGGCACCTCTTGTGGGATAAAGCAAAAGACTTTTTACAGAGAGCGTTTACGGTTATTTTCATTGCAACGATCGTAATCTGGTTCTTGCAGAACTTTGATATGGGATTGAACATGGTTTCTGATTCCCAGAACAGTATTCTGGCACTGGTGGCGGGTGTGCTTGCACCAATCTTCCTGCCGGTAGGATTTGGAGACTGGAGAATTGTGACAGCATTGATTTCTGGATTTATGGCAAAAGAGAGCGTTGTGTCATCCCTGACTGTTTTGTTCGGAAGCAGCGCAGCACTTCAGGGCACACTTACAGTTGCCGGGGCAGCAGCACTTCTCGTGTTCTGCCTACTTTATACGCCATGTGTTGCAGCAATCGCATCTGTGAAACGGGAGCTGGGCGGAAAATGGGCAGCAGCAATGGTATTCGGACAGTGCCTGATCGCATGGGTTGTTGCATTCGTTGTTTATCAGATTGCTGGGCTGCTGTAGCAGTTGACTGCATATAAAAAGAACCGGAAGGAATTCCAGTGTATGGAAATTCTTTCCGGTTCTTTCTATATTACAATCCAAATAAATGCTCGATCAGAATTTTCAGACCGATGAGGATCAGTATGACACCACCGGTGATCTCAGCATATTTTCCAAGTTTTCCACCGATTTTATTTCCCAGGAAAACCGCGATGCAGCTGATGATAAATGTGGTGATGCCGATGAGACAGACGGCGGGAATGATGTCTACGTTTAGGAATGCAAAACTGATACCTATTGCGAGAGCATCAATGCTGGTTGCAACTGCAAGCAGCAGAATATCCTTTGCCGGAATAGAATTCACATCAGTATCACATTCGGCTTCCGCTTCTTTTGATTCCCGAATCATATTGACCCCGATAAAACCAAGCAGGAAAAATGCAATCCAGTGATCTACAGCTGTGATAAAGGACTCAAAATAGGTTCCTACCCACCAGCCGATCAGCGGCATCATTGCCTGGAAAAATCCAAAGGCGAGTCCCAGTTTCAAGGCATAAGTTTTGACTTGTTTTTTCAGACAGATTCCTTTTGCAAAGGATACGGCACATGCATCCATGGAAAGGCCGATTCCGATCAGAAATACAGAAAATAAGCTCATTTTTTCTCCTCCTTCATAAAAAACGAGACTTATCCACGCAAAAATATCACGTGAATAAGTCTCGTTATTGAACGCTGTACCAGATGGAAAACCATCAATATGTTGACACAGCGACTCTGTACAGAGCTAACTACTCCCTTATTGCAGTTTTATTATCATAACAGAGAGGGGGAGTGATTGTCAAGAAAGAAAAAATATAAAAAATTAGACTCACCTCTTGATAATGGAAGTCGATTTTTGTCCTGTCTTGTGTATCTCAGAAATGCCTGTTTTACAGGCTTTCGGAGTGATCAGACATTTTGTCTGGTATCGTAGAATAGCGTCAAATGAATTGCAAATGGTGTAAATTTGGTGTAAAAAATCAAAGAAAAAAGGAGAGTGCTAATAAAATGAAATTGACTTATACAAATGTGAATGGATATCTGATTCCCAATCTCACCTATAAATCCGGTGAGCAGATGGAACAACTTGGCAAGTATGGTTTTCTTCGCAGAGATTATCCGAAGAAACATCGAAATTCAACTTATCAGGTGATGCTTCTGCAGGACACCATTGGAGAGCATCTTCTGGAAGTAGATAAGGCAGCCAGAGAACTGGAAGAAATGATTCTGAAACAGTTGGAAGAAAAAGAACCATTGCCAGATAAAGAAGCAGATCAGATTGCCTGGGTAAGAACTGCTAATCAGCGCAGACCTATATCTTTCTGGTGGACAATCAGGATATCGCACTTAATATTGTGATGTCAGGTTATCAGGCACTTTGTCTGGTTCAGGAAGATGACGGATATTATTTCAGTGCAGATTCCTTTATAGAAGAAATGAGAGCTATTCAGTTTACTGGAAGTTGCCAGTGTGCCTAACCGTATTGCAGCATACTGTGCTAGTGCGATGGTAGCCTTGATGAAGAGTGGGAGGTAGATTATTTTTTTAGAATTAAAATAATTATCGTGCTTTTGAAAAATATCTGATATAATATATTGTATAGATACATCATATGACATACTTAGAATCTCGTCAATAAAAAAAGAGAGGACTATCGTAAATGATAAAATTAAATAGTGCGATACCACTGTATAAACAAGTGGCAGAAGATTTGAAAAATAGAATAGAACAAGGTGAGTTTTGTTCAGGACAATCTATTCCAAGTGAAGCAAAATTGTGCGAACAATATGAAGTTAGTAGAATTACAATTAGAAATGCAATTGCAGAATTGGTTGAACAAGAAATTTTAGTGAAATATCAAGGTAAGGGCGTGTTTGTGCGTACACCTAAAATTTCCTCGAGTTTGACAACATTCAAAGGCTTTACATATTTTTGCCAAGAAAATCATATAAAAACTTATACAAAGATTCTTGAAAATAAAGTGGTTTCAGCTAATGCAGTGATGACAAAAAAATTAGAACTAAAAGATGGGGAAAAGCTTGTATATTTGAAACGTCTACGACACGTAAATGATAGACCTGTTATGATAGAACATGTATATTTGCCATATTCGAAATATGGATTTCTTTCCAAAATAGATATGGAAAATTGTTCGCTTTATGAGAAAATAACAGAGAAAACAGGATTACAGATAGAAGACAATTGTTATACTTCAATTATGCTTGAAACCAATATAACAACAGAAGAAGAGATTGTTTTAATGGGACTTTCAGAACCAAATGCGGTATTTGTATTAACAGAAACGGTTTATTTGAATACGGGAAATCCGCTACATATTACAAAACAGGTACTTTTGGGAGATTATTTTAAATTTTTCATGTCAAATAAGGTAAATCAGTTATCGATGAATTGGAAAAAAATGTAACTGTAGTTATTTATAATAATTTCGGAGAAAAGAGTATATTGTATGGATTTTTAGAAGACACTATAGACATTGAATAATAAATGTTATATAATGTATTATTATGTAACATAATGCATTGTGATGAATAGGGAGAAGTAATATGGAAAAAAATAACAACATAAATCCAGACAGTATGATTCCGATGTATAAGCAAATAGTGAATCTATTAAATGAAAAAATTGAAAAAGGTGAATTAAAACCGGGAGATAAACTTCCATCAGAGGCTGAACTAATGGAGGCATATTCTGTAAGTAGAATAACCATTCGTTCAGCAATCAGCGAGTTAGAAGAAGATGGCCTCGTAATCAGATCTCGAGGAAAAGGGACATTTATTGCATCTAAGAAAGCAATGTATTCGGCAGATGATACGGTTGGATTTACACATTCATGTCAGCAGGAGGGAAAACAGGCTACTACAAAAGTGGTAGATGTGTCATGGATATATCCGACGATGTCAGACACACAATATCTAGATATAGAAGAAGATACAACGATTTTATGCACAAAGCGTTTACGCTTTGTAGATGATGTTCCTACAATGATTGAAACCAACCATTATGGAAAAGGATTCTCGTTTTTGGAAGGAGAAGATTTAAATCAGTCGTTGTATGATATTTTACAAAAACATAAAATTACACTGGGGAAAAGCATCCGTACATTAGAAGTTGTATATGCAAATGCTCAGGAAGCAAGTTTGTTGAATATAAAAAAAGGAGAAGCATTGTTGCTTTTTACAGATAAACATCAAGATGAAAAAGGGAAACCATTGTTTGTATCAAAACAAGTGTATTGTACAGAACGATTAAAATTCTATCTTTAAAATAAAAGTTAGAAAATAAAAATTAGTGCTTTTGCATAAAAAATGCAGAAGTGCTATTTTTTTTATTGACAGAAACAGCACATGGTAGTAAACTTATTATAACGAGATGTTATATGATGTTATATTGCAAGAATAGGAGGAGTGATAATGAACAAAATATTGCTTGCTAGTCATGGCCACTTGGCAAATGGAATGAAAAAGACAGCGGAATTTTTAATGGGGCAAAATGAAAATGTAGAAACTCTATGCGCTTATATAGATGAGCAATCTAAGGATCTTCCGGCAATGGTAGAAAAGTGGATGAACGAAAGAAATCCAGAAGACCAGTGGGTTGTTATCACAGATATATTTGGCGGAAGTATCAATAACGAATTTATGATAAGAGCACAAGAGGGGGGATATTGGTTAATAGCAGGAATGAATCTCCCATTAGTTCTTAGTTTGTGGTATGAAACGGAAAATTTAACAGAGAAGCAATTGGAAACTAATATTTTAGAAGCAAGTGAAGGTATTGTTTTATGCAATAAGTTATTGTCTGAGGATACAGTAGAGGAAGACGATGAATTTTAAAATCAATTAAAACAAGATACGGAGGATGTAAAATGATTAAATTATTAAGAGTAGACCACAGATTATTACATGGTCAGGTCGCTATGGCGTGGACACAATCGTTAGATTCAGATTGCATTTTAATTGCAAATGATGCGGTTGTGAATGATAACATTCGGAAAACAACAATGAAATTGGCTAAGCCAAATGGGGTGAAGCTCGTTATGAAAAATATTGAAGATTCCATCGCTGCATTAAATGCAGGTGTTACAGATAAATATAAATTATTTATCGTCGTAGAGAGTATTGAGGATGCATATCGATTGGCCAAAGGACATGCGGGAATACGCTCTATCAATTTTGGTGGTTGTAAGCCAAAGGAAGACATTGTTAAGACACTTTATAAGACAATTCCAGTTACTGCCCGGGATGAGGAAATGTTAAAAGAGTTGTTAAACGATGGAATTGAAATTGAAATCAGGCAGGTGCCTGGTGAACAGAAAGTAAAAGTATCAGAGAACATGTGAGGAGGAAAATTATGTTAGTTCAGGCAATTCTAATAGGGTTAATTGCCATGTTTGTTACCTTTGAGTGGATGTTTGGAACAAACTTAGGATCACGTCCAATCATTACAGGAATGCTTGTTGGATTGGTTATGGGTGATTTGAAAACAGGAATCATTCTTGGTGCAACCCTTGAGATGGTATTTATTGGTTCTATTACACTTGGAGCAGCAGTTCCACCAGACGTAATCACAGGTGGTATTTTAGGTGCTGCATTTGCAATTTCAACGGGAAAAGGTGCAGATGTAGCGCTGGCTCTGGCATTCCCAATTGCAACGTTATATTTGGTTGTTGACAATGTACTTACACTTGGAATACTTCCATTCTTTTTACATAAAGCGGATAACTATATAGAAAAAGGCGATTTTAAAGGAATGGAGCGAATGCATATACTAGGTGGATTTGTGGTGAAAAGTTTACCAAGAGGAATTATATGTGCAGTAGCATTTTATCTTGGAACACCAGTTATGAACCGAGTTCTTGAAGCGATTCCTGAGTTTGTTCAGAATGGACTTGTGGCAGCAGCAGGACTTATTCCGGCACTTGGAATTGCTCTGCTTGCACAGATGATTTTGTCTAAGAAAACAATGGTATATTTTATTCTTGGATTTGCATTAGCTGCTTACCTTAAGATTCCAATGCTTGGAATTGCAATGATGGCGGGATGTTTAGCAGTTATCCTTGTGCAGATGCAGGGAACACAGAAAGTAGCAGTACAGGAGGTGGAAGATGATGACTTCTAATACAGCAGAACAGAAGAATGTAATTGGAAAGAAGGAATTAAGATCAATCTTTTTACGTTCATTATCTTTGGAATACTCATGGAATTATGAGAGACAACAGAATATGGGATATTGTTTTGCAATGCTTCCTGCGATTAAAAAGATTTATCAGAAAAAAGAAGATCAGATAGCAGCAGCAAAACGCCACATGGAATTTTTTAATACAACACCATACATTTCAACGGCGGTATTTGGAATTTCAACAGCAATGGAAGAGAGCAACGCTAGAAATGAAGATTTCGATACATCATCTATTAACAATGTAAAGGTTGCATTGATGGGACCATTAGCAGGTATTGGAGATTCTATGTTCTGGGGAACACTTCGAGTAATTGCAACAGGAATAGGTACATCCCTTGCTATGCAAGGTAGTATCCTAGGACCACTTTTATTTTGGCTTATATTCAACGTGCCGGCATTTGCAGTTCGATATATTTGCTTAAAATTCGGATATAAATTTGGAACAAGTTTTCTGAATAAAATTGAAGAATCAGGTATGATGCCTAAATTGACATTTGGTGCAGCAGTACTTGGACTTATGGTAATTGGTGCAATGATACCGAGTATGATAACGGTTAATATTGCTGGAGCTATCGGAAGTGGCGATGCAGCAGTAAAGGTACAGGAAATCTTAGATGGTATTATGCCAAACCTCGTTCCATTTGCAATGACATTAGGAGTTTATGGGCTTTTACAGAAAAAAGTCAAAGTTTCATGGATATTGATCGTGCTTATGGCTGTAGGAATTGTTGGAGCACTTTTAGGTATTTTTTAATTTAGATTTAGGAGGAAATTATCATGATGGTAAAGTTTGATGAAAACCAGATTTTGAAAAACGGAGAATATATTTATGCTCAGAGAGCAGAGATTGAAAAAATAGCAGATGCTGTTTGCGAGAAAGGGTTTGACAATATTTTGTTTACTTCTTCAGGTGGTTCACTTGCTATGATGCAGCCTTTTGACTATATGATTTCAGTAATGTCCAATCTGAATGTACAATCACAGATTTCAGCAGAACTTCTTGTTGAGGGAAATAATCATCTTACAGATAAGACATTAGTATTTATGGCATCAAAATCAGGAGATACAAAAGAGACAGTTGCAGCAGCTAAGTATGTCAAAGAAAAAGGAGCAACGATTGTGTCTGTTTTAGGAGTTGACAATTCGCCGCTGGGTGAGTTATCAGATTATTCAGTTGTATACAAAGACGGAAGACCACAAGAGTATGTTTTGTATATGCTAATCGGAAAATTGTTGGAAAATAAAGGATTCTTTAATGATTACAAACAGTTTGCAGATGAATTGAAGAATCTTCCGGCAGCTCTGGTATCTGTAGGCAAAGCAAGTGAGCCAAAAGCAAGAGCATATGCAGAGAAGTATAAAGATGATCCATATCAGATTTGGATTGGTTCAGGTAATTTGTGGGGACCTACATATTCATTTGCAATGTGCGTATTAGAGGAATCACAGTGGCTGAGAACAAAATCTGTAACATCTCCGGAATTTTTCCACGGAACAATTGAATTGGTGGAAAAAGGAGTTTGTGTAGCTTTAAATATGACAGAAGGACAGACTAGAAAATTGGATCAGCGAGTAAAAGATTTTGTAGGACAGTATACAGATGACTTTACAGTATTTGATACAGCAGATTATGAATTGCCTGGTATTAGTGACAAATTTAGATGGATGCTTTCTCCGGTTGTGATTAACGCGGTATTGTCCAGAGTGAGCAAGAATTTTGAACAAATTAGAGATCATTCACTTGATATTAGACGTTACTATAGAAAAGTAGAATATTAGATTAATGAGTAGGATACCGCGAATAGAATTTGCGGTGTCCTTTTTTAGAGGTAAAAAATATGAAAATAGCAGGAATCGGCGATAATGTAATAGATCGTTATATGAATATGGGGATTATGTTCCCAGGTGGGAATGCAGTTAACGTTGCTGCTCATGCAGCACTTCTTGGCGCAGAGGCTGCATATGTAGGAAGCATCGGAGCAGACAGAGAAGGAAAAATATTGAAAAATGCTTTGGAAAGTTTAGGAGTAGATTTATCTCAATGCATCTTTGATCCGGAAGCAACAACAAAAAAATGTGATGTGAATGTAATTGATGGTGAAAGACATTATATAGGATGTGATTTGGGGACAAAATGGGCACATACAACGACAATTCGTACAGAAGATGTGGAATATCTAAAAACTTTTGACGTGATCCATACAAGTTGTAATGCCAAATTGCATGAAGATGTATATAAATTAAAAGATTTAACAGGAATGGTGACCTTTGATTTTTCAGTAAAAGATAAATATCGTACAGAAGAGTTTTTAAATATGACATGTCCATACTTGGAATTGGGACAATTTTCCTGTGATCATATGGAAGAACCAGAAATACAGGAACTATTAAAAAAAGTTTATGCACATGGGTGCAAAAATGTAATTGCGACTATGGGTGGCCGTGGACAGATTTTTTACAATGGAAGCGAATTTATAAAAGGAAAAGTCTATTTTGTAGAACCTGTTGACACAATGGGAGCAGGTGATTCTTATCTTGCGGCATTGATTGTATCTTTGCTGAAAAAAGGATGGAAAAAAGGCATTGTTTTGCAGGCAGATGTGATAAAGGCAGCAATGGATGATGCTGCACATTATTCATCAGACAACTGCTTGCGAGAGGGTGGCTTTGGGTTTAAAAATCAGATTGAGGAATAGAAATGAAATATATTATTTTTGATTTAGATGGAACATTGAGTCGAACAGATAAATTTATGATTCCATCAATTGAATTGGCAATGGAAAAAATGAATATACCAGTTTGGACAGAAGATGCTATTCGCTGCACGATAGGTGAACCGGTAGAAGTGACCAATCTCAAATTTTTTGGACAGAAAAAAAGCGAAGAAGCGGATAATTTCTGGAAATTAGTATCTGGTTATTATAGAACAGTATTTCATAATTCTGTTGAGGAATATGAAGGTGTAGGAGATATGCTGGATTCTCTTCATGAAAGAGGATATAAAACAGCAGTATGTTCAAATGCCGATGAAGAGTATATAGAAGAGGTATTGGACAAACTTAATTTGCGCGAAAAAATAGATCGAGTAAGACCTATTATTCCAGGAAAAGGAAAAGTGGAATCATTAGCCTGTTTTTTACAGGATGAAAATCCAGAGTTCGCAATATTAGTAGGCGACCGGTGTTATGACTTTGAAGCAGCGCAGGCAAATCGTATTTTGTTTGTTTCCTGTAAATATGGATGTGGAACAGAGGAAGAACTGAAAATGGCAGATTATTCTATAAATGAGCCACTGGAACTATTGGATATTTTGAATGAAATAGAAAAAATTTTAAAAAATTAAAAAAACTACTTTACATATAATGTTATATAATGTATTATTACATTAACGAACAAGATAACATTTAAATTTAAGGAGGAAAATAAGATGTTTAATTTTGATGTACCACGTTACGAAAAAGTTGTAGGAGATGCAATTGCATTAAGACCACAGATTGAGAAAGCAGTTGATGAGATTTGCAAGGAGGGTTATTCAAACATTTTCTTTATTGGATGCGGCGGAACTTATGCACATTCACTTCCAATGAAATATTGGTTTGATACAACTTCAGAGATTGAAACACACTCAGTAATTGCAGCAGAATTCATGGTATCAGGACATAAGAGATTCACAAAAGATTCAGTATGTGTATTCTCTACAAGAAGTGGAAATACAAAAGAGATTGTAGCAGCAATCAAATATTGTAAAGAAGCAGGAGCAAGAACTCTGGTATATGTATCAAATGATAATACACCAGCTTGTGAATATGCAGATTATAAGTTCTTCAGTTTCGCAGAAGATGATTGCCTGTGTGAAGCAATTTATACATATATGATTACATTATTGGCAAGATTCAAAAAGAATGCAGGAGAATTTGATAAATATGATGAGTTTGTAGAGCAGTACAGCAAGATTGTTCCATATCTCTTGAAAGCAAAAGAGCAGTATGAAGATAGATGTGCAAAAATGGCAGTAGAACATAAAGATACAGATTATCATATGGTAATCGGATCTGGAATGCTTTGGGGAGAAGCTTACGACTATGCAATGTGTATCCTCGAAGAGATGCAGTGGATTAAAACTAAATCTATCCATGCAGCAGAATATTTCCATGGAACACTGGAACTTGTAGAAGAAGATACAAGCTTAATCCTCTTCTACGGAGAAGATGAGACAAGACCATTAATGGATCGTGTTAAAAACTTCTCAGAAAAAGTAACAAAAGTAATTAATATTTTTGATACAAAAGAAGTTGAACTTCCATTTACAGATGCTGAATACAGAAAAATTGTTTCTCCAATGATCATGTATGCGATTACAGAAAGATTAAGTTGCCATCTTGAAAAAGAGAGAAATCATCCACTTACAACTAGAAGATACTATCGTCAGATGGAATACTAATAAATATAAAATAAACGAAAGGGAGGCAGGTGGAACTGCTTCCCTTTTGCAATAGGAAGGTGAACAAAATGAAAAAAATAGGAGTACTTACTAGTGGTGGAGACGCTCCGGGAATGAATGCAGCAATTCGCGCAGTTGTAAAAACAGCAATTGCAAATGGAATTCAACCGATAGGCTTTATTAAAGGATATAATGGGATTCTTGAAAAAAATATCGTGTTATGGATCGAGAAAGTGTTTCAGGAATAATCCATTCGGGTGGAACCATTTTAAAGACAGCAAGATGTATGGAGTTTTATGAAGCTTCATATCGTGAAAAAGCATTTCATAATGCAAAAGAAATCGGATTAGATGGCTTGGTTGTAATAGGGGGAGATGGTTCATATCGAGGAGCAGGATATTTGTCAGAATTAGGTTTGCCTTGTATTGGTGTTCCGGGAACAATAGACAATGATATTGCTTCAACAGAATATACAATTGGATATGATACAGCAATGAATACTGTAGTAGAATGTGTAGACAAATTAAATGATACGTGTCAGTCACATGAGCGGTGTAGTGTAGTCGAAGTAATGGGAAGACATGCAGGACATATTGCATTAAATACAGGTATTGCAACAGGAGCTGTCCAGATTATCACGGAAGAGATTCCTACCCCAATTGATGATGTTGTAGAAAATATTAAAAAGATTCGTGAATCAGGAAAAGATCATTTTATTGTTATTGTTTCAGAAGGGTACGGAAACCCTGTAGAAATAGCTACGCAGATTCAGGAAAAAACAGGAATTGATAGTCGTGCCACAATATTAGGGCATGTTCAAAGAGGTGGAAATCCGACATTGAAAGATAGGGTAAACGCAACTCGCATGGGATATTATGCAGTAAAGCTTCTTGAAGAGGGCAAAACCAATCGTGTAGTTGCTTTGCAACAGGGAAATCTCGTAGATTATGATATCCAAGAAGCTCTGAAGATGAAGAAACCATTGGATATGGATTTATATAATATGATGATGGAAATTAGCTTTTAAGAAACATAATAAATTGAATTTTGGAGAGATATAGAATGAAATATAAAGTTCTTGTTCTTGATTTAGATGGAACATTAACAAATTCAAAGAAAAAAATTACAGATTATACTAAGAAAATATTATTAAATTTACAGAAAAAAGGAGTACATATTGTACTTGCGTCAGGTCGTCCAGAGTATGGAATCTGGCCGATAGCAAAAGAGTTGGAATTAGAAAAATATGGTGGCTATATTCTTGCGTTTAACGGAGGAAAGATTGTAGAGTGTAGTACAAAAAAAACAATATTTGAACGAACAATAGAATATTCGTATGTTCAAGAAATTTATGAGCAGGTAAAGGATAAAAAAGTAGCACTTCTCACATATGAAAATGATTCATTGATAACAGAAACGCCGAAAGATTTTTATGTAGAAAAAGAATCTTTTATTAATAAGATGAAAATAAAAGGGGTAGAAGATTTTATACAATATATCTCCTTCCCAATTACAAAATGTCTTATTACAGGTGATGGAACATATTTAGAAAGATTAGAGAAAAAATTACAAGAATATTTTAAAGATGAGTTAAGTATATATCGATCCGAACCATTTTTCCTGGAAATTATGCCACCTTTAATTGATAAAGCAAAATCTTTAGAAAAGCTCTTGAGATATCTGGATTATTCTCGAAAAGAGATGGTAGCATGTGGAGATGGGCTAAATGATCTTACGATGATTGAATATGCAGGAATAGGTGTGGCAATGGATAATGCACAACCAGTGCTAAAAGAAAAATCTGATTTTGTTACACTTTCGAATGATCAAGATGGTGTTGCTGAGGCCGTAAAACATTTTTGGAAAGAAATCGCATGAAAATAAAGGAGACCAAATATGAGGATTATAGAAGCACAGGATTATAAAGATATGAGTAGAAAAGCGGCAAATATTATTTCTGCACAAATGATATTAAAGCCGGAATCAGTCATCGGATTAGCAACAGGATCTACTCCGATAGGAGTTTATGACCAATTGACAGAATGGTATAAAAAAGGAGATTTAGATTTTTCGAAAATACATACAGTAAATTTGGATGAATATAAGGGGATTGATGCAGAAAATAAGCAGAGTTATCATTACTTTATGAATCAGCATTTATTTTCGAGAGTAAATATTGAACTACAGAATACATTTGTGCCAGACGGAATGAATGAGAATCAAGATGAGGAGTGTCAAAGATATGAGAAACTAATTGCAGGTCTGGGTGGTGTTGATCTTCAGTTATTAGGGTTGGGACACAATGGTCATATTGGTTTTAATGAACCAGCTGAAGTTTTTGTAAAACAAACACACTGTGTTTCCTTATCAGAGAAAACAATTCAAGCAAATCAACGTTTTTTTGAATCAAAAAAACAGGTGCCGAAACAGGCATATACCATGGGAATAGGAACAATTATGTCAGCTAGAAAAATTCTCATTATTATTAGTGGAGAAGATAAAGCAGAGGCAGTGAAAAAATCGTTTGGAGAGGAGATATCGCCACATGTGCCGGCATCAATACTTCAATTACATCATGATGTAACAGTGATTGCAGATAAAGCAGCATTGAGTAAATTAGTGTCTGCTGAGCAAACTGAAAACACTTGATTTTACTGACTTTTGCCCCATTTTCTGGTATAATGATTGCAAGGATTTTGACAAAAACAAATCGTTTTTCTTGCAGTTTTCTTACAGATTTTAAG
>SKEQ01000263.1_pt1 | contig 50242 bp, 50 predicted proteins | sample 4826751 | NCBI WGS metagenome assembly SKEQ01 (sample SAMN11008805, study PRJNA524170) | human gut metagenome | biome: Human fecal sample; material: Feces; isolation source: fecal sample from pouch patient p44 | host: Homo sapiens | place: Israel: Tel-Aviv | collected 2013-07-11
AAGCGAATTGAAGAATATATTCGTAATCAATTACAAGAAGACGTGATAGCAGATTAGCTCAGTCTTTTTGAGGAGTATGATCCGTTTACAGGTGAGAATAATAAAAGAAAGTAATCTTAAAGAGACCTTCGGGTCAGCTAGCAAAGGTGGTGCTGAAGGGAAACCATTCGGTAGGCCTTTAGGCCTCGGCCGGTAGCAGAGGCTTTCAGCCGAAGAGCAAGCCACCCGTTCTCACGGGTGGTTTTGACTATAAAAAGCTAATAAGGCAATGTCATCTGACTTTGGCTTAGGTCCACGGTTAATTCGTAGTCACTATTGTCACGAATAGTGTGTTCAAAGTCTGTGGTATAGAGAACAAGTCGGAGTTTGTCGCCCTTGTTGAGTTTGTAGATGGTTGGTTGCAAGTCCAGGCCGATAGTCATCCATTCATTTGGAGTGACATCCTCAATGGTGAGGAGGTCTTTACGATTTTGCAGGTTAAGGTGTCCCTTGGTAATGACACGGTATTTTGCCTGCTTGAATGGCAATTCACGTAAGGCTTCTTCCTTGAAGAGACGGCCATTATCTAAATTCATGCGTTTGAGTGCAGGAATAGGTGCGAGATACTTCTTGTCACCCATTTCTAGAACTTGGGCCGAAATGAGACCACGGTTTGTGTTAGACTTAACCTTGAGCTCTAGGTGGACACGACCATTGATTTGGATATCTTGGTCCAGTTCAAAGTCCAAGGTGATGGCATTGGCTTTGTCAGCAAAGAGGTCATCCTTGAAGCTTTGGTAAGTCTTACCGTATTTGGCGAAGGTTTCCTCTTCATAATGGTTAGCGATGATAGCTTCAGCCTCACCAAGCTGAATGTTTTTACCATTGTTGTGTCCAAAGTTATCGAGAACTTCCCAGGTCTGTTCAGACTGGTTGTTTTGCCAGATAACAGTAGGCGGTGTGTAGCCATTCTCCAAACCAAGGAGTTTCTGACAAATCAAGGCGTTCATGCTTTCTCGGAAGTCAACAGACTGCCAAGCATTCATGTAAACGTGGGCACCATTGTGGAAGAAGAGGTGTTTTTCAAGAGAGTCTGGAAGAGCATTGAACATTTGATAGACGTTAATCGGTTTGACATTCCAGTCTTGACTACCATGTGTAAAGACAACGGTAGCTTTAACACGGTCTGCGAACTGCACATAGTTACGGTTATGCCAAAACTGGCTATAATCACCATGCGTACGATCAATAGCCGTGCTTAGCTCTTTAAGGTAAGCCTCGTAGTCTTTTTGGTGGCGTAGGTATTCTCCAGCTAATAGGGCACGAGAATAGGTAAATTCGGTCAAGGTGTCGAGATCTTCACCAGGGTAGCCTCCAGGACTGACGAGGAGTCCATTTTCACGATAGTAGTCGTACCAAGAAGAAATACCCGCTTCAGCGATAACCATCTCCAAACCGTCGACACCAGTTGTAGCAAGGGCGTTGGACATGGTACCCAAATATGAAAGTCCGGTAGTAGTCACCTTACCAGAAGCCCAATCCGCAGTGATGGTATGCTGTCTACTTCGGCTAGTAAAGGCGCGTGCACGACCATTGAGCCAGTCAATGACAGCTTTATAGGCCAGAACTTGTTGATAGTCTCCAGAGGTCATGAAGCCTTCAGAATTGAAGGTACCGACACCCGATACATAGATAGAAGCCACACCACGAGCCAACATGTAATCGTTAAGCGTGTAGGTATCTGTGTGAGCAAAACGCTCCTGAGCCTTTGTGACAGGATTGATAGGCGTAAGGTCTGCCTCTGGTGTCTTGATTTCTGGTTGGCTAAGGGAGATTTCACCTGCTGGTTTGACGAGTAAATCACCTTCCATCTTGTGGGTAAGCTTATCTGAAGCAGGCTCATTAGTCCCTTGTTGATAAGGGCTTGCGGTCATCATGGCTGGAACTGGGAAGTCCACATTAGGACGTAAGATAGTCATTTTGACCAAGTCTAACTGGCCATCTTTATCGGTATCTACAGGTGTTTCAACATAAACCACCTCACGGTAAAGCTGATTAGTGTCAAATGTTGCCAAGCTCTTACCATTAAAGAAGACGTAGTTATTACTTACAGGAATCAAATCCTGAGCTACTAACTGATCAATTAAGGTATTGCCAGACTGTGTGCGTGTTGCTAGCAATTGATGGAGGTTATTAAGGCTACCATCAAAAGTAATTGGGAAAGCCATTTCCTCTAGGAAAGCAACACTATCTGTAAAGTCTACATTAGGGACAAATCCTAGCATTTGAAGAGCCACCAAACCAAAGACGTCAGCAGTCAAAGGTCGGTCTGATTGGAAGAAGGTTAGGAGATCAGTCTCTGTATCAGCAATCCAATTTTTCAAAGCTAAATCAGTATCTTCAAAGAAAAGGAAGTGCTTGCGAACAAAAGCCTCAAAATTAGCTTTGGCACTGGCATCTAGAGAGACTTCAAAGCCCAGAGAATGGAGTTCCTGACAAGCCATTTCAGGACTTACTGGGATGTAACTAAACTGATTAAATTTCATACTTTAAAACCTCAAAAAAAGAATACGTAAACATTTCAGAAATATCTTTACATCAGACATTATACTTGATAAAATGATAGATGTCTAAATTATTGTAAAATGTGAAAGGAAATAAAGAGACAAATGAATGATTTTCTAAAAGAAGCGCTCAGTCATGATTGGATTATGAAGTACATTACTGAGTTTATTGGGACAGCTTTGATGGTTGCACTTGGTAATGGTTCGGTTGCCAATGTTGAGCTTAAAGGGACTAAGGGTAATAAGTCTGGATGGCTTGTTATTGGTTTTGGTTATGGTTTTGCGGTAATGATGCCAGCACTTATGTTTGGTGATGTTTCTGGTAACCACATCAACCCAGCCTTCACACTTGGACTTGCTGCATCTGGCTTGTTCTCATGGGTAGCCGTTCCAGGTTACTTGATTGCTCAACTTCTCGGTGCTTTCTTAGGACAAGCTATCGTGGTTTGGGTTCACCAACCTTATTATCTTCAAACTGAGAATCCAAACAACATCCTCGGTACCTTCTCTACAATCTCTGCTGTTGATGATAACTCAGACTCAGAGGAAAATCACAAACGTGCTTGGCTTAATGGTTTTGCCAATGAGTTTGCGGGTTCATTCCTTCTCTTCTTTGGTGCTCTTGCCTTGACTAACAACTACTTTGGTCACAAATTAGTCTCACAAGCAGTTCAATATGGGTATGATAAAGAAGCTGTAACAGGTCAAATGGCTAATGGTGCACTTGCGGTTGCCCACATCGGTGTTGGTTTCTTGGTTGCAGCCTTGGTTATTTCGTTTGGTGGTGCAACAGGTCCAGCTCTTAACCCAGCCCGTGACTTGATGCCACGTCTTCTCCACCACATCTTGCCAACAACAGTTCTTGGTGAGCACAAAGGTGATTCTAAATGGTGGTATGCTTGGGTTCCAGTTGTAGCTCCAATCTTAGCAGGAGTTTTAGCTATAGCTTTGTTCAAGTTCCTCTACCTTTAATCAATACAAAAAATCTGAAGTTAGTGCTTCAGATTTTTTTATGCTTAAAATTTTGAAAGTAATAAAAAACTGAGAAAATATTCTCAGTCACATTGGATTAGTCATTACTAGAATGGTAGCACCTAAGGTGTAAAGATTCCATAAAACATGAAGTGTGATACTTGCAGATAAGTTTTCTCTTTTTTGGTAGACCATAGAGAGAGCCAAGCCCATTCCGATATAAAGAGTGAGGTAGGCAAGATTAGTTGGCATATGAAAGAGACAAAAGAGCCCAGTGCTGACTAGCACAGCTGTTTTCGAATAAGGAGCTAACCAGGTGAAAATCCACTTGCGAAAGAGGATTTCTTGGAGGAAGGCTGTCGTAATCATACCAATGGTTACTGGAAGGATAGGCGTTGTTGTGAGCGTCTTTTGAAGTTCTGCATGGTAGTTGGTATGGGTTAGTAGCATAAGATTACTGCCAATGACTCCCATCAAGAAGATAGTGAGAAAGCCCCAGATAATTGCTTTAGCATCCTTGAGGTCTAGTCTAAAACGAGTCATCAATCCTTCACTCTTTGCCCAGAGATAGGTAAGGTAAAAAATGATGAGATTGATAGCGATGACTCCCCAGCTTTCAAGCTTCGTAAAAGTCAATCCAGTCTGATTGTTATATAAGGTTGTCATACCTAAGGTGATGTTTGGGATAGCTATCATCAGCAGTAAAAAAAATCCCTGATAGGCATGTCTAAATGCCAGATTATTGACAAGAGTTTTCATAGACTCTATTATACTCTAAAATGAGGAAAATGCTAGCCCCAAAGTAAAGATAATGTAATGATTTTCATAATTTGTGTGAAAGAAAGTGAAAAAATTACAATACTGTTTTTTCTTAGGAAAATCCTTGTCACACAGGCTCTTTTCGGATAAAATAGAAAAGAATGGAGGTTGTCATGACGCAATCAGGGAATTTTAAGTTTCACACACCAATTTTTCGTGTAAATAACAGACAAGAAAATATTGATTTTTACCAAAATACATTAGGATTTAAGCTTTTGACTGAGGAAAATGCCCTTGCGGTCTTCACAGATTGGACAGACCGTAACTCACTTTTTGTGATTGAGGAGTCACCAGCTTATCGTTGTCGCGCTGTTGAAGGTCCTAAGAAAATTAATAAAGTGGTCATTAAAGTTTCAAATCCACTTGAGATTGAGTACCTTTTGGCGCGTGATGATCACCAAGCCAAGGCTATTTTCCAAGGGGAAAAGGGGTATGCCTTTGAAACAATCTCACCTGAGAATGGTCTTATTTTGATGCATGCCGAAGATGACTTGTCTACTCTTAAGACAGTTGAATACGCAGATGTTGAAGAAAAAGAAGATTTCAAAGGAGTGTCAGACTTTACGGTTGAGTCTTTGACCTTGAACGTTGTTGATACAGCTCAAGCAGCTTTCTTCTACGATAATCTTTTTGGCGAAGAATTGCCTTTGTCTATCCACTTTGAAAAAGCAGAAGGTCCTGACCTCCAAGTGAGTCCAGACCAGACTTGGGATTTGGAAATTCTAGAGTTTAAGGTAGCAGAAGACTATGACTTGGTTGCCTTGCATGATAAACTTGAAAAAGAACAGTTCTCTAGTTACCTAGACAGCAAAGGGAACTTGCTCGCACTCACTGACATGAGCAATATTGAGGTTTGGTTTACAAAGTAATGACTAATTTTCAACAAACATTGTCAACAATTACAGACTACATCAAGGCTGACATCTTTCCAGGTGCCAGCCTTGCACTTTATGACGGACAAGATTGGCAGGAGCATTATCTAGGAACTCAGGATGGAACTATTCCGGTAGTTCCAGGACTTACCTATGATCTAGCTAGTGTTTCCAAGGTAGTCGGAGTTGGGACCCTCTGTCTTTTCTACTTGCAAGCGGGAAAATTGGACTTGGATGAGAAACTATCGACCTATTATCCTGAAGTTGTGGATAAGACGTTAACCCTTCGTCAGCTTCTTTCTCACAGTAGCGGAATTGATCCTTTTATTCCAAATCGTGATGACTTAGACCAAGCTGGCTTGATTGCTGCTATTAATGCCATCAAAGTTAAGGCTGATAAACCTTTCTTGTATACAGATATAAATTTTATTCTCCTAGGTTTGATGCTTGAAAAAGTCTCTGGACAAACACTGGATAAGCTCTTTGACTCCGAGATTTTTCAACCGTTTGGTATGTCTGAAACACAGTTTGGCCCAGTTGAGGTAGCTGTTCCAACAGTTAAGGGGGTTACGGGAGGGACTGTTCATGATCCCAAGGCTCGAGTTCTCAAAGAACATACAGGTTCAGCAGGTCTCTTTTCAACACTAAAAGACTTAGAGATTTTTGTTAACCATTATTTGACGGATGATTTTGCTAAAAATATGACGCAGAATATCAGCCAATCCAACAAGGAACGCAGTGTCGCTTGGGACCTCCAAGGCGAGTGGATTCTTCACACTGGTTATACAGGTACCTTTGTGCTTATCAATATCCCTCGTCAACGTGCGGCGATTTTCCTCAGTAATCGTACTTACTACAAGGATGAGAGAGCTCAATGGATTAAGGACAGAGATGTTTTAATTGAGATAATGAAGAAGGAGCTGATTCGTGAAACGGTCGAGTAGACACTCCAAGGAAAGAAAGCTTATCCCTTGGTTTCTGAGTTTGCTCTTTTGCATGCTTAACGGGAGTAGTCTCTTTTTCTGTGGTATGTGTTTTACAGTGGTGATCATTTTTTTGACGACTAATAGAGATGTAAGCTCTTTTGTAGTTTTGGTATTTATTAGCTTGTTATCTAACCTTATTATTTCTTTTTATATTTTGATAAGAGAACTACTATACAAACTGATTCATTGCCTTGGGTATCGTGCCCAACCCGATTTAAAAGTCCTTCATATGAGAAGAGGGTTTGATATTCATTTTCCTGTGTTTGAAAAGTATGGTCAAGACTATAAGTTACTCTACAAAAAGCGTTCCAAGAAGCTTCAAATAGAGTATTTGCTTATATGTTTAGGATACTTTAATGGACTTAGTCTTATAATGATTACCTTTACAGCCCTATTGAGAGGACTATTTGAGCTACTAGAACTAGAATCAAGAATGGCATCTTCTGATTATAAACAATTTCTTGGTTTTTTGGTCTACATGGGATTTTTTGTCCTTCTTTTTACAGGACAGAAATACTGGAAAAAAATCACAGAGAGATTAAAAGCTAGAGAAAATGTGACAGTGCTGGCTGTCGAGCATGGTTATCCTATATTTGCGACAAAAGAAGAAGCTTAAGCAGTACGTCAACTGCTTAAGCTTTTTTACTTATTAAGGATTTTTCTACAGTAATGTGTTGGATACCAGCTTCTTCAAAGATGTTACCGACTTCTTGATAGCCATTATTGAGGTAGAACTTAAGTGCACTGAGTTGAGCATGGAGAGAAATAGTCTGGAAGCCTTGTTCTTGTGCAAAATCTTCAGCTTCTTTTAGGAGAATGCTCCCCAGACCTTGACCTTGGTAGGCATCGAGCACCGCCATACGTTGGAGGGTAAGCTGAGTCAAGTCTTTATTCGGTAGTAGGCGTACGGTTGCTGCAGCCTTGCCTTTGTCATCATATAGAACAAAGTGGATGCAGTAGGCTTCATTCGCATCAATCTCAATGGAGCGAGGAACACCTTGCCCCTTAACAAAAACAGTGTTTCGGATGGCTACGGCATCGAGGTAAGTTTCTGAGAGTGTATCTCTTGTATGTTTGATAATCATAGGGCAAGTGTAACAAAGTCTATAACTAATTGTCAACGAAAAAAAGCTTGATGAGAGGAGTCATCATCAAGCTTTTTATCTTGTTTTATTCTTTAATTTGTCGACCGTTTGTATCTTGGATAGGACGGTTATTTTTAAATCCAAGGGTTTGAGTGAATTTCTCCACTTGTTCCTTACTAACGGTTTCTTGATTCTTGAAGACAATCCAGTTAACACCCTCAGTACATGGTGGTGTTGTCAAGGAACCTTCGAAGTTGTAGTAGTCCTTGTCTTCAGGATAGAAATCATCTAGTGAGATAGGTTGAGACAACTCGGTTTCAGTATTAGCAGCCTGAGGCATCTTATCCCAGATTTGTTTTAAGGCTTGATTTTCATCGCCATAATTATAGAGAACTGAGACAACTGTGATTTTCCCATTATCAGTCTTGTAGACGAAGTGACCCTCTAGAGGATAAGTCTGACCATCAATTTCATTCTCACTAGGTGCGTGAAAATGGAACTGTTGTAATTTATAGACATCATCACCAATCGTTAGGGTATTCTTTGGATTTTTAAAGCTGACTTCAATTGTATGCCCGTTATTTTCAACTTGAGCCTCTGATTCTTGATTATTAAGGTTTAGTGCTGGAAGATCAACGTCCTCAGCTCCGGTGATATTGATCGGAGATTGTTCTTTACCATTTTTGCTGAGTTTATAATCTTTAGAAAGGTCACCCCAATGGTCTGGACCAGTAGCATCAGTATAACCCCATTGAACGTCCTTGGACTTTGAGGATTCAGTTTTGGTATCAGACTGGCAGGCTACGAGTAGGATAGTACTTGCTACGAGAGCTACTAATCCAATTAGTTTAAAACTTTTCTTATTCATTTGTCCTCCTTATATTCTTTAATCTTATAACAATGATAGTTTACGTGTTATTAGACACTATCCATTTGACGTAATTGAGTATCGTTTCTCTATGGTGCTTCTGAGAAGGAAGTGTTTGGAGATACCAAACGGAAACGCTTTTATTTTATAGCTAATCTGATAAAAAGTCAAATGTAAATTATAGTAGATTTAGAAAAATATAATGAAAGCTGGTTTTTGCAAAAATAAAAAAACAGCAAACATTTTGAAATCATGATGTTTACTGTCTTTAATGTGTGTAATGATTCTTAATCGAACATTTTCTTTGCAGCTCTTAACAAGGTTTTGACATCTTTATCATAACGAGGTGTTTTCACCAAACGTGACATGGGGATACCAGCAAAATGGAAAGCTGCGATTTCTCCAGAACGAACAGCACTATTTTCTGTGAAAATCATTTGATAAGGTTGTTCGACAAATTCTCCAGTAAAGGCAAGGTTTGTTGAATGTTTTGGAATAACCTTAGGACGATCTGACTTGGCTCGATTGTTAAAGAGAGCAGAAGCATATGGCATATAGACAGGGATACAGTTAATAACACTGTCCATGATTTCCTCTTCTTTATCGCTGATATTGATAGGCCCTGGGTCTACCTTTGAAAGTTGTCCAATAAGTTCCTGGAGCATCTCTTTACCAGTCATTTCGATATAAGGTTTATCAATGATTTCCCCGTGACGACGAGGGTAGAGGAAGTATCCCCAAAGAACCGTTTCGTTTGGTTTTTGACTAGTGAAGTGAGGTTGGTGATGGACAACGATTGACATGGTTACATCTTTTTGACCGAGTGGTGTCACTGGTTCTGTAGAAATAAAGGAATTAAGGGCGTTGCCTGGTTCCTGAGTGGTAATACGAGCAATTTCGTTCAAGAAGAGATGATTTTTAGTAGTGAGAGTGAAACTTACCCATTCACTGGCATCACGATCAGCGAAGAATTTATCAGGATTACCAAGGTTATAAAAATGATCTGATGCCTTTTTCCAAAGACTTGAAGCAGCACCATAATCCATGTTTTCTGCAGCCGGAGTGTTGAAATCACCTAGTGTTGCAGAGTCAGTAATCGAACCGTTTGTAAAGATGACTGCTGTATCGTTATCCACTGGGACGAACTCATTTTCATCAGTTTTAGTATTGACCATGTGAAGACCAGTAACAGTAATTTCGTCTTGCATCTTGCTGTCCTTGAATTTCCAGTCAACAACACGACGATTAAGGACTATGTGACAGCCCTCTTTTTCCAAGTAATTAATCAAAGGCTTCATGATGCTTTCGTATTGATTATAGCGTGTACGGTTAACACCAACTAAATGCTCAATCTGAGTGAATTCATAAATCATTTGGTGCATGTAACGACGAAGCTCTTGTGCAGAACTGCGAGTCCTAAAAGCGAATGTCGTTTCCCACATAAACCAAAAGTTACTTTCGAAAAACTCAGTATTGTCTTTGAAATAGTCAGCAATCGTGATGTTATCTAGTTTTTCTTCTTGTGAATCAGGCATCATAATTAACTGCGTAAGGAGCTTACGACTTTTATTATTCAAACCAAGCTTACCACCATCAACGATACCTTGTCCGCCTGTTAAGAGACGAGCCTTGTCATAGGTTGGGTGTGCGGCATCAAATTGGCGAGTATCCTCAGCAGCTGTAAGACATGGTTCTGTCATTGAAGGAACCCGATCAAGCAAATCCATCAAGTCAACATAGGTACGGTAGTTAAGCATACGACCACCGCGAGCAATATAACCCTTTTGATTTTCCATCGGATGATTTTTATTCCAATAGTCATCCTTAACATCTTGGGTAGGGGAACCGTCGTTTGATCCGTAATTATCAAGAGCGTAGAAAGTGATTTGGTCTCCTGACCATTTACCTTCTTGAATGAGGTAAACAGCGGCAGCCATATTTGATAAACCAGCACCGATCATAATTGCTTTTTTCTTTTGCATGATAGTTCTCCTCCTTAATCCAACGTAGAATCAAATTCATCATATAAGGCACTATCGTCCTTGAAGAATTCAGATTTGTGGGCAAGGAATAAGACACTAGCTAGGACGCTAAGTGTGATTCCAAGACTAGTTTTGAAAAACACTTTTTTCATAATAATACCTTCTTTCAAATTCAGTTTGTATTATAGTCCTATCCATAATTATTAACAACTGTTAATGTAAGGTTTTGTACAGTTTGGTAGAAACTGTTTAAGAAGCTAAGAAAAAACAAGCATCACTAGGATGCTTGTTTCTTGTTATATGCTTAGATTTATCCCAAAGCGTCGTCCATTGAAAGAACTTCGTGGAAGACACGTTGTGTCAATTCAGTTTTTTGTTCTGGAGTGAGGTATTTAGTGTTTACACAGTATCCAGAGATACGTACGATAACATCTTCACCGCTCATGATCTTTTCGTAAACATCTGACAAGTCCATAACGTTCAAGTTAACGTGTTGTCCACCGTTTTCGAAGTATCCGTCAAGGATAGTTACGAGGTTGTCAACTTGTTCGTCGTGAGTCTTACCAAGGGCACGAGGTGATACTTGAGTAGTAAGTGAGATACCGTCAGCTGCATAACCGAAGTCAAGGCTTGCAAGTGAGTTCAAGTTTTGCAACCATCCACCTTTAGCTTTGTTAGATGGGTTAGCACCTGGTGAGAAGAATTCCAATTTAGACAAGTTCACTGAACCATCTTCGTTGAGGTATACCCCTTTGTGAACTGGAGAGTTACCAGTTTGTTTAGAGTAAGCAACGTTAGAAGTGATTGTAAGAAGTGAAACTGTAGCTTCTGCATCTTTGTAGAGTTTGTGGCTACGAAGACGAGTAGTGTAAGCTTCAATCAACCATTCTGCCAATTCGTTTGAACGTGGGTCATCTTCACCCCAACGTGGGTATTCACCGATTGTTTCGTAGTCGTAGATGTAGCCATCTTCGTCACGGATCGGTTTAACTGTAGCGTATTTGATTGCTGACAATGTATCAACAGTATTTGCGAAACCACAGATACCAAATCCCATGTTAGCACGTTGTTTAGTTGGCAAGAAGGCCATTTGAACAGCTTCGTAGTTGTACTTATCAGTCATGTAGTGGATGATGTTAAGGGCATCTACGTAAGTGTCAGTCAACCAGTCAAGAGATTTTTCAAAGTTAGCTTTAACAGTGTCAAAGTCAAGAACTTCATCACGGACTGGTTCGATGTCAAATACTTTATAGTCTTTATGAACATCGTCGTAACCACCGTTCAAACCAGTAAGAAGGGCTTTAAGCACGTTAACACGAGCACCGAAGTATTGGATGTTGTGACGTTGTTCTTCGTTTTCTGGGTCAAGTGGTGATACACAACATGAGATACAGCTCATTTCACCGTATCCGTCTTTAGCCATAGTAGTTACACCTTCGTATTGGATAGAAGAGTGTTTGTGGCTCATGTGCATACAGTAGCGACGGAATGAGTAAGGCAATTTGTCAGTCCAAAGAACTGTCAAGTTTGGTTCTGGAGAGTTACCGATGTTGTCAAGAGTGTTCAAGAAACGGTAGTCCATCTTGGTAACACGGTGACGTCCGTCAGCACCCATACCAGCCATAGAAGTTGTGATGAATGTTGGGTCACCTGAGTACAATTGGTCGTAAGCTTTTGTACGAGCAAACTTAACTGTACGAAGTTTCATAACGAAATCATCAACGAATTCTTGGATTTCTGATTCAGTGTAAGTACCACGAGCAAGGTCACGTTCTGCGTATACGTCAAGGACGATTGGCACACGACCAAGTGAAGTAGCGGCACCGTTGATTACACGACATACTGCCATGAAGGCGATGTTTGTCCATTGGATAGCTTCTTTAGTATCGAAGGCTGGACGACGAACATCTACACCGTAAAGGTCACCAAGGCGAACAACGTCTTGAAGTGCTTGGTATTGAAGGTTAACTTCTTCACGAAGACGGATAGTTTCTTCGTCGATTTCTTTGATAGCATTCCAGTCGTTAACTTTTTCTTGCATCAAGTAGTCAGCACCGTAAAGGGCAAGACGAGCGTAAACCCCGATGATACGTCCACGTGAGTAAGCATCTGGAAGACCAGTAACTGTGTGAGCGTGACGTGCACGACGGATGTTTGAAGTGTAAGCACGGAAGATACCATCGTTAACTGTAGTCACGTATTTTGTGAAAATTTCGTGTACAGCTGGGTCTGGTTCATAACCGTGTTCTTTCAAAGCAGTTTCCGCCATACGGATACCACCTTTAGGCATGAAGTTCAATTTGAAGAGCTCATCATTTTGGATACCATAGATAAGTTCATCTTCTTTTGAAATGTATCCTGCGTCAATGTCAGCGATTGAAGTTGGACGAGTATCCATTGGGAAGCGTCCTTCAGCTTCATAGCCTGCTTTAGTTTCATCTACGATTTTTTTAATTTTTAGAGAGCGTTCAGTTGGTCCTGCAAGGAAGCTTTCGTCACCATCATAAGGTGTGTAGTTTGCTTGAACGAAACGTGAAACGCTAGCTTTTTCTTTCCAGTCAGTTCCTTTAAAGCCTTCCCACGCTTTTTCAAAAACATCTGTGTTAGTTTTAACCGTTGCCATAGTTTGGATCTCCTATAATTCTAGTAACAAAATCATCTGTTACATTCTCTAGAAGTATTCTATCACACAGTAACCGCTTACACAACTTTAAAACTGCGTTTTTAGAGACATTCTTTTATAATACAGTTTCGAAAACGACAAATCTGTATTATAAATTTCTGTTTTTTGATAGATTTTGGTATCATAAGGGGAGAATGCTTTGTAGTCCCAAAGTTTTATGTGAAAAGCTTTACAATGAGATAAATCTGAGAAAGGAGGCAGGGAGCCATGTTAGAGTTTCCTCTAATAAATGATACCAGTCGGAAAATCATCCATATTGACATGGACGCCTTTTTTGCTCAGGTCGAGATGAGGGATGACCCCAGTCTTAAGGACAAACCGGTTATTATCGGTCACGATCCTAGAAAAACTGGGGGACGTGGTGTGGTATCAACCTGTAATTACGAGGCTAGAAAATATGGTGTCCATTCAGCCATGTCTTCTAAGGAAGCCTATGAACGTTGTCCTAATGCTGTCTTTATCTCAGGAAATTATAGCCATTACCGAGAGGTAGGGATGCAAATTCGTGAGATTTTTAAACGCTACACCGACTTGGTAGAGCCTATGTCTATCGACGAAGCCTATCTTGATGTGACGATAAATAAGCTTGGTATCAAATCGGCGGTTAAGGTAGCCAAACTTATCCAGTATGATATCTGGCAGGAACTTCACCTGACTTGTTCAGCAGGGGTTTCCTACAATAAATTTATCGCCAAACTAGCCTCTGATTTTCAAAAGCCTGCTGGTTTGACGGTGGTGCTTCCAGAGGAAGCTCAGGAATTTTTGGGAAAGCTACCTATTGAAAAGTTTCATGGGGTAGGTAAAAAGTCAGTTGAACGTCTTCATGACATGGAAATATACACCGGTGCCGATCTTCTGAAGATTCCTGAGATGACGCTGATTGATCGTTTTGGACGTTTTGGATTTGATCTCTTTCGAAAGGCTAGAGGGATTTCCAATAGTCCTGTTAGGCCCAATCGTGTCCGTAAATCTATTGGAAGTGAGCGAACCTACGGCAAACTTCTTTATAATGAAGATGACATCAAGGCTGAGTTGACTAAGAATGCTAGGCGGGTAGCTGAAAGTGCTCAGAAAAATAAAAAAGTCGGTCGAATTATTGTCATCAAGGTCCGTTATTCGGATTTCTCGACCTTAACCAAGCGTATGACCTTGGACAAATCGACTCAGGATTTCGACACCATCGAAAGGATTGCCCATACCATTTTTGATCAATTAGAGGAAAATAGCAGCGGTGTTCGCCTGCTCGGTGTGACGCTGACGGGTCTGGAAGATCAAGAAGGCAGGCAATTGGACCTAGATGATTTGGAGTCATTATAATAGTAGAGTTTTGATTTTTTCTTTTGGAAAGTGACTTTGAAGAATCATCAGACCTATGCTATCTTAAAGAGTAACTAAAAGAAATGAGGGAATAATATTAATGAAAAAAGTTCTTACCTATTTAGGACTGATTCTAGCAGCTTGCTTGGTTCTCGTAGCTTGTGCTTCCAATAAACCAGCTGAGAAGAAAAAAGCGACACCAACTCCGACAGAACGTGCCAAGGCTGATGCGACAGTTTTAATTGATACTATGCTTGGAAAATCTAGTAACGGTTTTTCAAAACTCTACGGTGAAAATTACGAAACCTGGACTGAAACGAATGTTTTTGAAAAACAAGTTGCAGATACTATCGAAGAAAAGGGGTATACACCGGAAGACAAGTATACGTTTAAATACATTGAAGGTTATGATGCCAAGACTCCAACCCAAGTGCTTTCTAAGTTCCTCAAGGTCCGTCGTAATATGATTGGTAAGATTCAGGACTATAAGCTGAAAGATGTCAAAGTTAAAGGAAATGAAGCGACAGTTACCTTTACTTCACGTTCTGTTAGTGCCTATGGTGCTGCAGCTGCTGTTCGTACTCTCCTTATGAGTCTCTATGACAACGATATTGACAAGTTGAAACAATGGAATCAAGCTGATAACAACGATGTGGAAAAAGGTAAAGCCAAAGATCTCACAACGAAATTCCTTTATGGTGAAAACTTTAACGGAGATTTGACACAATTTAAGGATATTGATAAAGAAATGGCCTATACACCTTTGACAGGTGCTGATAATCTAGAAAAGACCTTCAAGCTAACCAAAGATGATGGAGGCAACTGGACGATTTCTATAGAAGATTATAAAGAGCTTGCCGAAGCCTTGGTTGACCATGATGAATCAGGAAGCAGAGCCGTTTACGCTGAACGTATCCATAAGAATTTATCAGATTATCAACCTGAAGACAGTAGCGATTCAAGCAGTAAGTCATCAAGTAAGGGAAAATAGAGTTTTATTGCATTTGATGTTAAACATGTACGGAAAGCTTTTTTGGACGAGAAGAGTTGTCACACCAGTGGCAGCTCTTTTCTTATTGTTCGTTGTATCGATTCCCCTATAACCATTTTCTATCACCACTTAGGTTTTTATTATTAGACGACTAAGGATGAAGATGATAAACTGTTATCACTAACTATTAATGAAAGTATCGAGGATTATAGATATGAAAAAATGGCTTGCAGGTTTAGGGATTCTTGGCTTGTCAGTTTTGACTTTGGCAGCTTGTGGAAACAAGAGTGACAGTAAGGGATCTGGTGAAAAGCAGACGATTACTGTTGCGACGGACTCTGATACGGCACCTTTCACTTTCAAAAAAGGTGACGACTTCAAGGGTTATGATATTGATTTGGTCAAGGCTATTTTCAAGGATTCGGACAAATATGAGGTCAAGTTTGTAACGACACCTTTTGATTCCATCTTGACAGGGGTGGATTCTGGACGTTATCAGATTGCGGCTAACGACTTCAACTACAATGAAGAACGTGCTCAGAAATATGGTTTCTCAGATCCGATTTCACGTTCTAACTATGCCATCACTAGTGCTGAGGGTACCAAGTATACTAGCCTAGACGATTTGTCTGGTAAGACGACAGAGGTGCTTCCTGGCTCTAACTATGCTCAGTTGCTTGAAAATTGGAACCATGCCAATGCGGACAAGACACCAATTACTATCAACTATGCTTCTAGCTCAACGGGTCTTTCAACACGTATTCAACACATTCAAGAAGGAAAAATTGACTTTATCCTTTACGATGCGATTTCGTCTGAGTACATTGTCAAAGATCAAGGCTATAAGCTAGCTGTAAACAAGATTAAAGACGATATCGGTATGAAGACTGATGGTCTGGAATATCTTCTATTCTCAAATGATAAGCAAGGTAAGGAACTCAAGACATTTGTTAATAAGCGTATCAAAGAGCTTAAGAAGGATGGAACCCTTGCCAAACTCAGCAAGGAATACTTCGGTGGCGATTACGTCAGTGATTTGAAATAAGACTGTTAAAAGTTGAGACTGCTGTCTCAGCTTTGGATTTAACACAAAGCTTTCTTTTGAGGCTTTCCTGAGGTGATGACGGACGTCAGCGACCTTCGTCGAAGCTCCATGACTAAGTTTTGAGCCTAAGGTCTCAAAACTTCCGAACACCTGAAACTTTAAAGTTTCAGGTGTTTTTCTCACGCCGGAAAGCCTCGGTTTATGCTCACTTTGTTCGTTAAATAAGGAATTAGTTCAAATCTTTTTGGTCTTAACAAGGTATTATTATCAGTGATACGATTTTCTTATCACTATGATAAGAAAAGACTATTTCACAGACTTTCTGAGTCGTGCTAAAATGAATACTATAAAATTATGATAAGATATTTGAATGGTTAGCACTAGGCTAACCTACTTTTTTAGAAAGAAAGGGCGACATTGTGAAAAAGAGTATAGAAGCATTTAATCGGTCACCTTGGTATCTCCAAGTTATCATTGGCTTGGTTGGTTTGGCAGTAGCTGTTGCTTTAGCCATTCCCTTGTCTTGGCTAGTAGAAATTCTTTGGGGCTATGTTTTGCAACTGATTACGATTATCTTCAAATGGATTTCGTCTTGGATGCCAGCTGGTAAGCTCTTCTCATGGAAGGCAGTCTTTGATGCTGTTCCTAAGATTGTGGAACGCTTGCCTTTGACTTTGGGATTGACCATTGCAGGTGCTTTCTTCGGTTTGATTTTGGCCCTTGTCTTTGCGGTCGTTAAGATCAATCGAGTACGTATCCTTTATCCAATTCAAGCAGTTTTTGTGAGCTTCTTGCGTGGGACACCAATCCTTGTACAACTCATGTTGACTTACTATGGAATACCACTCTTCCTTCGTTATTTGAATGGTGAATTTGGTTTGGATTGGAATATCAATGAGATTCCACCAGCTATCTTCGCGATTACGGCCTTTGCCTTTAACGAAGCAGCCTACATGAGTGAAACCATTCGTGCAGCGATTCAGGCCGTTGACGCTGGGGAAATCGAAGCTGCCCGTTCTCTTGGGATGACATCGGCACAGGTTTACCGTCGTGTTATTATTCCAAATGCGGCAGTTATTGCAACACCAAGTTTGATTAACAGTTTGATTGGCTTGACTAAGGGAACATCACTTGCCTTTAGTGCTGGTATCGTCGAAATGTATGCTCAGGCTCAAATCTTGGGTGGTGCTGACTACCGTTACTTTGAACGTTATATCTCAGTTGCCCTTGTATACTGGGTAATCTCAATCTTGATTGAGTACATTGGTCGTTCAGTTGAAAATCACATGGCCATTAAGGCGCCTGAAGTGACTGACATTTCTGGAATTGGAGGTGACCGCTAATGATTAGTATCAAAAATTTGACCAAGGAATTTTCAGGTCAAAAGGTTCTCGATGGTATTGATATTGACATTGAAAAGGGTGAAGTTGTAGCTCTTGTTGGTGCCTCTGGTGCAGGGAAATCAACAATTCTTCGTAGCTTAAACTATTTGGAACAACCTGATTCTGGTACCATTACCATTGATGATTTTAAAGTCGACTTTAAGACTATCACTAAAGAACAAATCCTTACCCTTCGCCGTAAGTTGGCCATGGTTTTCCAACAGTTCAACCTCTTTGAACGTCGTACAGCCTTGGATAATGTTAAGGAAGGTCTTAAGATTGTTAAGAAACTTTCTGACGAAGAAGCTACCAAGATTGCGAAAGAAGAGCTTGCTAAGGTTGGGCTTTCTAATCGTGAAAACCACTACCCACGTCACTTGTCAGGTGGTCAAAAGCAACGTGTGGCCTTGGCTCGTGCCCTTGCAATGAAGCCTGATGTGCTCTTGCTTGACGAACCAACATCTGCTCTTGACCCTGAGTTGGTTGGTGAGGTTGAAAAATCAATCGCTGATGCAGCTAAGTCAGGTCAAACTATGATTTTGGTCAGTCACGACATGAACTTTGTTTATCAAGTGGCTGACAAGGTGCTCTTCCTTGAAAAAGGTCGTATTCTTGAACAAGGAACACCTGACGAAGTCTTTAACCATCCAAAAGAAGAACGAACAAAAGAATTTTTCGCTTCTTATTCAAAACAATATCTTTAAGATGAGATTTTTGTTACAATAGAAAAGGTGGTGGGAGTGGACGACATTTTAGTCCATAGTCAAAGTCCCACAAGGATGATTAGGAACTTTTGAATGTTTCAAAGGCGACTATAGTCCAATCAGAAACTGCATCGTGCAGTTATTACTAGTCGAATTTAGAGGTTGGAGAATGTTATCTCAGCCTTTTCTATTTCTCACTTTAGGATGATTTATGTTATTAAATATTTTTAAATTTTACCTCTTAGGCCTTGTGATTGCTTTCTTTGTGTGCTTGGTGATTGGTGCCATTTGGCTTGGATGGCGTGCCTTACGTCGTGCGGACAAAACTGTTAAGGAGCGTCAAGGTGCCCTCTATGATGCTATTATGATGTCGATGGTTTCGATCCCAGTTTTGGCATTTGCTTTTATGGCGATTCTTATCGTGCTGAATGCATAATTCTAGCTTTGTTGGCACATTAGGTGTAAGATATCTCTACAAGAAAATCATATAAGGAGTTACTTATGTACGATACAATTGTTATTGGAGTTGGTCCTGCGGGGATGACTGCAGCACTCTATGCAGCACGTGCCAACCTTAAAGTGGCAACTTTGGAGCAAGGTGCTCCTGGTGGACAGATGAATAACACGTCTGATATTGAAAATTACCCTGGTTTTGAAAGTATTTCTGGTCCAGAATTGTCAATGAAGATGTTCGAACCTTTGGAAAAATTGGGCGTTGAAAATCTTTATGGTATCGTGTCTGGTATCGAAGACAAGGGTGACTATAAAGTTGTCAAAACTGGTGATGAAGAGTACCAAACCAAGACAGTGATCATTGCGACTGGTGCCAAACATCGCCACATTGGTGTTGCTGGCGAAGAAGAGTACAACAGCCGTGGGGTATCTTACTGTGCGGTCTGTGATGGTGCCTTCTTCCGTAATCAAGACCTCTTGGTCGTTGGTGGTGGAGACTCTGCCGTTGAAGAAGGAATTTATTTGACACGCTTTGCCAATAGCGTGACCATTGTTCATCGTCGTGATGAATTGCGTGCTCAAAAGGTCCTTCAAGACCGTGCCTTCGCCAATGAAAAGGTTAAGTTTATCTGGGACTCAGTCGTTGAAGAAATTAAGGGTGATGACATCAAGGTTTGCAGTGTTGATATCAAGAATGTCAAAACTGGTGAGGTGACTAACCACGAATTTGGCGGTGTCTTCGTTTATGTGGGACTTGATCCTGTTTCAGATTACTTGACAGGTCTCGACGTCACTGACCAAGATGGTTGGGTAATTACAGATGATAAGATGGCGACACGTATTCCTGGTATCTTTGCCATTGGGGATGTCCGTCAGAAAGACCTTCGCCAAATTACAACAGCCGTAGGTGATGGTGCCACAGCTGGTATCGAAGCCTACAACTACGTGACTGCACTTGGTGATAAGTAAAATAATAAAAACTCGGGATGTTCTCGAGTTTTTTGTGTTCTCTTGGGGGGATTTAGCTTGTCTAGTCCCCTTTGGACCAACATCTATGCGTGTTTTTTGTTATAATAGAAAAGTCTTACTAAAAATCAGTAAAAACGAGGTGACCGACTTGCGTGTTGTAGCAGGTGAATTTGGCGGACGTCCGCTTAAAACGTTAGAAGGCAAAACGACTCGTCCAACAACGGACAAGGTCAAGGGTGCCATTTTCAATATGATTGGTCCTTTCTTTGATGGAGGGCGTGTTTTGGATCTTTTTTCTGGAAGTGGTAGTCTGGCTATTGAGGCTATCAGTCGTGGTATGTCGTCTGCTGTCCTCGTGGAAAAGGATCGTCGGGCACAGGCTGTTATTCAGGAAAATATCAAGATGACCAAGAGTGAGAAGCAGTTCCAGCTTTTGAAGATGGATGCGGCGCGTGCGCTGACACAATTGACAGGAAAGTTTGACTTGGTACTTTTAGATCCGCCTTATGCCAAAGAGCAGATTGTGGCCAATATTACTCAGTTAGAGGAGCAAGGGCTCTTAGCTGAGGAGGTTATGTTGGTTTGCGAGACGGATAAGGCTGTGGACCTGCCTGAAGAAATTTCAAACTTTGGGATTTGGAAACAGAAAACCTATGGTATCAGTAAGGTGACCGTTTACGTGCGTTAGCCTTTGATAGGGAAGTTGTAGAAAGGAATGCTATGACAAAGATTGCTATGTTTACGGGGTCTTTTGATCCGATTACTAATGGGCATATGGATATTATTGCCAGAGCCAGCAAGCTCTTTGATGAGCTCTATATCGGTCTCTTTTATAATAAAAATAAGCAGGGCTTCTGGGACGTGGAGACTCGCAAGCGTATCTTGGAAGAGGTCGTGGCAGATCTTCCCAATGTAAAGGTTATAACGGCTCACGATAGTCTGGCTGTAGATGTCGCCAGAGATCTTGGGGTGACTTATTTGGTCCGAGGCCTTCGTAATGCGACAGATTTTGACTATGAGGCTAATATGGATTATTTCAATAAGGGGTTGGCCCCTGAAATTGAAACGGTTTATTTGATTGCTAGTCATGAGGTAACACCAGTCTCTTCCAGTCGTGTGCGTGAGTTGATTTATTTTGAGGGGGATATTAGTTCCTATGTTCCTCAAGCAGTTGTTAAGGAAGTGGAGGCTAAGCGTGGCAAACAAGAACGAATCTAAATCACTATTAGGGAAAATTTGGCGGATTAAGTGGTGGTTGTTAAGTATTTTTACGGTACTTTTCCTCCTATTTGCCCTCTTTTTCCCGCTAAATAATTATTATGTTGAGCTTCCGGGTGGTGCTTTTGATACTAAGGAAGTCTTGACTGTAGACAAGAAAGCTGATGATTCAAAAGGATCCTACAATTTTGTGGCAGTGGCCCAAACCAAGGCGACTTTAGCCTTGATGCTCTATGCTCAGCTTAATGATTTTGCAAAGCTTCAAACAGCTGAAGAGGCAACTGGGAATTACTCTGATGAAGATTTCATGCGTATCAACCAATTTTACATGGAGACTTCCCAAAACCAAGCGATTTATCAGGGCTTGACTCTGGCCGGTAAGGAGGCTAGCTTGGAGTATATGGGTGTCTATGTGCTTCAGGTGGCTGATGATTCTAGCTTCAAGGGTGTCCTCAATATTGCGGATACGGTGACAGCTGTCAATGGCAAGACCTTTGATAATTCTGCTGACTTGATTAAATACGTTCAAGGACTTAAGCTGGGTTCAAAAGTCAAGGTCACTTATACGACAGATGACAAAGAAAAGACTGCCACTGGTAAGATTATCAAGATTGCCAATGGTAAAAATGGTATTGGTATCGGTTTGACAGATCATACCGAGGTTAAGAGTCCTGAAAATGTGAAGTTTAAACTTGATGGCGTTGGCGGACCAAGTGCGGGTCTTATGTTTACCCTAGCTATTTACGATCAGGTATCTGGTCAAGACCTCAAGGCTGGCCGTAAGATTGCTGGAACAGGAACCATTGAAAAGGATGGTTCGGTCGGTGATATCGGTGGTGCCTACCTCAAGGTGAAATCAGCGGCTGATAGTGGTGCAGACATTTTCTTCGTGCCAAATAATCCAGTAACCAAGGAAATGAAAAAGGCTGATCCGGATGCCAAAACCAACTATCAAGAGGCCAAGGAAGCTGCCAAGAAACTGGGAACCAAGATGAAAATCGTCCCTGTTAAAACAGCTCAAGAAGCCATTGATTATTTGAAAAAGACTAAATAAGAAGAGAGTAGGACAGGCAGAAATTCATGATTTTTGTCTGAGTCTTACTCTCTTTTTTAGGTCAAAGTGTTATAATAGTCTTTATGAAAAAACGTTATAGAACAGTCAATGATTACTATCGTGAAATTTTTGGCGAAAAGATTTTCAAACTACCAATTGATGCGGGTTTTGATTGTCCCAATCGTGATGGCACAGTGGCCCACGGTGGCTGTACCTTTTGTACGGTATCGGGGTCTGGGGATGCTATTGTAGCACCTGAGGCACCGATTCGTGAGCAGTTTTACCATGAGATTGACTTCATGCACCGCAAGTGGCCAGAAGTTCAGAAATATCTGGTTTATTTTCAAAACTTTACCAATACCCACGCGTCGCTTGAAGTTATCAAGGAACGCTACGAACAGGCTATCAATGAGCCTGGTGTTGTTGGCATCAATATCGGTACCCGCCCGGACTGTTTGCCAGACGATGTGATTGATTATCTGGCAGAACTCACAGAACGTATGCATGTGACCGTTGAACTTGGCTTGCAAACGACTTATGAAGAAACGTCAGAACTCATTAACCGAGCACACAGCTATGATCTCTATGTGGAGACGGTTAAGCGTGTGCGTGAGCGTGCGCCAAAGGCTGAGATTGTATCGCATCTGATTAATGGGCTACCAGGGGAAACCCACGAGATGATGGTGGAAAATGTTCGACGTTGTGTGACGGACAATGACATTCAGGGAATTAAACTCCACCTCCTCCATCTGATGACCAATACGCGTATGCAAAGAGACTACCACGAGGGGCGTCTTAAATTGCTGAGTCAGGAAGAGTATGTGTCCATCATCTGTGACCAGTTGGAAATCATCCCTAAGGATATCGTCATTCATCGAATTACTGGTGATGCGCCGAGAGATATGTTGATAGGTCCTATGTGGAGTCTCAACAAATGGGAAGTCCTCAATGCCATTGACAAAGAGATGGAACGTCGTGACTCATGGCAAGGGTGCAAAGTAGCTAACGAGAAGGAGGAAAAAGCATGATTAAACGACCAATTCATCTATCTCATGACTTTCTAGCTCAAGTGCTGGACGATGAGAGTGTAGTTGTCGATGCAACCATGGGAAACGGCAATGACACAGCCTTTCTGGCTGGTCTTGCCAAGAAGGTTTATGCCTTTGACGTGCAGGAGCAGGCGCTCGAAAAGACTCGTCAACGCTTGTCAGATTTGGAAATTGAAAATGCGGAACTCATTTTAGACGGTCACGAAAATCTGGACCGTTATGTCACGGAACCTATTCGTGCAGCTATTTTCAATCTGGGTTATCTGCCATCTGCAGATAAGAGTGTTATTACCAAACCCCACACGACCCTTGAGGCCATTGAGAAAATTCTTGACCGTCTAGAGGTGGGTGGTCGTTTAGCTATTATGATTTACTATGGTCATGATGGTGGCGATATGGAGAAGGATGCTGTGCTTGAGTACGTTATCGGTTTGGACCAGCGTGATTTTACAGCTATGCTTTACCAACCCCTTAATCAAATTAATACCCCACCATTTTTGGTGATGTTGGAGAAATTACAATGATTACAGATATTAAAGAAAAACTTGCAGATATGCAGGCCAAATATATCGATAAGCAGAGTGCCGAGGGTACTTTGAAAAAGGTTGATAATCGTAAAACGGCTAAAATTAAGAAAAAGTTAGCTAGTCTTGAGGTCGAACGTTGCCATAAACTTTTGGCTAAGGAAGATGTCACTGCCATTGATAAAAAAATTAGTAAGCAAAAAGAACTATTCTCAAACTGTTGTCATAAGGAAGGGTAGGAGGAGCTATGCATTTATCATTAGCTTTGCTTGTTCTTCTTTTTAGCTTGATTTTATCGAACGTTATCAATCGTGTCTTTCCACGTCTTCCCCTACCTTTGATTCAAATTATTTTTGGGGTTGGTATTGGTTTACTTTTAAAGGGACGCGCTTTCGAGCTTGAAACAGAACTTTTCCTAGCTTTCATTATTGCTCCCTTGCTGTTTCGTGAGGGTGAAGAAAGTGATATCACTAGTATTCTACGTAACTGGAAACTCATTCTATTTTTGATTTTCCCAGTTATCTTTGTGTCTACCTTGGGAATCGGTTATCTTGCTAAGGCCGTCTTGCCTGCTTCGGTACCCTTGTCTGCCTGCCTAGCCATCGGTGCCGCCCTTGGACCAACGGATTTGGTTGCCTATTCCGCTATTTCTAAACGTTTCAGTTTTCCAAAGTGGATTAGCTATATTTTGCAGGGTGAAGGTCTTCTGAACGACGCCTCTGGCTTGGTTGCCTTTCAGGTGGCAGTGACTGCATTGACAACAGGGACCTTCTCCCTCCTTGGTGCGAGCTGGAATTTGGTTATTTCTGTGCTTGGTGGTTTTTTAATTGGCTTGATTACAGCCTTATTTAATCGCCTCTTTTTGACCATTTTGGACAATATGGATGCTGCAGATGTCACAGGTGCTCTCTTACTAGAGTTGGTACTACCGATTTCCTCTTACTTTGTAGCCGAGGAAATTCATGCTTCTGGAATTATTGCCGTTGTCGTAGCAGGGATTTCGCTTGCCAGTCGGTTCAAAAAAATCACCGTTTTTGATGCCAAGTTGGATAGTGTTTCTCATACGATTTGGGGAACCATTACCTTCATGCTTAATGGTATGGTCTTTTTCCTCTTGGGAACAGAACTTCCAACCCTAGCAGCCCCAGTACTGCGTAGCAGCACTTACGATAATCTCTGGATGCTTCTTGCTATCATCCTTTTAACAGCGACCATGTTTGGCATTCGCTTTGTTATGATTAGTGCAGTATTTGCCCAAAGAGCTTGGAGGGCCAAACGATCACTAAAAAAAATCTGGAAGGGTTCTACTCTGTTAACCTTTTCAGGTGTTAAAGGAACGGTTTCCATTGCAACCATCCTTTTGCTTCCGGTTGCCAATATGACGGCTTTGGAACATAGTCTCTTGCTCTTTACGGTAGCGGGTGTCACTTTATTAAGTTTCTTAACAGGGATTTTAGTCCTACCTAAGCTAGCCACTGGACCAGCCCACACGACCAACCATTATATGCAGATTGCCATTCTTAATGATGTGGTCGGCGAGTTGGAAAAAGATCTAAAACAGTCAACTAATCAAGGAGCTGTCTATGCTACGATTGACAACTACAATCAACGCTTGGAAGATTTAATCTTGGAGCAGGAATCAAATGATGTCAAAGAAGAGTTGGCCAATATTCGAGTAATGATTATGGAAATCGAGAGTGAGGGTCTGGAATATGCCTACAAGAAGGGGAAGATTTCAGAACTCGAATACAATCTCTACCAACGTTATATCAAGGGCTTGGAACGTCGTATCAACCGTGGTTTTGTCTCTAGCCTTTCTTACGCCCTAGCTGTCTTTGTGCGTGGCCTTCGTAGATTGTTGCACTTAGCTCTTACTTTCAAGTTTCGTATTGATCAGGATGATACTAGAAGAGGTCCTAGGTTGACGGAAGAAAACCGCGACCATATGACTGAGCTCTATTTGACAAATACTGAGCAGATTTTGGAAGCCTTGAGTAATCTGGAAGGTGTTTATCACTCAGATCTCTTGTCTTATCTGAAACGCAGTCGCCTTCAAGAGGCTGAGATTATTCAATCAGGTGCCTTTGTTGAGCGGGTTATCACCCACCTTCATCCAGACAATATTGATGAAATGTTGCGAGGCTACTATTTGGAACGTAAGGTTATCAACGAGTACGAGCAGGCTGAACTTATCTCTAGCCGTTATGCCAAGCAGCTTCGTAAGGAAGTCAATACTTTGGAGGATTACTCTCTCAAAGAAACTAGCAACACGTTAACCTATGATATGATTAATCTGGCTCGAGGTCGGGCTTAAGCAATGAATGTTATCACAAAAAGAAGCCAAGATTTTTCTTGGCTTCTTTTTCATATATTTTTATAGAACAGCATATCGTTCCAGCCTTAATTTTGTATGGTGTATCTAAAATAAAAGAGGAGTAGTGATAAAACAACAAGTCCCCCAGATAATGTCTAGGGGACTTGTTTCTTTGAGCGATTTTTATAGAAGAGGGTTAATGTAAAAACGATGGTCATCAATTGGAATAATTTGAACAGGATTTTGGTAGAAGTCAGCTAAAACTTCCGGTGTGATGATATCATTTTTTGGTCCTTGTGCCACGATTTTTCCTTGACGGAGTAGGAGGATGTGGTCCATCTTCTCAGTAATCTCTTCAGCATGGTGGGTGACGTAAAGGACCAGGGGTGCGTGAGGAAGCGAGGTGATACGGTCGATCTGACGTAACAGCTTTTCGCGGGCAAAGAGATCCAAGCCCACAGTTGCTTCGTCAAGGATGATGATGTCGGGATCTTCCATAAGACTACGAGCAATCAAACAGATTTGCTTTTCTCCCTGAGAGAGGCCATGGTATTTACGACCAATCAAATCTCCAGCACCAAGTGAAGTTAGCATATCCTTGGCTTCTTGTAGCTCTTTGTCTCCATAGACTTTGTAGAGGATTGAGCTCTTGTACTTACCGGTAAGGACGATTTTTTCAGCAGTCATATGTTGAGGTAGACGCTCAGTGATAAAGGAACTGACGATACCGATGTGTTGACGAAGACCTGTGATGTCTCCATTACCAAAGGTGTAGCCTAGTATCTCAGCCTTCCCTTTAGAAGGGAAAAATTCAGCTGTCAACAAACGCAAGAGGGTTGATTTTCCAGCACCGTTAAGTCCCAGGATAGCCCAAGTTTGACCTTTTTCAACTGTCCAGTTAAGGTCAGATAAAAGTGTTTTTCCTTGGCGGACCAAGCTGACATTTTCTAATCGTATAAGTGACATAAGTCTCTCCTTTGATGATAAATTACCCTAATTATAGCATAAAATAGACGCCTTTATTGGGAAATTATGGTATAATGAAAGTCAGAATTTTTTTTTAGAGGAGAAGAAAAAATGGAAGACTCTAGTGGTCAGTCCTTATTATTTCAATCTATTTTACTACTAATTTTAACCTTGCTTACAGCCTTTTTCTCAGCATCTGAGATGGCTCTTGTATCACTTAATCGCTCACGTGTAGAGCAAAAGGCAGAAGAAGGCGATAAGAAATTTATTCGCCTGCTCAAGGTTCTTGAAAATCCAAACAACTTCCTATCAACTATCCAGGTTGGTATTACCTTTATTAGCCTCTTACAAGGGGCCAGTCTCTCTGCATCACTAGGTGCAGTGATAGCGACTTGGTTTGGTCATGTGGCTTGGGCTAAGACAGCAGGTAGCATGATTTCTTTGGTTGTCTTGACCTATATCTCTATCGTTTTTGGGGAACTTTATCCAAAACGTATCGCTATGAACCTTAAGGAAAATCTAGCCATCTACTCAGCTCCTGTCATTATTGTTACAGGTAAGATTGTTAGTCCCTTTGTTTGGATTCTTTCGGCGTCAACCAATCTTTTGTCTCGTTTGACACCTGTGACCTTTGATGATGCAGATGAGCAGATGACACGTGATGAGATTGAATACATGTTGACTAAGAGTGAGGATACACTTGAGGCTGAAGAAATTGAAATGCTCCAAGGGGTATTCTCTCTTGACGAATTGATGGCACGTGAGGTTATGGTCCCTCGTACAGATGCCTTCATGATTGATATTGAAGACAATACTCAAGAAAATATCCAAGCTATTCTCAAGGAAAGTTTCTCTCGTATTCCTGTTTACGAAGACGACAAGGATAAGATTATCGGTGTCGTTCATACCAAAAATCTTCTTAAAGCAGGTTTCGAACTTGGTTTCGAAAATATCAAACTTCGTCGAATTATGAATGAACCTCTCTTTGTTCCAGAGACTATCTTCGTTAATGATCTCTTGGCGGCCTTTCGTAACACCAATAATCAGATGGCTATTTTGCTTGATGAATACGGTGGCGTTGCTGGTCTTGTTACCTTCGAGGACCTTTTGGAAGAAATCGTTGGTGAGATTGACGACGAAACAGATAAATCTAGTGTGGAAGTTCGTGAAATTGGTGAGAATACCTATATTGTCGAGGGAGCTATGACTCTTAACGACTTCAATGAACATTTTGATACAGAACTTGAGAGTGATGATGTTGATACTATTGCAGGTTATTATTTGACTGGTGTGGGAGCCATTCCTACTCAAGAAGTCAAGGAACACTATTCAGTTATCAACAAGGACAAACACCTTGAATTTATCAATGATAAGGTTAAGGATGGTCGTGTAACCAAACTTAAGGTAATCATCACGGCAGCTCCAGAAGAGGCAGAAGAATAGTTCTCTACATGTTTTTATTAGAAAATATTGGAACTTAAAAGCGACTATTTGATAATTAGGCACTTTCTCTCATTATGAGTGAAAGTGCTTTTTCTTATCTATCTTGGAATATCAGTTTATCAAAATAATAAGATTAGAAAACGTCTATAAAGTACGTCATAAAGCCTTTTTAACCTATCAAAAGTGTTAGAATTTGTCAGAAAAATAACTATAATTTTGAAGGTGTTCTAACATATTTCAGCGTATTGAAAGATTTAGAATAAAAATAAATAAGATTTTAATTAAAGCGGTCTTTTATTACTTTTTTATGGTAGAATGTAGATTAACTGACAAATGAAAAAAGGAGAATCTTAATGGCTTCTAAAAAATCTATATGTAGCTTGCTTTTACTCACCCTTACCCTAGGAGCTTTTGTACCAGTAACTTCTTTTGCGGATGATGGTATTGCGACAAATGATGCTGTTCTTACACAACCAACGACAGATCGTGCAACAACTGGTCCTTCAACAGCCCCAAGTGATGGTGACTTGGCTCGTAGCAATGATTCAAACACAGGTGTGGCAACGCCAACAACACCAACACCTACAGTTCCTGAAGTACCAGCTGAGCCAACAACACCAGCAACTCCGGGAACACCTGCGACATCGGCTCCAACAGCTGATTCATCAACAAAACCAGCCGATAAGCCAGAAGACCCAGCTTCAGTAACTGATAAAGGGACAAACGAAGCACCTCAAAACCCTGAAACTCCAGCGGTGAATGTTAATGGACAACCTGTTGTTACTGTAACACCAACAGCTCCAGTTATCACTGCAGCTGGCCAAACAATTGTGTCTACACAAAATAGCCAAATTGTTATCGCTAACACTGATGGTACAACAAGTGTTGTCGCTCCTGAAGCAGTAGGATTTAAAGTGAATGCTGACGGTACATTGACTGGTAAAGATGCTAAAGGTAAGGAAGTTACACTTCCTAAGACTGGTGAATCATCAACAGTAATCTTGACATTGGCAGGAACATTCTTCCTTGCTACTGCAGCCTTTTTGGGGCTTAAGAAACGTGCCTAATAATATAGAGGATAAAAGACTGGATTTTTCCAGTTTTTTTGTTTCTCTTCTGGTATAGTATAGATATCCCTTAATTTCAGATGTATTATAGTATAACCTTTGCTTGAATTCAGGCAGATAAGGAGCATGTTTCCGATAAAAGAGGTATAATAAAAACATGTAAAAAGCGTTTACAAGGAGGCTGCCATGGCAGAATTTGATTACAGTCAGGTGACTGGACTTGTTCATTCAACCGAAAGTTTTGGATCCGTAGATGGTCCTGGTATCCGTTTTATTGTTTTCATGCAAGGCTGTAAGATGCGTTGCCAATATTGTCATAACCCAGATACTTGGGCTATGGAGTCAAATAAGGCTATTGAACGTACAGTTGAAGATGTCTTAGATGAGGCTCTTCGTTTCCGTCATTTCTGGGGTGAGCATGGTGGTATCACTGTATCAGGTGGTGAGGCCATGCTTCAGATTGATTTTGTCACTGCCCTCTTTACAGAGGCTAAGAAGCTAGGGATTCACTGTACGCTTGATACTTGTGGGTTTGCGTACCGCAATACTCCTGAGTATCATGAAGTTGTTGACAAACTTTTGGCTGTGACTGACTTGGTCCTACTTGACATCAAAGAGATTGACCCCGAACAACACAAGTTTGTGACCCGTCAACCTAATAAGAATATTTTGGAATTTGCTCAATATTTATCTGACAAACAAGTTCCAGTCTGGATTCGCCATGTCTTGGTACCTGGTTTGACAGACTTTGACGATCACTTGATTAAGCTTGGTGAGTTTGTAAAGACTTTGAAAAATGTCGATAAATTTGAAATTCTTCCCTATCATACAATGGGTGAGTTCAAATGGCGTGAGCTCGGTATCCCATATCCTTTGGAAGGGGTTAAACCACCAACTGCGGATCGGGTCAAAAATGCTAAAGCTCTCATGCACACTGAAACGTATCAAGAGTATAAAAATCGTATCGGTGTGAAAACCTTGGATTGAAAAAGAAGCTCTTGACAAGGGCTTTTTAACTTTGCTATTATTTAGGGAGCAATAAAGAGCAGGTAAATTATGTTTCGTATTTTAAAATTTGATGATGACTTTGTTTATCTCAGTCATCCTGACGGGCGACTTAAGAAAATAGATCGCACGCTTTTTGATTTTGATATAAAATTAGGAGATCGTATTGATGTCTACCAAGATGGGGACTTGACAGTTGTTACTCCGGCAGAAGTCCAAACGGACTTGAGCCTAGAGGGAGACAAATCTGTTAAATCACACCTCTTGCAAGGGATTTTAGATCTTTTCCTTGAAACCCTTAATATTCACAATAATCATTTGGGTGACTTGAAGAAGATCTTCACGCAATTATTGATTACACTCTTCATGGCTTGGAGCTTGTTGGGAGTTATTCTGGTTGAGATTCTTCTCTTTGCAGAGTCAATTATTGTCTTCCTATGGAGACTTCTAGTTCGTCTTGTTAAGTGGATGCATATTAAAGACAATACGAAGGTCTTGATTGATGAGACACAAAAACGTCATGCTAAGCGTGAGCGTCAAAAAGCTCAAAGACGTGAGCAGGAGAGACGTCGTCAGGAAGAACTTGAAGAACGTGAATATCTTCGTGAAACAGAACGTCAAAAGGAACTCATGATTGTTGAAGCTAGCCTTAGTCAGGAAGCAGAACGTGAGAGCCTTTCAACTAGCCTTGCTTTGGAGCAAGCAGGTGCCTCGAGTCAATCTGCTAGTGAAGACTTGGCCGAAGAAAGCCAGTCAACTTCAGAGTCAGAAGTAATGTCTGAATCAGCAAAGTCTGAAAAATAGAACAGAAAAAAGAACTGAGATTTAGGATCTCGGTTCTTTTTCATATGAGAAAAGCACCAGAGGTGCTTTTGTGAGAGGTGACTAAAGTGTTTTTTCAGAGTCACGAACAATGAGCAAGTCAACTTTTGCGTGACGGAGAATGTATTCAGAAGATGAACCAATAAGCAAGCGTTCAAAAGTATTGAGACCAGTGGCACCAACCATAATAAGGTCAACATTTTCCTTATCAGGGATATCAACAGCCAAGAGGCTCTTAGGATTACCGAACTCAATAACTTTGCGAATCTTGGTTAAACCAGCTTCTCTGGCTTGGCGTTCAAAGTCAGCCAAAACAGCTTTAGCTTCGTCTTCTAGTTTTTCATAGATATAAGAGTCGAAAGTCGCAACGCTTTGAAGGGCGCGTGTATCGATAACGTGTACCAATAGTAACTGAGCATTATTACGTTTTGCAACGTGCACACCTTTAATAAAGGCCAGTTCTGATTCGTAAGAACCGTCGATAGCTACCATAATACGTTCATATTGTTGAGACATAAGCTCTACCTCCTATCTTTAGCTTTATTATACTCCTTTAATCTAAAAAATGAAAGCGTTGTTATAGATTTTCTGAAATCTTTTTTTGACTACTTACTTTAGGATGCTCTTAGTAATGTGAAGATTTCAGTATTATCTAAAAATTGAAGATTGCTTGAAAAAGAGGTATAATACAATCTGTTATTAGCTTCGTAAGAAACATGATAACTAAAAAAGAGGAAGACAAGTCTTCAGAAATGATACCAAATGGCCAAGCCTAAAGTTGGTGTCAATAAAAGTGGAAATCCCCATCAGGTGTTGAATTTTCTTATTTTCCGCTAGATGTATCTGCTTTTAGTATCTTTTGAAAGGATTAACTTATGAAAACATTTGATAAATCATCAAAGTTGGAACACGTTGCCTATGATATTCGTGGACCAGTTTTGGATGAAGCCAACCGTATGATTGCTAAAGGTGAAAAGATTCTTCGTCTTAATACGGGAAATCCTGCGGAATTTGGCTTTACAGCACCGGATGAAGTCATTCGTGATTTAATTATGAATGTTCGTAACAGTGAAGGGTATTCAGATAGTAAGGGGATTTTCTCAGCTCGTAAGGCGATTATGCAGTATTGCCAGCTAAAGGGATTCCCAAATGTAGATATTGATGATATTTATATTGGTAATGGTGTTTCAGAAATGATTTCCATGTCTATGCAGGCCTTGCTTGATGATGGAGATGAGGTCTTGGTCCCAATGCCTGACTATCCTCTTTGGACAGCCTGCGTCAGTCTAGCAGGCGGTAATGCTGTACACTATGTCTGTGATGAAAAATCTAACTGGTATCCAGATATTGATGATATCAAATCAAAGATTACGTCAAATACTAAGGCAATTGTAGTCATCAATCCTAATAATCCTACAGGTTCACTCTATCCTAAGGATGTCCTTGAACAGATTGTGGATATTGCTCGACAAAATGATTTGATTATCTTTGCGGATGAGATTTATGACCGCTTGGTTATGGATGGTAAAAAGCATACTGCGATTGCTAGTCTTGCACCAGATGTTTTCTGTGTGTCTATGAATGGTCTTTCTAAGTCTCACCGCATCTGTGGTTTCCGTGTAGGTTGGATGGTTCTCTCTGGACCTAAAAAGAACGTCAAAGGCTATATTGAAGGGCTTAATATGTTGGCCAACATGCGTCTTTGTGCTAATGTGCTCTCTCAGCACGTTATTCAGACTTCACTTGGTGGCTACCAATCTGTGGATGAGCTCTTGATTCCTGGCGGGCGTATCTATGAACAACGTGAGTTTATCACGAATACCGTAAACGCTATTCCAGGGCTTTCAGCTGTTAAACCAGATGCAGGGCTCTATATCTTCCCTAAAATTGACCGTAATATGTATGATATTGAAGATGATGAAGAATTCTGTCTTCGTCTCTTGAAGAAGGAGAAGGTTCTCCTAGTTCCAGGTAAAGGCTTTAACTGGAATGAACCAGATCACTTCCGTATTGTCTACCTTCCTCGTGTGGAAGAGTTGGCTGATCTCGGTAACAAAATCGAACGAGTCTTGTCATATTACAAGCGTTAATTTCTTGAAAAACTGGACAAAAAGACTTGTCCAGTTTTTATTGTCTCTAAAAAGGGGACATATTTGAGCAAAATCCGAACATTTTTCCTAAAAATACCATAATATACTTAATATAATGAATAGTAGAATAATAAATAATTTTCAGACAATTGTTTGCAATTTCTAGGTTAAGTGTGCTATAATGATAGGGCTAGTAGGTCTTGACGCAGAAGATTAGTACAAGGCTTGATATTATTATGATTACAATAGAAAGTGAAGACAATAAATATGGCAAATTTGCTGGCTAAAACACGTAAAATTACATCTATCTTGCAACGCTCAGTAGATAGCTTGGAAGGAGATCTTCCATACAACAACATGGCTGCTCAATTGGCGGATATCATTGATTGTAACGCTGCTATCGTTAATGGTGGTGGTGCTCTCCTTGGTTTTGCCATGAAGTACAAAACCAACAATGATCGTGTAGAAGAGTTTTTTGAAGCTAAACAACTTCCAGAAGAATACACACGTGGAATCAGCCGTGTTTATGACACTCAAGAAAACATTGGTATTGACAGTGACTTGACCATTTTCCCTGTGGAATCAAAAGATGACTTCCCAGATGGTTTGACTACAATTGCCCCTATCTATGGTGGTGGGATGCGTCTTGGTTCTTTCATCATTTGGCGTAACGACCATGATTTTGTGGATGAAGATCTTATCTTGGTTGAGATTGCCTCTACGGTTGTTGGTTTGCAGTTGTTGAACCTTCAAACAGAGAACTTGGAAGAAACAATTCGTAAACAAACAGCTATCAACATGGCAATTAATACCTTGTCTTACTCAGAAATCAAGGCAGTTTCAGCTATCTTGAATGAGTTGGACGGTTTGGAAGGCCGCTTGACAGCGTCTGTCATCGCTGACCGTATCGGAATTACCCGTTCAGTTATCGTTAATGCCCTTCGTAAGTTGGAATCAGCTGGTATTATTGAGAGCCGTTCACTCGGTATGAAAGGGACTTATCTTAAAGTCCTTAACGAAGGTATCTACGATAAATTGAAAGAATACGAATAAGAAGAATACTGAAAGAAAGTGAGGTAGGAGGAACCTGCCCCACTTTTTTTAAAAGGAGAAAGTAATATGACAAAGGCATTGATATCAATTGATTACTCTTATGATTTTGTGGCAGATGATGGGAAGTTGACGGCTGGAAAGCCTGCCCAAGCCATTGAAGATCGCATTGCTCAGGTAACTCAAGAAGCCTATGACAATGGGGACTATATCTTCGTTGCTATGGACCGACATGATGAAGGAGATACCTTCCATCCTGAAACCAAGCTCTTTCCACCGCACAATATTGCAGGGACGTCTGGGCGAGAACTTTATGGTAAGTTAGCTGGTGTATATGATGCTATTAAGGATGATAATCGTGTCTTTTGGATGGATAAGCGACACTATTCAGCCTTTTCGGGAACGGATTTAGATATTCGTTTGCGTGAGCGTCGTGTGACGACAGTTGTTTTGACAGGAGTTTTAACGGATATTTGTGTCCTACATACAGCCATTGATGCCTATAATTTGGGCTATGATATTGAGGTTGTAGCGAGTGCAACAGCTTCCTTGACGCCTGAAGCTCATGACTTTGCTATCGGGCATTTTAAGAATGTTCTTGGAGCAACAATTGTGGAGTAAGAAGATTTATGATTGAGAGTGGGAATCTGGCCTACTCTCGCTTCTTGTCTAAAATCATAGGATAGTATCAGTTTTTCGTAGTTTACTATAAGAAAACGATTCCAGATTAGTATATACTATTACTGAAATATTCTTGAATCATAAAGAGGTAGAACAATGACTAAAAAAATGACTTTTCCTGACGGATTTTTGTGGGGTGGAGCGACAGCAGCCAATCAATGTGAGGGTGCCTTTGATGCTGATGGACGTGGTTTAGCCAATGTTGACGTGGTGCCAATTGGCGAGGACCGTCTTTCAATTATCACTGGACGTCGTAAGATGTTTGATTTTGAGGACGGCTATTTCTATCCAGCTAAGGAAAGTATCGACATGTACCATCGTTACAAGGAAGATATTGCTCTCTTTGGTGAAATGGGCTTTAAGACCTATCGTCTTTCTATTGCTTGGTCACGTATTTTTCCTAAGGGGGATGAGGCTGAGCCAAATGAAGCTGGGCTTGCCTTTTACGAGGACCTCTTCAAAGAATGTCACAAGCATGGCATTGAACCTTTGGTGACAATCACACACTTTGATTGTCCAATGCACTTGATTACCGAGTATGGTGGTTGGCGTAACCGTAAGATGCTTGGCTTCTATGAAAATCTTTGCCGTACCCTTTTCACACGTTATAAAGGTTTGGTGAAGTACTGGCTTACATTCAATGAAATCAATATGATTCTCCATGCACCATTTATGGGAGCAGGACTCTGCTTTGAAGAGGGTGAGAATGAGGAACAGGTTAAATACCAAGCAGCTCACCATGAGTTGGTAGCTTCAGCTATGGCGACCAAGTTGGCCCATGAGATTGACCCTGAAAATAAGGTTGGTTGTATGTTGGCAGCAGGTCAATATTATCCAAATACAGCCCACCCACGTGACTACTGGGCAGCCATGCAAGAAGATCGTAGTAGTTATTTCTTTATTGATGTTCAGGCTCGTGGAGAGTATCCAAATTATGCTAAGAAGCAGTGGGAACGTGATGGCATTGAGATTGAGATGACTGAAGAAGATTTGGCCCTTCTTAAAGAGCATACTGTAGATTTTATCTCCTTCTCTTACTATGCAAGTCGTGTGGCTTCAGGTGATCCAGAAGTTAATGAAAAGACAGCAGGAAATATCTTTGCCTCTATTAAAAATCCATATTTGGAAGCTTCAGAATGGGGTTGGCAAATTGACCCACTAGGTCTTCGTATTACCCTTAACGTTATTTGGGATCGTTACCAAAAACCGATGTTTATTGTTGAAAATGGTCTTGGTGCTGTGGATACCCCAGATGAAAATGGTTATGTCGAAGATGATTATCGTATCGACTACTTGGCAGCCCACATCAAGGCCATGCGTGATGCTATCAATGAAGATGGTGTAGAGCTTTGGGGCTACACAACATGGGGCTGTATCGACCTTGTTTCTGCTGGAACTGGTGAAATGAAGAAACGTTATGGCTTCATCTATGTAGACCGTGACAACGATGGTAATGGTAGCCTTAAACGCTCTAAGAAGAAATCATTTAACTGGTATAAAGAAGTTATCGCAAGTAACGGTGCCTCTGTAGAATAGTCTATGAGTTCTCGACTAATGACATCTACGGTAAAGGTGGGGAGCAAGAGAATCTACAAGATCTGATTGATACTCTAGGGGCGAATGATTACATCCATCTTCGAGGAAATGCGGATTTACGAGACGTCTACCCACAGTATGAACTTTACGTCACCACCTCTCAGTGGGAGACCTTTGGTTTGACTCTGATGGAAGCGGTGGGAGCAGGTTTAGCTCTGGTTGGTTTTGATGCCCGTTATGGCAATCCAACCTTCATCAAAGATGGTGAGAATGGCTATCTGGTTCCTTATAGCGAGACTATGGATGAGGACCTGCTTGTTTCTCAGATGGCGGATAAAATTGTATTTGCCTTAGAGAGTGATCTTGAGTCTATGCACCAAGTCTCATACGACCTGGCAAAACAGTATTTGAAACCTGTAATTCTAGAGGCTTGGAGAAAGCTCTTGATAGCCATACGATAAGTGTTTTGAAAAAGCTCTATCTCTGTAAACTGTAGTGACAAAAAAGTTACTACAGTTTTTTTATCCTCCAAGCAAAATAGGCTAAATTATGGTAAAATAGAGGGTATTGAAAAATCATCATTTCACGAAAGGAAGCAAGATGAAAATTACGCAAGAAGAGGTAACCCACGTTGCCAATCTTTCAAAATTGAAATTCTCTCCAGAAGAGACAGCTGAGTTTGCGACAACCTTGTCTAAAATTGTCGACATGGTGGAATTGTTGGAAGAAGTGGACACAACAGGTGTTGCCCCAACAACGACCATGGCTGACCGCAAGACCGTATTGCGTCCGGATGTTGCTGAAAAAGGGACTGACCGTGACCGCTTGTTTAAAAATGTACCTGAAAAAGATAACTATTACATCAAGGTACCAGCTATCCTAGAAGATGGAGGAGATGCCTAATGTCATTCAACAATAAAACCATTGAAGAGTTGCACGACCTCCTTGTCTCTAAGGAAATTTCAGCAACGGAATTGACACAAGCGACGCTTGATGATATCAAGGCGCGTGAAGAAGCCGTCAATGCCTTTGTAACGGTGGCCGAAGAAGCTGCCCTTGCGCAAGCTAAGGCCGTTGATGAAAAAGGAATCGATGCAGACAACATCTTGTCAGGGATTCCACTCGCTGTCAAAGACAATATCTCAACAGATGGTATCTTGACCACTGCGGCTTCAAAAATGCTCTATAACTACGAGCCAATCTTTGATGCGACAGCTGTTGCCAATGCAAAAGCCAAAGATATGATTGTCATCGGGAAGACCAACATGGATGAGTTTGCCATGGGTGGATCTGGTGAAACATCTTACTATGGCGCGACTAAAAACGCTTGGGACCACAGCAAGGTGCCTGGTGGATCTTCTAGTGGTTCAGCAGCTTCTGTAGCTTCAGGGCAAGTCCGTTTGTCACTTGGTTCAGATACAGGTGGTTCTATCCGTCAACCGGCTGCTTTTAACGGGATTGTTGGTCTAAAACCAACTTATGGAACTGTTTCACGTTTCGGTCTTATTGCCTTCGGTAGCTCACTCGACCAAATCGGTACTTTCTCACCAACCGTTAAGGAAAATGCCCAATTGCTCAATGTCATTGCCAGCGAAGATGCCAAGGATTCGACTTCTGCACCTGTTCGTGTAGCAGACTTTACTTCTAAGATTGGTCAAGACATCAAGGGCATGAAGATTGCCCTTCCTAAGGAATACCTTGGTGAAGGGATTGACCCAGAAGTCAAAGAAACCATCCTTAATGCGGCGAAACACTTTGAAAAATTGGGAGCAACTGTCGAAGAAGTTAGCCTGCCTCATTCTAAATACGGGGTTGCTGTTTACTACATCATCGCTTCATCTGAAGCTTCTTCAAACTTGCAACGTTTCGACGGTATTCGCTATGGTTTCCGTGCAGAAGATGCTAAAAACTTGGATGATATCTACGTGAACACTCGTAGTCAAGGCTTTGGCGATGAGGTCAAACGCCGTATCATGCTTGGTACCTTTAGTTTGTCATCTGGTTACTACGATGCTTACTACAAGAAAGCTGGTCAAGTCCGTACCCTTATTATCCAAGACTTCGAAAAAGTCTTTGCGGATTACGACCTTATCCTTGGTCCAACAGCTCCAAGCGTGGCCTTTGATTTGGATTCGCTCAACCATGATCCGGTTGCCATGTACCTGGCTGACCTCTTGACCATTCCAGTCAACTTGGCAGGTCTTCCAGGGATTTCGATTCCTGCAGGTTTTGCGCAAGGTCTTCCAGTTGGTTTGCAGTTGATTGGTCCGAAGTATTCGGAAGAAACCATCTACCAAGCTGCAACTGCCTTTGAAGCAACGACGGATTACCACAAGCAACAACCCCTTATTTTCGGAGGTGACAATTAATGAACTTTGAAACAGTCATCGGACTTGAAGTCCACGTTGAATTGAATACAAACTCAAAAATTTTCTCACCGACCTCTGCCCACTTTGGAAACGAGCAAAATGCCAATACCAATGTGATTGACTGGTCTTTCCCAGGGGTGCTTCCTGTCTTGAACAAGGGTGTTGTGGATGCTGGTATCAAGGCTGCTTTGGCGCTCAATATGGATATCCACCAGCACATGCACTTTGACCGTAAGAACTATTTCTACCCTGATAATCCAAAGGCTTACCAAATTTCGCAATTTGACGAGCCAATCGGATATAACGGTTGGATTGAAGTGCAATTGGAAGACGGCTCAACTAAGAAAATCGGGATTGAACGTGCCCACTTGGAAGAAGATGCCGGTAAGAATACGCATGGAACAGATGGCTTCTCTTACGTAGACCTTAACCGTCAAGGGGTTCCATTGATCGAAATCGTATCTGAAGCAGATATGCGTTCTCCAGAAGAAGCTTACGCCTATTTGACAGCTTTGAAAGAAGTCATCCAGTACACTGGTATTTCAGACGTCAAGATGGAAGAAGGATCTATGCGTGTGGATGCTAACATTTCCCTTCGCCCATACGGTCAAGAGGAATTTGGTACCAAGACTGAGTTGAAGAACTTGAACTCTTTCTCAAACGTCCGTAAAGGTCTTGAATACGAAGTGCAACGCCAAGCGAAAATCTTGCGTTCAGGTGGTGTCATTCGTCAAGAGACACGCCGTTACGATGAAGCCAATAAGAGCACTATCCTTATGCGTGTCAAAGAAGGAGCAGCGGATTATCGTTACTTCCCAGAACCAGACCTTCCATTGTTTGAAATCTCAGATGAGTGGATTGAGGAAATGCGTACTGAGTTGCCAGAGTTTCCAAAAGACCGTCGTGCTCGCTACGTGGCAGAGCTTGGCTTGTCTGACTATGATGCCAACCAATTGACAGCTACGAAAGTTACTTCTGACTTCTTTGAAGCAGCTGTAGCCCTTGGTGGCGATGCCAAACAAGTGTCTAACTGGCTCCAAGGTGAAGTCGCGCAATTCTTGAACGCAGAAGGCAAAACGCTTGAAGAAATCAAGTTGACACCAGAAAACTTGGTCGAAATGATTGCCATCATCGAAGATGGAACCATTTCATCTAAGATTGCCAAGAAAGTCTTCGTTCACTTGGCGAAAAACGGTGGCGGTGCGCGTGAATACGTCGAAAAAGCTGGTTTGGTACAGATTTCAGACCCTGAAGTCTTGATCCCAATCATCCACCAAGTCTTTGCAGATAATGAAGCAGCCGTGGCTGACTTCAAATCAGGAAAACGTAACGCTGACAAGGCCTTCACAGGCTTCCTCATGAAAGCAACCAAAGGCCAAGCCAACCCACAAGTAGCCCTCAAGTTACTTGCTCAAGAATTGGCTAAATTGAAAGAAGAGTAATAGATAAAGAACCAGCCGAAAGGTTGGTTTTTTTAAGATGTTAACTACTACAAATGTAAGATATAGATTATTTTTATGTGTTATACTAGTAATAATTGTGATAATTTGTTTGGGGGAGAGTTTGTTGTCTATATTAAAAAAATTAAAGCAGATACTTAACTGGTGGACATTTATATTTCTTGGTTTAGGATTCTTAAGTGTTTATGTTATTTCATCTTATACTAGACAGTCAATTGTATGTATACTAAGTAAACCAGAAGTTCAGGCTGTACTGATTGTCGCTTTTCCAACATTAGTAATATGGAGTGGAGATATCACAGCTAGAAGAAATGAGGGATTTAGCAGCGCTACAGAAACTTTACTTTCCTTGCGAAAAACATTTGAAGATCGTATTCTAGCAGTTGAAAATAGTCTTAAGGATTATATAGATAGTGGTGGGGAAAATGGCAAAGTAGGTAAAGCTGAATTTGATAAAACTGTTGCTAGCCTTTCTGGTGATTTAGACTATTTATATGAGTTATTAGATTCTAGGGATGAAGGATTATTTCAAAATTTTTATTTTTTGAATGTGCTTAGTTTGTTAAGTAAGTCAGAGAAAATAAGAAGTAAGGGATATGAAGAATCAAGCTTAAGTTTAAAGAACGTTAGAGATTCTAAAACTAAAATATTACGTTATTATTTTCTGAAGATGCATGCTAATTCGAATTTTGAACTTGAAACTACTGATGAAATATTCGATTACCTTGGTTATTCGGAAGACGGTGAGTTTACTGTTCGAAATATTGATTTTGATTACATACCTTTGAGTAAAAATACAACTCCATTAAAGGAAAAGACTGAGATAGTATTTGTTGACTGTAAAGTCAATATAAAGACAATTGGTTACCTTTTAAAAAGTGAAGGAGAAGAAAGAAAAGTTACATTTAGAAACTGCGACTTGATACAATATAGCTTAAGAAATAAAAAGTCGTCTCTTCCAATAGAACAGTTGAAAAAGAACCTAGATGTAGGAACAATCATAATTAGTTAGGAAAAAACAAAAATGAGTATTATTGACCGTAGACCAGAAACTCCAATTATAATTAATGATAATGATGTTAATTATTGTAAAATTAATTTTAATAAGGGGGACGATGGAGACTCTATTGATAAACTAGACATGGAAGGAAGAATTAGGGATAGACTAAAGGGGGAAGTAGAAGTCTCTGATAAATTGAAAGTGAGTTTTAGTAAAAATTATGCTGAGACGCAAAGAAAGGGTGCTCCAGAAGGTGTTACTTATGTCATGGATAAAGATTGGCAATCGTGGAATTCGATTAATTTACCAATATTAGAAGATAACTCAGTGATAGGTGATAATGAAGAACTAACCGACTATGCATTTGTGATTCCATGGGAAAAAGAACATTGTTATATTATTCTCTATTTTAGCAAGGAATCTATGGAGAGTCTTTTGCTCAAAAAGGAAGAATATCAATCTTTTAGAGATAAAGAGAACAAGAGAAAGTTTGATTTTTACTTTACGTATGGTGATAATGATAAAGCCTATATCCAAAATGTATCTATAATAAGAAAGTTATTAAATAGATTAAAAGATTTTTTTGCTTAGTAATGCCTTGATTAGTGTCTCAATTACCGCTTACCTTATCCACTGTGTGATATAATAATTAAGCATTATCATAATCGAGGAAAACACATGTCTAAACAATTAAAAGGTAGTCTGATGGTCATAACTGCTGGGATTGCCTGGGGAATCTCAGGGGTTTCTGGTCAATACCTGATGGCTCATGGGGTTAATGTCAATCTTTTGACGAGTTTACGTTTGATTCTAGCTGGGACCTTACTAACGGCTTCGGTCTTTTTTAGGTAGCGAGACAAATTAGTACAAGCCATTAAAGATAGGAAAACCTTAGTAAGTATCGCCTTATTTGCTCTCTTTGGTCTGGTCTTAAATCAGTATGCCTATCTCAGTGCTATTCAGTACACCAACGCTGGAACTGCGACAGTCTTACAGTATGTCACGCCAGTCCTTATTCTGGCTTTTGTGTGTGCAAAGAACCGCAGATTTCCAACGGTCTCAGAGTTAGTGGCGATTATCATGGCTATTGCGGGAACCTTTATTATCGCCACGCATGGTCAGGTGACAGAGTTGGCTATCACACCTATTGGCTTGTTCTGGGGCCTCTTCTCGGCAGTAACCTATGCACTCTATATCTTACTGCCTGCTAAAGCTATTGAAAAGTGGGGCAGTCTGATTGTCATCGGTCTAGGAATGTTACTCGGTGGTCTAATCTTTCCGATTGCTATCCAAGCCTGGAAGTATGAGTTACCCTTGACTGGTGGAAATCTTTTAGCACTCTTTGGGTTGGTCTTCATCGGGACAGTCTTTGCTTACACAGTTTTCCTTAAGGGTACGACCATGGTTGGTGCTGTAAAAGGAAGTCTTCTGGCATCGGTAGAACCTGTGGCATCAGTCATTTTAACGGTCTTAATCATGGGTGACTACTTCTTTGCCATTGATGTGCTTGGAATGATTTTAATTGTTCTTGCTGTTATCCTCATTTCGCTTAAGGATTTAGTAGCCCTTAAAAAACAAGAGAAAATTCAAAGATAAAGATAGAGCCCAAGTGATTGTGGCTCTTTTTCGATACCGTTGTGTCAAAGATGTTCTTAAAAAATAGGACTTAAGTCCCACACATAAACCTTAAAAATATGGTAAAATAAGAGGTAAACTAACATTTTGGAGAGAAAATGAGTATAGACGATTACAGGCCCCATTTTATGGTGGAGGCTGTTTATGATTTGAAACCTGACCAGCTACGTGAACACAGTATCCGTGCTGTCTTGGTCGATTTGGATAATACCTTGATTGCTTGGAACAACCCTGATGGGACTCCTGAGCTACGTGCTTGGTTAGATGAGATGACAGAGGCTGACATTCCAGTGGTTGTGGTCTCTAACAACAAATATGAACGTGTTGAACGTGCGGTAGCTAATTTCCATGTGGATTTTGTGAGTCGTGCCATGAAACCTTTTACGAAAGGGATTAATGAAGCGATTGAGCGTTACCACTTTAACCGTGACGAGGTCGTTATGGTGGGAGATCAGCTCATGACTGACATCAGAGCGAGCCACCGAGCTGGCATTCGCTCGATTTTGGTTAAGCCCTTGGTGCAATCAGATGCTTGGGTAACCAAGTTTAATCGTTGGCGTGAGCGTCGCATGTGGAAAAAGATTGAAAAAGCATATGGTCCAATGACCTTTAACAAAGGAATTTAATGGAAGAATTATTTTGTATTGGCTGTGGAGCCCAAATTCAAACAGAAGATAAAGAAAAGGCTGGTTACACACCCGCTAGCTCTATAAAAAAAGCTGAAGAAACAGGTGAGTTGTACTGTCAACGTTGTTTCCGACTTCGTCATTACAATGAAATTGTGGATGTCCACATCACAGATGATGAATTTTTAAAATTGCTTCATGAAGTTGGAGATAGTGATGCCCTCGTTGTCAATGTCGTTGATATTTTCGACTTTAATGGGTCAATCATTCCGGGCTTGTCACGCTTTGTTTCTGGGAATGATGTGCTCTTGGTCGGAAATAAAAAGGATATCCTACCTAAATCTGTTAAAGATGGTAAGGTAACTCAATGGTTGACAGAACGTGCCCATGAAGAAGGCATGCGTCCCGTGGATGTCATGTTGACGTCTGCCCAAAATCATCACGCCATTAAAGAGTTGATTCAGCGTATTGAAAAACTCCGTAAGGGTCGTGATGTTTATGTTGTCGGTGTGACGAATGTTGGTAAATCAACCTTAATTAATGCGATTATCAAGGAAATTACAGGTGATAAAGATATTATCACGACTTCTCGTTTCCCTGGAACAACCCTTGATAAGATTGAAATTCCTTTGGATGATGGTACTTACATTTTTGATACACCAGGAATCATCCACCGCCACCAGATGGCACACTATCTGTCAGCGAAGGATCTCAAGTACGTTAGTCCTAAGAAGGAAATTAAGCCAAAAACTTACCAGTTAAATGCAGGCCAGACTCTATTCCTAGGCGGTCTTGGACGATTTGACTTTATTGATGGGAATAAGCAAGGTTTTACAGCCTTCTTTGATAATAACTTGAAGCTTCATCGTACCAAACTTGAAGGTGCGGATGCCTTCTATGATAAGCATGTTGGAAGTCTTCTCATGCCTCCTGGACCAAAGGATCTGGCTGATTTTCCAAAACTTGTTCGTCACGAATTTACTGTCAAAGATAAGACAGACATTGTCTTCTCGGGATTAGGTTGGATTCGTGTCCAAGGAAAAGCTGACCAACCAACCATCGTTGCTGCCTGGGCACCAGAAGGTGTTGGCGTCGTCGTACGAAAAGCGATTATTTAAACTTAATAGAGTAGTTAAAAGTATAAAAAGAGTCTTTTCAATGAACATGAGGTTTGCCTAGATTTTCGTTATGAGCAAACGATGTGTTTTTCGTCGTGATAGTAATCCAAGTAACATTTTATGTTACTTGGATTCGGAATTTTTGAGACTCTAGGCTCAAAAACTAGCTATGAAACCAAAGGTTTGCTAGCGTCCGTATCACCCTAGAAAAACAGCAAAAAAATTAAAAGGAATAAACATGTCATTAACATCAAAACAACGTGCCTTTCTTAAATCGGAAGCACACACACTTAAACCTATTGTACAAATCGGGAAAAACGGTCTTAACGACCACATCAAAACTAGCGTTCGCAACGCCCTTGATGCCCGTGAATTGATTAAAGTAACCCTACTCCAAAATACTATGGAAGATATCCATGAGGTTGCTGAAATCTTGGAAGAAGAAATTGGCTGTGATACAGTCCTTAAGATTGGACGTATCTTGATTCTTTATAAAGAATCAGCTAAAAAAGAAAATCGTAAGTTGTCACCAAAGGTCAAAGCAATCCAAAAATAGTTGCTGATTTTGCTTGGTGAAGGACAAACTAAGGTATAGGAACACTTTTGAAGCATTAAAGCTAGCCTTAAGTCAGTTGTATAATGCTTGAGAAAGAGGAGGCGTACATGGCACTAGATCTCGTAACCCCATTTACAAAGGTTCAACTAGAGGAAGAAATCAAAGATACAGGCCGTAAGCAAGTGGGAATATTAGGTGGAAATTTCAATCCTGTTCATAATGCCCACTTGGTTGTTGCTGATCAGGTGCGTCAGCAGTTAGGTCTCGATGAAGTTCTTCTCATGCCGGAATATGAGCCACCTCATGTCGATAAAAAAGAGACCATTGATGAAAAACACCGCCTTAATATGCTTATGTTGGCTATTAACGGTATCGAAGGATTGGACATCGAAACCATTGAGTTGGAACGTAAGGGAATCAGCTATACTTATGACACCATGAAGCTCTTGACAGAGGCTAATCCTGATACGGATTATTACTTTATTATTGGAGCGGATATGGTCGAATACCTACCAAAGTGGCATCGTATTGATGAACTTATCGAGATGGTCCAATTTGTTGGTGTTCAGCGTCCTAAGTATAAGGCTGGAACGTCTTACCCAGTTATTTGGGTAGATGTGCCCCTTATGGATATTAGTTCGAGTGCAGTCAGAGCTTACATTAAGAAGGATCGTACACCTAACTTTATGGTGCCACAGTCTGTACTTGCCTACATCAAGAAAGCGGGGCTCTATAAATGACCTATGAAAAATACCTAGACTATTCTCGTGAAGATCTCCTTGAAAAGGTTCGAGCGGTCATGAGCCCTAAACGCTTTAATCATGTCCTGGGTGTTGAGCGAGCTGCTATTGCTCTTGCTGAAAAGTACGGATATGATACTGAGAAAGCCGGATTGGCTGGTTTGCTTCATGATTATGCCAAGGAACTCCCAGATCAGGAATTCTTGGGGCTTATTGATAAATATAAGCTTGATCCTGAATTGAAAAATTGGGGGAATAATGTCTGGCATGGCATGGTTGGGATTTACAAAATCCAAGAAGATTTGGGATTGACTGATCCCGAGATTCTACGCAGTATTGAAATCCATACCGTCGGAAGCCATGAAATGTCAACTCTGGATAAGATTGTCTATGTGGCTGATTATATTGAGCATAACCGTAATTTCCCTTTGGTAGAGGAAGCTAGACAAGTAGCAGAGCAATCCTTGGATAAGGCAGTCGCTTTTGAGACAGTCCATACGGTAGAACACTTGGCCCATCAAGCTCTACCGATTTTCCCACAAACCTTGGAAACCTATAATGCTTTTGTGAAGTACTTGAAAGAGGATCAATGAGTGAAAACTGCTTTTATCATTATTGATGTACAAAATATCTTAGTAGAAACAGGTTTTGAAACGAAACAGCTGTTAGAGAAAATCTCTTATTTACAAGATCAGGCTAGAAAACAGCAGATTGAAATCATCTACATTCAACATATTGAAACAAATGAGGCTCTAACCTCTGAAGATTGGCAATTATCGCCACTATTAAAGAGACAGCCTGATGAAAAGGTGTTTCAGAAGCAATACAATAGTATGTTTAAAGAGACAGGTTTAAAAGAATACTTGGAGCAACAAGGAATTAAACAACTAGTCTTGTGTGGTATGCAAACAGAATATTGTGTCGATACATCCGTTAAAGTTGCTTTTGAACACGGCTACAAGCTAGTAATTCCTGAAGGTGCTGTTACAACCTTTGATGGAGATGACATTCCGGCAGAAACAATTAATGAATTTTATGAGAACATTTGGGATGAGTGTTTTGCGGATGTCTTAGATTACAAAACGATTTTTTAATGAAAGAGGATTAAATGAAAGAAGAATTACTTGAATTGGTTGTCAAAGCTGCTGATGAAAAGCGAGCTGAAGACATTGTTGCCCTTGATTTGTACGGCCTTACAAGCCTAACAGATTACTTTGTTATTTTGAGTGCAATGAATAGCCGTCAGTTGGAAGCTATTGCCGACAACATCCGTGAGAAAGTGAAAGAAGCTGGCCTTGACGCTAGTCACATGGAAGGTGACAACAAGGGTGGTTGGATTCTTTTGGATCTTAACGACGTCGTTGTTCACATCTTTACAGAAGATGAACGTGCTCACTATAACCTTGAAAAACTCTGGCACGAAGCACCAATGGTGGATGTGTCAGCTTATTTGGCATAAAAATTGAACTCAGTTGGCGACAACTGGGTTTTGTTGGTTAAACTAAAGATTTAATAGGAAGGATATAGCCTTGTGTTTGGTTGGTTTGTCAACTGAACACGAGTTAAAAGCCATGAGAAAAAGATAAACTTTCCTTGTATCTGGTGATACGGCAGAAAGTTTCCTATTTTCTCTTTGCTTTTGACGCTCTTTGTATCTTAGAAAGGATTTGAACCCGTCCTGTAATCGTCGGAAAATAGATAGCTCTATGTTAAATTATTAATATTAAAATTTATTATTTGGCGCAGTAGCTGATTGGACTCTTCATTCGCTTTTTAAGCTCGGAAGAGTACCTAATCAGCCTTGCGGGGGTGAGACAACGAACGATTTTTCTAAGAAAATTCGTTCTGTCTCACTCCCCTAATTTCCTTTCCGATTACGGGCGAACTTGGTATCATAATTATGGCTACTTATGAAACTTTTGCGGCGGTATACGACGCTGTTATGGATGATAGTCTTTACGATTTGTGGACGGATTTTTCCCTCCGTCATTTGCCAAAGACTAAGGACAAAAAGAAATTGCTTGAATTGGCTTGTGGAACTGGAATTCAGTCTGTTCGCTTTTCTCAAGCTGGTTTTGATGTAACTGGACTCGATTTGAGTGCTGATATGTTGAAAATTGCTGAGAAGCGTGCCTCTTCAGCCAAACAGAAAATTGACTTTATTGAAGGCAACATGTTGGATTTATCGCAAGCGGGCAAGTATGATTTTGTGACCTGCTACTCAGATTCAATCTGCTATATGCAGGACGAAGTTGAGGTTGGGGACGTCTTCAAGGAGGTTTACAATGCCCTTAATGAAGATGGCGTCTTCATCTTTGATGTGCACTCAACCTATCAAACGGATGAGGTTTTCCCTGGCTATTCTTACCATGAAAATGCAGAAGACTTTGCCATGCTTTGGGATACCTATGAGGATGCGGCACCGCATTCTATTGTTCATGAATTAACCTTCTTTGTCCAAGAGGAAGATGGAAGCTTTAGTCGCCATGATGAGGTCCATGAGGAGCGTACCTATGAGGTCTTGACTTATGATATCTTGTTGGAGCAAGCTGGCTTCAAATCTTTCAAACTTTATGCTGACTTTGAAGATAAAGAGCCAACAAAGACCAGCAAACGATGGTTTTTCGTATGTAATAAATTATTTTAAAAATTTGAAAAGGGAGATGCTAATTAGATGCTTAAATTTTTACATTTAGAAGATTATCGTTGCTTTAAAGATACAAAACTAGAGTTTAAGGATTTAACAATTGCAGTTGGAAAAAATAATGCAGGAAAATCAACTATTATTGAAGCATTAAGAATAATTTCTTATGCTCTATCCAAACCAACTTTTAAAAATATTCCTGAGAGTTTGGTTCTTGATTTTCCTAGAAAAGCTAAATGTATTATTGTCAATGGTAAGATGTTAAAAATCAATACTAGTACGATTCCTCATAACTATGACGAAGATTCTAAACCAAAACTCACTGCAGGATTTGATGATGGTTATAAAATTATAGTTCACTTCCATGATGATTTAATATTTGCACTTATTTATGACTCGAATGGTAAACTTATTACTAATAAAGGTACTTTTAATAATTCTGGATTTCCTAAGTTAAATATTTTACCTCAAATAGGTCCATTAAAAAAAATTGAAAAATATTTGTCGAAAGAAACAGTAATGAAAGATAAAGATACATATTTAGCATCATTGCACTTCAGAAACGAGATTTATTTGGAAATGACTAATGATGAAAAAGTATTTAATGAATTTTCTTCATTAATAAAGCAAACATGGAAAAATCTGCAAATAAATCCTCCAAAACTTGAATACTCTTCAGATAATACTTTGGTCTCTTTAGTCGTAGGAGAGAATGACTTTATGACAGAATTAGGATATGTTGGTAATGGACTTCAAATGTGGTTACAAATGATGTGGTTTGTTACTAAATCAAAAAACCAAGGTATAACGACGGTTATTTTAGATGAGCCAGATATATATATGCACCCCGATTTGCAACGAAAATTATTGAAATATGTTCGTAGAAATTTTCAACAAGTGATTATTGCGACTCATTCTATAGAAATTATTTCTGAAGTCGATTCAGAGAATATTCTGAATGTTAGTAATAAAAAGAAAAAATTGAAGTATACGCTTAATTTGTCTAAGCTTCAAGGTGTTGTAGATGAAATTGGAAGTATTCAAAATATGTCTTTGATACGGTTGTTTACTTATAAGAAATTACTGTTTCTTGAAGGTAATGATATGTCTTTACTGAAGAAATTTTATGAGAAGTTGTATCCTGATAGTGATTTTTCAATCGATAATATATTCTATGAAAAAATAGGAGGATTTTCGAATCTTGAGAAATACAATAAAGTAGCTGAATTATTTTCTAAAATTGATTCGAATATAAGTGTAATTAGTGTATTGGATAGGGACTATTACCCTGAATCTCACTTAGATTCAATAAGGGATGAGACATCAGATGTAATAAAACTCCATATTTGGACGAAAAAGGAATTTGAAAATTATCTTTTGGTTCCAGAAGTCTTATTTAGGATATCTAAAAGTAATGATAGAAAAAATTTTTATAAAAAACTAGAAGAAATTTGTGATAGTTTTCGAGAACAGACATTTAATAAATTTTATGATAAAACAGTTTCTCTCGGCACAGGTTATGAAAAAGAATTAAACCCTAAATGGGAGGCATCGAAGGCTCGTGATAAATGTGAAGAATTATTTTATTCTTCATGGAATAAGGG
>SKEQ01000265.1_pt1 | contig 50072 bp, 47 predicted proteins | sample 4826751 | NCBI WGS metagenome assembly SKEQ01 (sample SAMN11008805, study PRJNA524170) | human gut metagenome | biome: Human fecal sample; material: Feces; isolation source: fecal sample from pouch patient p44 | host: Homo sapiens | place: Israel: Tel-Aviv | collected 2013-07-11
CATATAATGTGTGTAGAAAGGACGATCATTATGAAGAAAACAAAAGAAATGATTAGTGAAGAACAAAAACTTTTGCGCTTATGCAGTCAATCCTATAAAGATATGATTCGTAAAAAGAAAGTAATGACTGTAAATGATTTCAATCGTTTTTTATGTGTTATAACGACTATGGGGTTAGAAGCATACGATGTTTATTTTTCAACTCAAATGTTTCCGGAATTATTGAAACAACTTACTGATGAGAATGAACAGAAAAATAAAAAAGTAGATTTGCATTTTTCGTCAGAAGATAATTTGTATGCGTACATAGATCAGTATGAACAATACTTATTGGAATTCCTAGAACAGATGCCTTTGGAATCACAAAAGAAAAAATACAAAGAAATATTTAAATTATGATAATGTTTCACTAGTCGATCACTTCGGTGGTCGGCTTATTTTTTTGTCTTTTTTAAATTTTCTCAAATTCCTGGTTGTATAAGCACCTTCTATCTCCCAAGTAAGTGAAAGGGCAAAAAAGTAGATTTTCCTTCATTTCGGAACATATAGAAAAACGCAATACGGCCGGTGCATGACAAAGTTCCGATAATGAAGAAATTTCAAAACTGCTCTTTCAGAAAAAGAAGATTTTGAAAACGTGAAAGGAGGATGCGATGGAGCTTTTGTCACTGGAAGAAGAAAAACTGCTTTATTGGTTTGGGGATGACAACCTGAACAATACGATTCGGCGATTGCAGTATGTTGGGATGCTTGCTACGGATAATGATTTTAAGAAGGTAGCATTTGGTTTATCCAACGGAAAGCTGCAGACCGAAGAATATGCATCGGTTTATGAAGATATGTTTTATGACATTCGAAGTGAACACGATGCCAGGAAGTATAACAGGGAGCAAGCCCTGAGAGTTTTATTAGATGCATTAGGACATGAGGCAGAGTATTTGCCTCGTTAGTAGAAAGGAGAATTTAGTTTATGAACAAAGTTGAATTATTAGGTCGTTTGACCAGAAATCCAGAGATGAAAAATGTAGGAGGAAGCGGTGACACACCGATGGCAAGATACACACTTGCGGTAGATCGAAGATACAGAGCTGCGGGTGCAGATGCAGATTTTATTCCATGCGTTGTATTTGGCAAAGGCGCCGAATTTGCCATGAAGTACTTAAAGAAAGGTTCTCAAATTGTGGTCTGTGGGCGTATCACTTCCGGCAGCTACACCGATGGAGATGGCAAGAAAGTTTATTCAATGAACGTAGTTGTAGATGAACATTATTTTGCTGGTGGAAGAGCGGAAAGTTCAAAAGAAGCAAATGTAGATTCGGAAGGATTCATGAACATTCCGGAGGGAGAGGAGTTACCGTTTGAGTAATACTCTGGAGCAAAGCGTAAGAGCGCACTTATATACTTTACCAGTATGTGCGTCCTGCGGAGCGTATTTTTCTGACCACAAGATAAGAAAAAAAGCAGATGTGCATCTGAGGAAGGGGTATCCCTTCCGGCAGGTGTGCCTATCCCAAGAAAAAGCATGAAAGGAGAAATGAAAATATGAATGGTAAAGATTTCAATAAATACGAAATGGAACAAAGAAAAAAGAATCATGACACCGTCGATCGAATGATTCAAATAGGGAAAGAAAAACAAGATGTAGAGAAGAAACTGCAGCAAGCGCAGCACCGCAAACAGCGCTTGGAAAATCAGATGGAATATCTGAGTAAGAAACGTTTTAACAATCAAAAGTCTCGTAATCACAGACTCATTCATAAAGGAATTGCCGTTGAATGTGTAGATAAGAATACAGAGCTTCTGACAGAGACAGAGTTTTATGAGCTTGCAGAGGAGATATTCAGTAATTCCCGTGTGAAAGAGCGAGTCGCAACAATCGTTACAGGAAGACGTGAAGTTGTTGAAGAAGCTGCAAAACTTTTCGAAATTGCTGAGCAGAAGAAAGGATAAACATGGCCTGTTATCATTTTACGCTTAAACAGGTGAGCAGAGGAAAAGGTGCAAGTGCAGTGGCAAAAGCGGCATACCATTCAGGCGAAAGATTATCAGATGCCTATTATGGAACTGTTCACGATTACACAAAGAAAGCCGGAATTGTATATAAAGAAATATTTCTTCCGCCGCATGCCCCAGAACATTTGAAAGATAGAGAAACCTTATGGAACGAAGTGGAGCAGGTTGAGAAAAATAAGAGAGCACAGTTAGCCAACAATTTTGAAATTGCGCTGATGAATGAATTCAGCATGGAGGACAACATATTGCTGGCGAAAGCATTTGTCAAAGAACAGTTTGTTGCAAGAGGCATGATCGCAGATGTTGCCATTCATGATCCACCAAGAAAACAAGGGGAAGAAGCGAATCCTCATATTCATGTGATGTGCCCCATGCGTCCGTTAAATGAAGATGGCACCTGGGGAGTTAAACAGAAAAAAGAAATTGTTCTGGATGAAAATGGACAGCCGGTAATCGGTTCAAATGGAAAACCAAAGGAACGTGCCTATTCTGTTACTGGATGGAACAGTAAAGAGACTCTGCAGGAATATCGAAAAGCCTGGGCGGATATGGTAAATGAATTTGCGGAATTAACAAATACTCCGATTCGCGTGGATCACCGTTCTTTAAAAGAACAGGGGATTGACCGGTTGCCGACAGTGCATGAAGGACCAGAAGTTCGAGCGATGGAGAAGAAAGGAATCCGCACAACAATTGGTGATTTAAACAGAATGATTCGATATGTAAATGCTCGTATCGCACAAGTACGAGAATTGTTTGACTGGATCAAGGTGAGAAAACAAGAGTTAGAAGAAAAATTCGAAGCAGCTAAAAGTGAAGTTAGAAGCCCTAATCTTGCAAATTATCTGATGGATTACTACGACAAGCGAAACCAGAATGCTGAGCAGTTTCAATATGGTACGCGAAAAGCAAAAGTTACGAATCTGAAACAGCTTGCAGAGATCACTTCTTATTTAGAACAGGAGCAGATTAAAACACCGGTGCAATTACAGGAACGTATTAGTTTTCTTTCTGATCGATTTGATCAGGTGAAAAATGAAATTGCAGAACAGCTTTCCATAAGCAAGGAGTACCAAGAAAAACTTCGTGCCTGGGAATTGTATCAAAAGACAAAACCTGTTTTTGATGAATATCAGACAAAGTATTTTTTGAAAGAGAAGTTTAGAAAAGAACATCAAAAAGAAATCGACACGTATCGCTGGGCGAATCGATATCTGAAAGATTATCAGGATGAAAATGGAAAGGTTTGGCCAAATCGCTGGAAGCAAAGTGCAGACTCTGCAAAAGAAAAGGCGGAGGAACTGAAACAGAAAAAGCAGGAATTAGCTGCAGAACTTCAGATGCTAAAAAAGATTAGCAGCTGTATCGAAGAAATTGAATATGACGAAGCTGAACGATTAAAGGTTCAAAAAGAAAGAGAGAAAGAACTAGAAAAAGAGGTTATCAGACAGGAACCGGTTGTTCCACAAAGAAAGCCTAAGAAACGAAGTCAAGGAATGGAATTGTAGGTGAGAAAGGATGAAGTATAGTGAAGAACAAATTGCCAGTGCTAATAACGTAGATTTAGTTCGATTTTTGACAGCTCAGGGAGAACGATTTAAGAAAAGCGGACGTGAGTACCGATGGACCACACATGATAGTGTGACCATCAAAGATAATCAATGGTTTCGACACAGTCAGGGGAAAGGTGGTGGAACGATAGATTTTTTGATGGAGTTTTACGGTAAAACATTTCCAGAAGCAGTAGAGATGCTTTTAGAAGAAAGGGGGATTTTAATCGGATCTAATAATGCAAATGGTGTGAAGGATGAAGGCTGTCTGATAGCCAGCCCCATCCCCACACCTGGGGTGATACTTCCGGAAAAGGCAGAGAACAATGAAAAAGTAATTCATTATCTGACGGAGACTAGAAAAATCGATAAAGAGATTGTGCATGAATTTACTAGACGCGGCGATGTCTATGAAGAAGCTGGAACGCACCGAGCAATTTTTATAGGAAGAACATCAGATGGAACTATTGGTTATGCCTGCTGGAGAGGAACAACAGAAAAGCAAGAACGTGGAGATATTTCTGGCTCATCAAAATGCTTTGGATTTAAAAGTCTGGCATCTTGGACAGAAGAACATTCGAATAAAGAACGAACTTCTAGAAATTTATATGTGTTTGAATCCCCCGTTGACCTAATGTCCTTCATTACACTTTATCCGAAGTATTGGCACGAAAACCATTATTTATCTTTAGGAGGAGTCAGCAGTGCAGCACTTCATAACTTTCTTTCTGAACGCAAAGATGTGAAACATATCTATCTGTGTTTGGATCACGATGATGCAGGACATGATGGCTGTGCCAGAATCTTTGATGAACTGCCGGAGAAATATGCAGTTACACAGTTGATTCCATCGAAGAAAGATTGGAATGAAGTGTTAGTAGAAAGAGAAAAAAATCCAGATATGGAGTATCTTGCAGATACCGTAGAGCTTCGTAAAGAAAAAGAGAACCTTGTTCCGGTAACAAAAATGTCGGAAATCCAGGAGACAGTTGTGGAATGGCTCTGGTATCCATTTATTCCATATTCCAAAGTCACCTTAATCCAAGGTGATCCAGGTGAAGGGAAAACATGGTTAGCAATGGCACTTGCTGCGGCATGCACAAACAGAAGGCCATTACCTAATGAACTTCCAAAAGAACCATTCAACGTGTTTTATCAATCTGCAGAGGATGGAATTGGAGATACGATTAAGCCGAGGTTAAGAGCATGCGGTGCTGATTTGGAACGAGTACGTGTTATCAATGAAGAAGAACAGCCTTTATCTATGACTGATCCAAGACTGGAACAAGCAATCATTCAGAATGATGTAAAGCTTGTCATCATGGATCCCATCCAGGCTTATGTAGGAGCAAACGTAGATATGAACAGAGCAAATGAGATTCGACCATTATTTCGATATCTTCATGGAATTGCGGAACGAACGGGAGCTGCAATTGTTCTGATAGGACACCTGAATAAGAATGCTGGAGCACAGGCGACTTATCGAGGTTTAGGCTCTGTAGATATCTCCGCGGCGGTGCGAAGCATTTTGCATGTAGGTAAGGTTCATAAAGAAGAATCAAAGGATATCCGTGTGGTGATTCAGACAAAAAGCTCTCTGGCACCTAAACCAACTCCGGTTGCTTATACGTTGGAGCATGGTTTTGTGGAGTGGATTGGAGAATACGAAATCACAGTAGAAGAATTAATGACAGGGAAAACCGGTAAGCAACAGGAGTCGAAAATGGATCAGGGAGTTAAGCTTATACGAGAATTATTGGATCAGAGAAAATCGATGTATGTTGCAGACTTGGATGCTTCCGGAACAAAACATAAAATATCAGAACGTACCATGCGAACCGCAAGAAAGATGATAGAAAGTGAGCTTGAGTATGGATACGAAAATAATAAGAAGACAGTACATTTAAAATGATAAAAATGACGTTTGGCAAAATGACATTGGCGATTGGCAATGCTGATAGGGCCATTGCCAGTTGCCAATTGCCAAACCAGACGAGAAAGGAGAATTTATTTATGAATAATACAAGCGGTATCGATAGAAGAATTAAACCGATGCCATTTTGGGAGAAATACACATTGACGGTAGGAGAAGCAAGTTCTTATTTCCATATTGGAGAAAAGAAGCTTCGAGAGATTATTGAAGAGAATCCGACAGCGGACTTTATCTTAATGAGTGGTAAAAGAATCATGATCAAAAGAACACGATTTGAACAGTTTTTGGACAGAAAAAACTGGATTTAGGAAGGGTTTGAATTCCGGTCAAAATGTTAACCAGTGGTAGAATTCGAGAGTCCCATCTGATATAATGAAAGCGTCAAATTGGGGCTCTCTTTTATGAAAGGAGAGACGAACATGAGAAAAAATACGATTAGAAAAGATGATAGAGGTCGTATCTTAAATATGGGAGAGAGCCAGAAGAATGGACGATATTTATATAAATATACAGATAATACAGGAAAGGTATGCTACGTTTATAGTAACCGATTAAAACCATCGGATAAGACTCCGCCAGGCGGGAAACCGGATTTATCGCTTCGAGAAAAGATTGATAAAATCGAAAGAGACAGGCTTGACGGAATTATTACCAGTGATATGACGGTGTACGAATTGGTAGAGCGATATCTTGCTACGAAAGAGTCATCGGTTCGTGAAAGTACGAAACGAGGCTATGAAACTGTAATGAATTTTTTGAAAACAGATCCAATTGCTGATAAAAGAATTGACAGAATAAAAACTTCTGATGCAAAACTGTGGTTCATCAAGCTTCAAAGGGAACAGGGAAAAAGGTACAGTACACTGTGCAATATCAGAGGAGTTCTTAGACCAGCATTTAATCTGGCATTAGAAGATGACTTGATTCGCAAGAATCCATTTCAGTTTCATTTGTCATCTGTCATTGTAAATGACAGTGTTACAAGAGAAGCATTGACACCGGAAGAAGAAAGAGAATTCTTACGATTCTTAAAGGAAGATCCGCACTATCGAAAGTATTTTGAAGTGTTTTATATCTTGTTAAACACTGGTCTTAGAATTTCAGAGTTTTGTGGGTTGACGATAAAGGATGTTGATTACAAAAAAGGAGAAATTCGTGTAACAGGCCAGCTTACTCGTTACAAGGATATGACGATGCACTTTGAAACCACAAAAACAAGAAGTGGAATTCGAAAGATTCCGATGTCTCCGGAAGTGGCGCAATGTTTCAAAACTCTATGGAAAAAGCGAAGTGTAAAAGGATTAGTTGCCAATATTGATGGGAAAACAGGATTTTTCTGTTATGACCAGCATGGAAAACCAAAGGTTGCACTTCACTGGCAAAAGGTTTGTAACCGTATCGTTGAAAAACATAACGAGACGTGTAAGATGCAGCTTCCGAATATCACACCACATGTGCTTCGCCATACATTCTGTACAAAGATGGCACGATTAGGTATGACTCCAAAAGCATTGCAGGAGATTATGGGACATTCAGAAATTGCGGTAACTATGGATACGTATACACATCTGACTACAGATGATGTGAAGAAAGAATTTATGCGAGTAATGCAGGCATAATATTTGGCATATTAACACACGAGTACCACTGCACAAAAAATCAAGGGTGTTTTAAACTTGATAAAATATGGGTTCGAGTACCACTAAGAGTACCACTACAGGGGTGTTTTTTATACCGAAAAATGCTCGAAAACAAACGTAAGTTCGAAAAAAATGGTGGTAATTTTGACATTGGCATAAGTTGGCAAAACGTGTGCATTTCCTGGCATATCTTAGTTTTTAAGGAGATTTAGAACGTATGATTAAAGTGTTAATGATCTGCCACGGCAATATCTGCCGTTCCACCATGGCTCAATTCATCTTCCAGCACATGGTGAACACCCGCGGCCTTGCCGCAAAGTTTCATATTGATTCTGCAGCCACCAGCCGCGAGGAAATCGGCAATGGTCCGCACTACGGTACTGTCAATAAGATGCGCGAGGTGGGAATTCCAATCTTGCCACACCGCGCACGCCAGATGACGAAGAGTGATTATAAAGAATATGATTACCTTATCGGTATGGACGAGTGGAATATCCGAAATATGAAGTGTATTGCAGGCGAAGATTCAGAAGGGAAGATCCATATGCTTCTGGAATTTTCAGACGAACCAAGAGCGATTGCAGACCCGTGGTATACAGGAAATTTTGACGTGACGTATGCAGATGTTGTAGAGGGATGCGAAGCGTTCTTTGAATATTTAAAAGAACAGGGCAAGATATAGAGGATAAAAGGAGAACCAGCAATGATCATTGACATTCCGGGATATAAAAAGTTACAGATTACTACGTTATTATTGGACTATAACGGAACGATTGCGGAGGATGGAATCATCCGCCCGGCGGTAAAAGAGAGACTTCAGAAGCTTTCTAAGGAGCTTTCCATCTATGTATTGACGGCGGATACTCATGGGACAGCAAGGGCGCAGTGTGAAGGTCTTGATCTTAAGGTACACACATTTCCGGTAGGAAGCGCTATGGATGCGAAGCGTGCGGTGCTTGATGAAATTGGCGGTGAAAGATGTGCATGTATGGGAAATGGACGCAATGATGTGCGCATGTTCGAAAATGCGGCACTGTCTATCGGGATTATAGATCGGGAAGGTGCGTACAGCGGACTGTTAAAAACAGCAGATTTATGTGTTAACAGTACGGAAGACGGACTGGATCTTTTGTTATATCCGAAGCGGTTGATTGCAGGCTTACGAGGATAAAATAGGCGATTAACCATGGGCTTATGAAGATAGAAGTGTTGGGGTGAATACGGATTATATAAGAAATGAGATAGAAAAAAAGAAACTTCGAAAGGAAATAGTTTCGAAGTTTCTTTTTGCTCTTAATATTATCCGCAATATTTCACAAGATCTTCTTCAAAGAATGAAACCTGTTCTTGAAGTTTTGTGAGATCTTCGGCAGAGAGACCATTTACCAGTGCGGTAAGGTCTTCTTTTGTTTTAGCCGGATTACATGGAACCTCCAGTGCAAAATCACTGAATGCACGGAGTTTCTGGAAATACATATTGGTGTCAGGCTCTTCGTGGTTATTTCTGCACATGTGATACATCATCACACAGTCTGTAGCGTCAGATTCGGTACATTCTTTGCAGATCCATTTGCCGAGATAGTAATGTTTCTGCCCGATTTTGTACAGGAACCCGGGCTGCTTTAATAATGTTTCTGTCAGCATAGGTATCCCTCCCGTTTTTCATTCTCTTATGTATACAGTAACAAATTAAACGAGAAAAAGCAAGAAATGTAAATGACATTTGGGATACACTTTCCATGGAAAGTATGATACAATTATTCACTGTAGTGTCTATATACTTTGCCACTGCGAAGGAACAAAAAAGAAGACTTGGAGGAAATGGAATGAGACCAAAGAATGCAATGCTGTTGATTTTGACAGCTTTTATATGGGGGACAGCGTTTGTGGCGCAGAGCAGCGGGATGGATTTTATGGAACCTTTTACCTTTAACGGTATCCGGAATCTGATCGGAGCAGCATCTTTATTGCCGTGCATTGTGCTATTTAAGAAAATGAATGAGAAAAATGGAAATGTGGCAGCAGTTCCGGGGACAAAGAAAGACCTTATTATAGGAGGCGTTGCATGTGGAATTTTGTTGTTCACTGCAAGCAGCCTGCAGCAGATTGGATTGGTATATACGACAGCAGGAAAAGCAGGATTTATTACAGCTTGCTATATTGTGATCGTACCACTTCTTGGTGTTTTCTTACATAAGAAAATTGGCTGGAAGGTTTGGCTGGCAGTAGGAATTGCATTGGTAGGACTTTATTTCTTATGTATTACAGAGAGTCTTTCCATTGGGAAAGGAGATTTGTATGTATTGTTTGGAGCACTTGTGTTTTCTCTTCACATTTTGGTGATCGATCATTTTTCGCCGAAAGTGGATGGTGTGAAAATGTCCTGCATTCAGTTTTTAGTATGTGGAGTGGTATCAATGGTACCTATGTTTTTGTTGGAGACACCAAGTCTGGAGAGTGTATTTGCCGGTTGGTTTCCGCTTCTCTATGCCGGCGTATTTTCCAGTGGAGTTGCCTATACTTTGCAGATTGTCGCACAGAAGAATATGAATCCTGCCATCGCTTCTCTTATATTAAGTATGGAATCCTGCTTTGCGGTACTTGCAGGCTGGCTGATACTTGGAGAACAGTTGTCCACAAGAGAGAGTGCAGGGTGTGTTTTAATGTTTGCAGCTGTAATTCTGGCTCAGCTTCCTGAGAAAAAGTCAGAAGCAACTAAAGTAGTAAAAGAAAATGTAAGTGAAGCTTAGAGAAACAATTATATGATCAAAGCAAGTTATAAGGAGACAAAAATATGAGATTTGTAATTCAAAGAGTAACAGAGAGTGAAGTGAAGGTAGATGGAGAGACACTGGGAAAGATTGGCAAAGGATTTATGGTGCTAATCGGTGTCAGTGATTCGGATACGAAAGAGATTGCCGATAAGATGGTAAAGAAAATGTTAGGGCTTCGCATTTTTGAAGATGAGCAGGGAAAGACAAACCTGTCTTTAGACAGTGTGGGCGGTGAACTCCTTTTGATTTCTCAGTTTACGTTATATGCGAATTGTAAAAAAGGAAATCGTCCAAGCTTCATAGAAGCCGGTGCGCCGGATATGGCAAATGATATGTATGAATACATTATTGCCAAGTGTAAGGAACAGGTGGAAGTTGTTGAGCGAGGTCAGTTTGGAGCAGATATGAAAGTAAGTCTTGTAAATGATGGACCATTTACCATTATTTTAGACTCAGACACTTTATAAAATATAGAACGATACAAGGAAGGATGTCAGAAAACGCATCCATCTTTTTTTGTCGAAATATAGTTAAAAGATTAATTATTTATATGCTAATATGCCCATATAAAATGTTAAAAAAGTATAAAAATGTTGACACTATTAGTAAATACAACTAATATATTTGTTAGATATCTAATTAATTGGAGGAGGTGCATTATGAAGAATGATAATGATGTGCCGGTTTTTATGCTTATGCATCAAATCGTACATCTTGGAAGATACCGGGCAATGAAGGAAATGACTTCCTTTGAACTGAAGCCAAATCAAGTTGGCATTTTATTTATATTGGAATGTAAAGGCAAGCTGTCGCAGAAGGAGCTTGCAGCGAAGATCGGAGTGACGCCTCCGTCTATGACCGTAGCTCTTAGAAAGCTGGAGGAGCAGGGATTTATTGTAAGAGAACCGGATGAAGAAGATCAGAGAGTGGTTCGTATTTGTCTTTCTGAAAAAGGGAAAGATTGTATTGAAGAGATTCACAGGTCGATGGATGGAATGGAAGAGCTTGTTTATAGAGGAATGTCACATGAAGAAAGGCTTTTATTTCGCAGATTGTTGTTAGAAGCAAGAAACAATTTAATGATCTAGAAAGGAATGACAGAACATGACAAAATTATTGAAATTTTTGAAGCCGTATGCCGGAGCGGTGGCAGCGATTATCTGTGTGTTGATCGTTCAGGCTTACTGTGACCTGTCTCTGCCGGCATATACTTCGGATATTGTAAATGTAGGAATTCAGCAAAGTGGAATTGATGAAAAGGTTCCGGAACAGATTTCCGAAGAGGATTTAGGGAAGCTTTTGATGCTTGTGCCTTCTGACCAACAGGAAGAGGTACAAAATGCCTATGAGGAAAGCAAAGCAGATCATAGTTATGACGGGAAGGTATTTTCGTTAAAAGAGTCTGTGAAAGAAGACAAAGAGGAATTGGAAAGTCTGGAAGAAGTGCTTGCAAAACCAATGCTTCTGGCGGCAGGCTCTGCTTTTGACAGTGACATGGCAGGGCAGCTTCAGGCAAATATGCAGCAGCCGATGCAGCCTGAGCAGAGAGAGGAGATGCTGAAAGAATTATATAAACAGATGGAGAAAGTTCCCGATATGATGTTGGAACAGTCTGCACCGGTTTACATCAAAGGACTTTACGAAAATATTGGAATTGATACAGATAAAATAGAGACACATTATATTCTGAACACAGGCGGGAAGATGCTCGCACTTGCAGGTCTTGGCATGGCTGCCAGTGTCCTTGTCGGACTTCTTGCATCCAGAGTCGGCGCCAGTGTGGGAAGAGGGCTTAGAAGAGATGTCTTTCGCAAAGTGGTAGGATTTTCCAACGGAGAATTTGATAAGTTCTCTACAGCGTCACTGATCACAAGGAGCACCAACGACATCCAACAGATTCAGCTTCTTACGGTAATGATTCTGCGAATGGTGCTGTATGCTCCGATTCTTGCGATCGGCGGTATTTATCAAGTGTTCCATACCAATGTGGATATGTCTTGGATTATTGCGCTTGCAGTCGGAATTATTGTCGCCATTGTATTAGTATTGTTTTTGATCGTAATGCCGAAGTTTAAAGTCGTGCAGAATCAGGTGGACCGTCTGAATCTTGTGAGCAGAGAGATTTTAACCGGACTTCCGGTCATTCGGGCATTTAGCACGCAGAAGCATGAGGAACAGAGATTTGATGAAGCAAACAAAGCACTGACCAGGACGAATTTATTTGTCAACAGAGCGATGACGTTCATGATGCCTCTTATGATGCTTGTGATGAATGCGATTTCCATCCTCATTATCTGGGTTGGCGGACACAGCATCAATGATGGAGCAATGCAGGTTGGAGATATGATGGCGTTTATTCAATATACAATGCAGATCATCATGTCCTTCCTTATGATCTGTATGATTTCCGTAATGCTTCCGAGAGCGGCAGTATCAGCGACTCGTGTGGATGAAGTCCTGACCAGTGATACACTGATCCATGATCCGAAAGAACCGGATAGATTTGATGAACAAGGAAATGGAGAAGTTTCTTTTGACCATGTATCGTTTCGATATCCGGGCGCGGAAGAAGATGTACTCCATGATATTACCTTTACGGCAAAGCCGGGGCAGACAACTGCATTTATCGGAAGTACAGGAAGCGGAAAATCAACGCTTGTGAATTTGATCCCACGGTTTTATGACGTGACAGAGGGTAAGATTACCATCGACGGAAAAGATATCAGAGAAGTGTCTCAGCATGATCTCAGAGATCGTCTTGGTTATGTACCGCAGAAAGGGGTACTTTTCTCCGGTGATATTGCATCAAATATTTTATATGGAAATCCAGATGGAAGCGAAGCGGAAATGGAGGAAGCAGCTCAGATCGCGCAGGCGGAAGAATTTATTTCTCATAAGCAAAAGAAATACCACAGCCCGATCGCGCAGGGCGGTTCCAATGTGTCCGGTGGACAGAAGCAGAGACTTTCCATTGCGAGAGCGATTGCAAAGCATCCGGATGTATATATTTTCGATGACAGCTTTTCTGCGCTTGACTATAAGACCGATGTAACTCTTCGACAGGCATTGAAGAAAAAGACGAAGGACAGCACAGTGCTCATTGTGGCGCAGAGAATCAGTACGATTCTTCATGCGGAACAGATCATTGTTCTGGATGACGGCAAAGTTGCGGGTATCGGTACGCATAAGGAATTGTTGAAAAATTGTGAAACATATTACCAGATTGCCGCTTCTCAGTTGTCTGAGAAGGAATTAGAAGCAGACATGAAGGAGGTGGGCTAAGATGGCAGGAAGAGGACATGGAGGACATGGGCATGGTCCAATGTCCACAGAGCGGGCAAAAGATTTCAAAGGAACGATGAAAAAGCTGATGGCATATCTTGGAAATTATAAGATTGCAATCGCATTTGTTATGATCTTTGCCATTGGAAGTACCATTTTTAATATTGTAGGACCGAAGATTTTAGGAAAAGCAACAACCGAGATTTTTAACGGTCTGGTAGGTAAGATTTCCGGTGGAGCGGGAATTGATTTTACAGCTATCGGAAAAATCCTTACGATGCTCCTTGGTCTGTATTTACTAAGTGCGGCATTTTCCTTTATTCAAGGGTATATTATGACAGGGATATCACAGAAATTAACTTATCGGATGCGAAAAGAGATTTCGGAGAAGATCAACCGCATGCCGATGAATTACTTTGATAAAATGACGCATGGTGAAGTGCTTTCTCGTATTACCAACGATGTGGATACACTGAGTATGAGCCTGAATCAGAGCGTGACGCAACTGATTACTTCTGTGACCATGCTGATCGGTGTACTTGTCATGATGTTGAGTATCAGTCCCATGATGACGCTTGTAACCTTGCTGATTCTTCCGCTTTCCGTCGGCTTGATTTCAGCAATTGTAAAGCGGTCCCAGAAATATTTCAAAAGTCAGCAGGAATATCTCGGCCATGTAAATGGGCAGGTGGAAGAGGTGTATGGCGGACACAATATCGTTAAAGCATTCAATAAAGAAGAGGATGTGATCCGCACGTTTGAGCGCGACAATGAGATCCTGTATCAGTCCGCATGGAAATCACAGTTCCTGTCAGGGATGATGATGCCGATCATGCAGTTTGTTGGAAATCTTGGTTATGTAGCAGTTGTAATCATGGGTGGATATCTGGCGATGAAGCAATCCATTGAAGTCGGTGATATCCAGTCTTTTATCCAATATGTGAGAAACTTTACACAGCCGATCCAGCAGGTGGCTCAGGTTGCAAATATGCTTCAGTCCACGGCAGCGGCATCAGAGCGTGTCTTTGAATTCCTCGAGGAAGAAGAGGAAGATCAGACCGTGGAAAATCCGGTTCATATCAACGGGTTAAAGGGAAGCGTTGAGTTTGACCATGTACACTTTGGCTATAACCCGGAGCATATTATCATCAATGATTTTAGTGCGAAGATCAAACCGGGACAGAAGATCGCCATTGTAGGTCCGACCGGTGCGGGAAAAACAACGATGGTGAAGCTGTTGATGCGTTTCTATGATGTGAATAGTGGAAGCATTAAAATTGACGGTCATGATATTCGCGAGTTTAACCGAAGCGAACTTCGTGAAATGTTCGGAATGGTATTGCAGGATACATGGCTCTTTAAGGGGAGTATTGAAGATAATATACGTTACGGTAAGCTTGATGCCACACATGAAGAGGTGGTTGCTGCGGCAAATGCGGCTTATGTGCATCGATTTGTACAGACATTGCCGGGCGGCTACAATATGGAATTAAATGAAGAGGCAAGCAATGTATCGCAAGGGCAGAAACAGCTTCTTACAATTGCAAGAGCAATCTTAGCAGATCCGCCGATCATGATCTTAGACGAGGCGACAAGTTCCGTAGATACACGTACCGAAGTGCGGATTCAAAAGGCAATGGATAACCTGATGAAGGGACGAACAAGTTTTATTATTGCCCATCGGTTGTCAACGATCCGTGACGCAGACCTGATTCTTGTTATGAAAGACGGTGATATCGTAGAACAGGGAAATCACGAAGAATTGCTTCAGAAAAATGGATTTTATGCAGAACTCTATAACTCTCAATTTGAAAGGAGCGCATAATGAAACAGAGAACACAGGAAGAAATTCAACGGTTAGATCGCCAGTTTGACTTTATCCGCGAGATAGATAAAGAGAAATTCATCGGGCGCCAGACGTATTTATCAGATGGTGTCCGCAAAGAAAATGATGCAGAACATGCATGGCATATGGCGATTATGACAATCCTTCTAAGTGAATATGCCGGGGAAGAGATAGATGTATTAAAAACAGTGACGATGCTTCTCCTTCACGATATCGTAGAAATCGACGCAGGAGATACTTACGCCTATGACGAAGAGGCGAAGAAGACGCAGCGGGAGAGAGAAGTAAAAGCGGCAGACCGTATCTTCGGCATGCTTCCGGATGATCAAGGAAAAAGATTCCGGGAACTCTGGGAAGAATTCGAGGCAAGAGAAACAAAAGAAGCCAAATTCGCCCGCACGATGGATAATTTACAACCCATGATGCTCAATGCTGCCACAGACGGGAAGGCATGGGTAGAGCATGCAGTACACTTAAGTCAGATCATGAAGCGCAACGAGCGCACAGCAGAAGGTTCAGAAGTGCTGTGGGAATATGCCCGGGAAAGATTTATCCAACCGAATATAGAAAATGGGAAAATTAAGACAAAGTAACTGTAAAACGGGGATGGAAGTTAGAAAACTTCCGTCCCCGCTTTTTGATTATTTCATTGCCAATCCGGTTAATACAGATTTTACGTGATTGATTTCCTGCTGGGATGCTTTGGCAGCCGGAACATAATAGCTTTTTTCTCTGGCAACCTGATAGAGCTTTTCCTGAGACATTTCACACTGGTTACGAATCTGCTTCAGGCACTGCTTCAATTCTTTGTTTTCTGTCTGGGAAATCATTTCACCATAACGTACAAGCTCACCGTTGACGCCGGCTAAAGCGTCTGATACCATTGTTTTTTCATCTAACATGTGTTCATCCTCCTATAAGAATCTCATTAAATCCTGTTTGTTCTTCATTGCACTGTCAGCGGCATCCTGAAAGAGTTTTTTGACTTCAGGATCTTTTGCCTGACTTGCGTAATCAGTCATTTTACAGTGCTCTGTGTCGTATCCTCCAATTAAATGGCGTAAATTTTGCAGATCTAATACGGATATTTCAGACATATCAATTTCCTCCTTTTGTTTTTATCGGCATTAGTATGTGTGGAAAAAGGGAAAACTATGTCATGAAATTAATGTTTTGTGCGAGCAGATTGTTCAATAAAACAGTAAAAAATTTCCAACATTGCTTTGTCGTCCAGCATACATTCCGGATGCCATTGTACGCCGACAGTAAAAGGGCGATTTGGATATTCGATTGCTTCTGTTACCTTGTCGGAAGATGTGTAAGATGCGATCAGATTCTTGCCAAGTTTTTTGATGCATTGGTGGTGAAAACTATTTACAACATGGGTTTCTCCAAGAATATTATATAGCAAGCTATTATTTAAAGATGAAATTTTGTGACAGGGATCACTGCGGTTTTCTGATAATTGCATATGGTTTAACGTAGGCTGCTGCCGAAGGGAGAGGTCTTGATAAATGGTTCCTCCAAGTGCCAGATTTAGTACCTGCATACCGCGGCAGATACCAAGGATAGGGAGACGTGAACGGAGCGCCTCCTTCATAAATGTAAAATGGAAGGTATCTGTTTTGTAATCGGTGTGTCCCCGATTCGTGCCAAGTTCTTCATGGTATAAAAGCGGTGTGACATCGTCTCCTCCGCAAAAAAGGATTCCATCAAATAATTTTATATAGTTTGCTATGTAGTTGAAATCGGAAAAATATGGAATGACGACAGGAAGACCGCCGGAGACTTCTACAGCGGACAGATAAGAAGAAGTTACATAGATGCTTTGGCGTTCGAAACCTTGAGTGAGAAAACCACAATATAAAATACCGATAACTGGCTTCATAAGAATTCCTTTCTTTCACATAGATGAACGTGTATACTAAAATACAAAAGTATATGTATGAAATTGTCTGTACGAAAATAGATAGTAGTAATAGAGTTTATGAGAGAAGGAGAGAAAATATGAAACTGATAGACTTGCACTGTGATACCTTGTGGAAATTAATGGATCTTGATAAAACCGGAGATTTCTATAGAAGCAGATGTGCCGTAACCATTCCGGGCATGAAGGAAGCCGGAACGATCGCGCAGTTTTTTGCCTGCTTTACATACCTTGAAGCTTATCGAACCGGAAATGGATATGAAGACGCGTATCTTCATGTGCAGGAGATGATTGACTATTTTAAGCGTCAGATGGAGCTTGGGAAGGAAGATATTGCCTACGCGGGTTCCTTTCAGGAGCTGGAAGAGAATGAAAAAAGAGGGGTGATTTCCGCATTCCTCACCGTGGAAGAAGGCGGTGTGCTTAATGGGCGCATAGACCGGTTGGATACCCTGTATCAGAAGGGCGTAAGATTGCTCACTCCGGTGTGGAATTATGAAAATTGTATCGGTTATCCGAACAGCAAAGACCCGGCGATTATGGAGAAGGGACTGAAGCCTTTTGGCGTGGAAGTGATTGAGAGAATGGGAGAACTTGGCATGATTGCAGACGTTTCGCATGCTTCAGACAAAACCTTTTGGAATATTTTGAAATATGCCAAGGGTCCGGTAGTGGCTACCCATTCGAATTGTCGTTCACTGTGTAACCATCCGAGAAACCTAAGTGATGAAATGATGCGTGCACTGGCGGAAAAGGGCGGCATTATGGGCTTGAACTTTTATGGACCTTTTTTGCATGCCGACGGAGAAACAAGAATCTCTTATATGGCGGAGCATCTTGCCTGTATGGTAAATGCAGGCGGCAGTGAATTTGCAGCTATCGGCACTGATTTCGATGGATTTGATGGTGTGGAGATTCTTGAGATTGAAAAAGCAGAAGAGATGGAGCGCCTGTGGGAGACGTTAAAGGCAAAGGGATTTACAGAGACTCAGATAGAGCGTATTGCATATGGAAATGTAAAAAGAGTTCTTCAGGCTTTATAGCCCGAAGAACTCTTTGATCTGTCCTGCAATAATATTCATTAATTTTGTCCGTGCTTCGATACTTGCCCATGCAATATGGGGCGTAATAAGAAGACGGTTACTGTCGGTAAAACCACGGAGAGGATTGTCTGTACGCATCGGTTCTTCAGACAGAACATCAAGACCTGCAGCAAGGATTTCATTTGTTTCCAGTGCGCTGCGCAAATCTTTCTCAACTACAATCGGTCCGCGTCCAAGATTCAGGAAAATGGCGCTTTTCTTCATTTTTCGGAAAGAAGAAAGATCGATCAGATTTTTGGTATGTTCATTTAACGGCGCATGTACAGATACAATGTCGGAAGTCTCAAGCAGTGTGTCAAGAGAAACCTGGTGGAAGCCTTCCTGCGGAGCCGCTCCTGACGGTGAACTGTAAATAACTCTGGCACCGAAAGCTTCTGCAATGGAAGCGACTCTCCGACCGATGTTGCCAAGACCGATGATTCCCCAGGTCTTTCCATTTAACTCGTAAAAGGTCTTCTCGAAATGTGTAAAAACAGTATCATTTGTGTAGTGATCCTTTTTTACATAATCGTCATAATATTTTAAATGCTCCAGAAGATAGAACAGCATGGCAAAGGTGTGCTGCGCAACAGATTCCGTAGAATATCCGGCGACATTTCGCCATACAATGCCCCGTTTATCCAGATAGTCTTTGTCCAGATTGTTCGTTCCGGTGGCGGTCACACAGACTAACTTAAGATTTTTTGCAGAGCCTATCGTAGTCTCATTGATCTGGATTTTATTTACAATAATTACATCGGCATCCTGAATACGCCCGGGTACTTCCGAAGGAGCGGAGAAGGAGTATTTTACAACTTCACCGAATTGATCAAAGGGGGAGAGGTCAAGGTCATCTCCGATTGTTTTTACATCTAAAAATACTAGCTTCATATGATAGTATCCTTTCTGCCAGTTGAATCGTAGACTGGCAAATAACATGATGATTAAGTTACAGCTTATATAATTTTACCATTAATGGGGAGAGAATTCAATTTCGGCAGAACTCTGGAGATGGTATTTTTTCTATTTCCATTCTCAAATTGTTTAAGTCTCTGTGTCCGTATGCGTCGTTCGTGATATCCCCTACCCTGTGTGGAGCAGGGGGATAGTGATTAGTGACACCGTTTACAAAAAAATGCCTGCAAAGCCCATAAAAACGTTATAAAAATTTAAGACAAAGTTAAGTTGTCGGTTTCTGTCATATTATAGTATAATTACATCTTGAATAAGGAGAGGACGCTTATGGACAAAAAGAGGAAGATCAGGAAATCAAAGCGTAAGCAGCAAGTGAAGCGTCAGCTGTATTTTATAACGGCAGCAGTCATTTGTGTGGGAATTATATCTACTGCTTTGATCCTTAGGACAAGGAAAGAGGAAGCGAAAGAAGCGGCAGCAAAAATAGAACAACAGAATAGGGAAAAGAGTGCAAAAGAAAATATAGAACAGGAAGAGAAAAACGAGACGCCAGAAGAACGTTTGGCTCGTGTGAAAGAGGACGCCGGAAGAAAAGGATATCCAAAAGGGGTGATAGAGCTTCTGGATAAAAATGAAGAGACGATAGATTTTGTGGAGGATTATGAGGAGAAAAAAGATCTTCCGGCGGCAGAGACGTTGGATGCAGTGACGCAGGGAGAGATTCCGCTTCTGATTCAATGGGATGAACGCTGGGGATATGCCCCTTACGGAAATAGCATTGTTGCAGTGAGTGGATGCGGGCCAACCTGTATGGCTATGGTGGCAGCCGGACTTACCGGAGATGTGACGGCGACACCGGCGAAGCTTGCAGCCTATGGGACAGAGAATGGATATCTGGACGAGGAGAATAATACGTATTGGAAATTTATGAGCGAAGCAGGAAAAAACTGGGGCTTATCCTGCTATGAAAGTGATATGACCCAAGCTCAGATTATGTCGGAACTGCAGGCAGGACACCCGGTCATCTGTAGTGTAGGACCGGGAGATTTTACACAAAATGGTCACTTTATCGTTCTTGTAGGATGTGAAGAAGGAAAGATAAAAGTAAACGACCCGTTTAGCAGAACAACAAGCAGCCAGCTGTGGGATTTTGAGAGAATTAAGCAGCAGTCAAAAGCAATGTGGGTGTATTCTATATAGGATAGAAGGAAGACTATAGCGGAAGAAGTTAATAATGATGTATGGATGTTACCATCGGTGGACGATAGGAGTGAGCTTTGTCCGCCGGTGGTAAATTTTTTTGAAAAAATTAGCACTCACCTCTTGACAGTGCTAATTATAGGTGCTATAGTACAAATAGAACAAAGGAAGAGGAAAAGAATTCCGAATCCTGAGGTTCCAAACACAACACTTCGGATTGCTTCGATAGTGCTAAAATATAGTTTTCATATTTATGAAAGGAGATATGACTTATGTTAAGACCTAGTATTTTTGGAGAGAACTTATTTGATGATTTCATGGATGGTTTCCGTTTCCCGGAATTCCCGGAATTTGCAGACGTAGATAAGGTTTTATACGGAAAACACGGTAAGAACATGATGAAGACGGATGTCAAGGAGCTGGACAATGGATTTGAAGTAGACATTGATCTTCCGGGCTTCAAGAAAGATGAGATCCGGTTACAGCTTGAGAATGGATACCTCACCGTCAATGCTGCCAAAGGGCTTGACAAAGATGAACAGGATAAGAAGGGCAGATATGTAAGACGTGAGCGCTATGCCGGAAGTATGAGCAGAAGCTTCTATGTCGGTGATCATGTAACGGAGAAAGATATCCATCCGAAGTATGAGAACGGAATTTTAAGATTCTCTGTTCCGAAGGAAGAGAAGAAACCAATTGAAGAGAAGAAACATTATATCTCCATTGAAGGATAATCTTTCAGGGAATGACGTATACCCCGCAGGTAGATCCTGCGGGGTATTTTGAAATTATGTGAATAATAGGAGGTGGACATATGGGCGTTGTGAGAGATTATTATGAGATTCTCGGTGTAGACCGCTCGGCAGATGAGCAGACTATTAAAAGGGCTTATCGGAAGCTTGCGAAGAAATATCATCCTGACACCAATAAGGGGAATGCTATAGCAGAAGAAAAATTTAAGGAGGCAACAGAGGCGTATGCGGTTTTAAGTGATCCGGAAAAGAGAAAGGAATATGACCAGTTCGGACATGAGAATTCAGACGGAAGCTATCGGGAGTATCATTTTGAGGAAGAAGATCTGGATGAAATACTGAGAAGTATTTTTGGAGGAGCTTTTGGCAGGCATCCGATGCGGGAAAATGGCGCCGATCTTCACGCGGATCTTTCTATCAGTTTTGATGAGGCAGTATCCGGCTGCGAGAAGTTGGTGCATCTTACGGAAGCAAACGGAAGCAGAAAGTCTTTAAAAGTTAAGATTCCGGCGGGGATTGATACCGGTAAAATAATCCGACTGCGTGGAAAAGGAATGCCGGGAAGCGCAGGTGGATATGACGGAGATCTGCTCCTGAAAGTTCAAGTTGGAACAAAGGCGGGATTTGAAAGAAAAGAAATGGATGTATATACAAAAGCAATGATTCCGTTTACGACAGCCGTATTCGGAGGAGAGGTGATTGTCCCGACGCTTTATGGAAAAGTTCTGTGTACCATCCGTCCCGGAACACAGTCGGGGACAAAGATCCGGCTGCGGGGCAAAGGAATCGTATCGATGAATCATAAGAATATGTACGGGGATCAATATGTGACTGTGCAGATTGAGGTGCCAAAGAATCTGAATGCACAGGCAAAAGAAAAATTAAAAGAATACGAAGCGGCACTTCGCCACAATACAAATGGTCATGTGGCATAATTTTGTGATATAATAGTTGCGGAATAAATGAAATAGTAAAAGGTGATAAGATTGAAATCCGTAACAAAGAAAAATAAATATGAAATTGATATGTGTAATGGTTCGCTGATGGATAAGCTGATTTCTTTTTCCCTTCCGCTTATGTTATCGGGGATTCTTCAGTTGTTGTTTAATGCAGTAGATATTATTGTAGTGGGGCGCTTTACCGGACGTCAGGCGTTGGCGGCGGTTGGCTCCACCACAGCGCTGATCAATATGTTTGTTAATTTGTTTATTGGTATCTCCCTTGGGGCAAATGTACTGGCAGCTCGCTTTTTTGCGGCAAAGAAAGAGCGGGAGATGTCAGAAACCGTGCATACAGCGATTGCATTTGCGTTAGTCAGCGGTATCGGCATGGCGTTTATAGGTGTCGCATTTGCAAGGACAGCGCTGGAACTTATGGGCACGCCGGACGATGTGATACAGTTGTCAGCTTTATATATGAGACTTTATTTTTGCGGTATGCCATTCTTTATGCTTTATAACTATGGAGCGGCAATTCTGCGTGCGATCGGTGATACGAAGAGACCGCTTTTGTTTCTTGTTATAGCTGGAGTTGCTAACGTGGCGCTGAATCTTCTCTTAGTCATTGTATTTCATCTCGGTGTGGCAGGAGTTGCGATCGGAACCATTATTTCTCAGATGATTTCCAGTATTTTGGTGCTCCGATGCTTGTGTAAGGCAGAGGCAAGCTATCGGCTTCACTTTTCCAAATTGTCCATTAAGGGTGTATATATGAAGCAGATTTTCAAAGTCGGAATTCCGGCAGGTATTCAGAGTACGGTTATTAATTTCTCAAATGTACTGCTTCAGTCATCGGTAAACTCGTTTGGTTCTACAGCAATGGCAGGATATACGGCGGCAAATAATATTTTCGGATTTTTGTATGCGTCCGCAAATTCTATCACACAGGCATGTATGAGCTTCACCAGTCAGAATTATGGAGCGGGAAAATGGAAGCGGATCGACCGGGTGGTAGTCGATTGTATGGCGTTGACCGTTGTGATTATGCTTGCGTTGGGTGGCGGCGCTTATGTATTTGGTCACCAGCTTTTGGGTATCTACACCTCTGACGCGGAAGTAATCTCATGTGGAATGGAAATCCTTCTCTATACAACCGTCACTTATTTTCTGTGCGGACTTATGGATCTCTTCCCCGGAGCTATGCGAGGGATGGGCTATTCTCTTGTCCCGATGATTATATCGATCATTGGAACGGTAGGACTTCGAATTGTATGGATCTTCTGGGTGTTCCCGAAGAACCGTTCGCTGGATGTATTGTTCATTTCCTATCCGGCATCGTGGATTCTTACAATTCTCATGCAGCTTGCCTGCTTCTGGTTTGTAAGAAAGAAAGTGTTCAGGAAATTAAGATCAGAATACAAGCCCAGATAAGGAATCCGGGCAACGAAACTACAAAATATAATTGTAAAAAGAGGGAGAAGTAAATGAAAATTACGTATCTTAGGAATAGTGGATTTCTCGTGGAAATGACACAGGTGTGGCTGTTGTTTGACTATTATAGAGGAGAGATCCCGGCATTTCCAAAAGGAAAGAAGGGTTATGTCTTTGTCAGCCATCGGCATATTGATCATTTTAATAAAGAAATCTTTAACTTCTTAAAGAAACAGAATAATATCACATTTATACTTTCGGATGATATATGGAAGAAGCGTATACCGGAAGAGGCGAAAGAACAAACGTTGCTGATGAAGCCGGAGGAAGAACGTTCTGTGGATGATATTTGCATCCGCACATTGCGTTCTACAGATGAAGGTGTCGCATTTCTTGTTTCGGTGGAGGGAAAGACAATTTATCATGCAGGGGATTTAAATGACTGGTATTGGAAAGAAGAGTCAGAAGACTGGAATCAGGAGATGTCTGAAAAGTTTCGAAAATATGTAGAGCCTCTTCGGGACCGGAAGATTGATGCGGCATTCATTCCGCTTGACCCAAGACAGGAGGAATATTATACTTTAGGCATGGATTATTTTCTGGAGCTTGCAAAGCCGGAAAAAGTCTATCCGATGCATTTTTGGAGAAAGCCGGAGATTATAGAGCGTTGGCTGGAAGAACACCCGCAGTCGCAGGATCGTGACCGGATTGTTCGGATTACGGAAGAGGGAGAAATGTTCGAACAATAGACAACGACAGGGAAAGGATGGAGAGAAAAGCTATGAATTTTCAATTTGCACATTACAACTACAATGTAAAAAATCTGGAACAATCAATGAAGTTTTATGAAGAAGCACTCGGATTAAAAGAGGTGCGTCGAAAAGAAGCAGAAGACGGAAGCTTTATACTTGTCTATCTGGGAGATGGAAAAACCGGATTTCAGTTAGAGCTTACATGGCTGCGTGATTGGGAAAAGGATCATTATGATCTGGGAGACAATGAGATTCACCTTGCATTTACAACGGACAATATGGAAGCAGCACATCAAAAGCATGAAGAAATGGGCTGTATCTGCTATGAAAATCCGCAAATGGGAATTTATTTTATTAATGATCCTGATGGATATTGGTTGGAGATTGTACCGGAGAAATAGAAAATTAAAGGTAAGATTCAAATAAGAGCAAAACCGGCACTATAGTTGCATGAAGCATAGCATACAACTATAGCGCCGGTTTGTTAATTTTAAAAGAACATTAGAAAGAAAAATATTTCTGACTATTCGTATCTTTCATCAATTACACGTTTGGATTTCTTTTCGCTTCTCGGAAGGAGTCCCAGCTCAACAACTTTGACAAGCGGAGTAAAACCAATGCGGCGCTTGACGGTTACAGCAATTCTCTTTGCTAAATCTAAGAAATCGACACTTCCATTTGTCTCTACATAAATACGCATCGTATCCTTTCCGTCCAGATGGGAGATTCGGATCTGGTATTCGCTGGATACTTCCGGGAAGTCTTTGAGTATTTCCTCAATCTGGCTTGGGAATACGTTGACACCCTTGATCTTCATCATATCGTCGGTTCGTCCCATTATGACATCCAGACGGGGATATTTGCTTCCACATGCACATTCGCCCGGAAGAATGCGGGAAAGGTCATGTGTACGGTATCTGATCAGAGGAGCGCCTTCTTTCACAAGGGTGGTGATAACTACTTCACCAAGTTCACCGTCCGGCAATGGCTCTAAGGTGACAGGATCGATAATCTCGATATAGATGTAATCGTCCCAGTAGTGCATACCGTTATCTTCTTTGCAACTGACTCCGATACCCGGACCATAGATCTCTGTCAGACCGTAAATGTCGTAGAGCTCTATTCCCAGTTCTTCGGAAATACGCTTTCTCATTTTTTCGCCCCAGCGCTCAGAACCAATTACACCTTTTTTGAGATGGATCTGATCCTGAATTCCCCGCTTTTCAATCTCTTCAGCCAGAAGAAGTGCGTAAGAAGAGGTAGAACAAAGAACGGTAGATTTCATGTCCAGCATCATTTGCAGCTGTTTGTCAGTATTACCCGGTCCCATGGGGATGACCATAGCTCCGAGCTTCTCGGCACCATTTTGAAAGCCGATTCCGGCAGTCCAAAGTCCATACCCGGGGGTGATCTGAATACGGTCAAGATTCGTTATCCCTGCCATTTCATAACAACGCTTAAACATGACAGCCCAGTCTTCTACATCCTTGGCAGTATACGGGATGATGACCGGAAGACCGGTTGTTCCGGAGGAAGAATGAATCCGGACGATTTTTTCTTCCGGCGCGGTCATAAGTCCAAGTGGATAGGCCTCCCGGAGATCATTTTTCTCTGAAAAAGGCAGCTTTGTAAAATCTTCCGGGGAAGACACGCCAGAGATACCGGCATCTTCTAATTTCTTTCCATAGAAACTTTCTGCAGACACCAGTGCCTGTATTTGTTTGTTAACTTGTTCCAATTGTGTCGCTGTAATCTGCATACGTTTTCGTCCTTTCTGTTTTGTCTGGTCTTATTATTTTATTGATATATGTTACATTATTGACATATGTTGGATGAAAGCGGGTCGCTCTGCTGTGACTGAAAATAGTGCAAAGCCCGATAATTAAGATCATGGAACTTTTCGGGCAGCCGGTCTTTGATCGCCTCCCGGAGTTCTTCCTCTGTAAGCCCCAGTGCTCCGCCGGAGATTGCTGCGCCGAGCAGGAGGATATTCAACACTTTTGAAGATCCTAGTTCGTGACACGCTTTTTCACTATCTACAACAAGAAGGTTACTGACAACTTTCTTTAGATATAAAATCATTTCTTTTCCGTTGTAATCGGCTCCGGAAAGAGTAGAAGTTACAGGCATAATTGCGTGACTGCTGACAATGACCTGCCCATGTTCTTTCAGATAGGGAAGCATTCGCACTGCCTCGGCAGGCTCAAATCCTATGATGATGTCTGCGGTTCCTTTTGCGATCATGGGAGAGTGGAGATGTTCTCCAAGCCGGATGTGGCTGAAGACACTTCCGCCTCGTTGTGCCATGCCGATGGTTTCCGCACTCATAACAGAGATCCCTTTTTTCATAGCGGCAGCGGCAATTAACTTAGAAGCAAGAACCGTTCCCTGACCTCCGACGCCGCATAATACGATATTTTTATTCATGCCGGTCACCTCCCGTAGTTTGTATAGCTCCCGTAGGACATAGCTGTGCGCATAAAGTACAACCGGTACACAAAGAAGCATCTATGGTAACTTTATTGTTTTGGATCACCAGTGCGGGACAGCCTAATTCGCGGATACATTTCTTACAGGAAATGCAGGATTCTTCCTCTACGAATAGAGGAGCCTCCGGTTTGTCGATGGCGATACAGGGAGATTTGAATATGATTGCCTTTACACCCGGAAGATCTGCGGTACGCTTTACACAGGAAACAGCTGCTTTGTGGTCGAGAGGATTGACGGTTTCTACAGTTGTTATCCCAATACCGCGAAGAACTGCTTCTATATTAATCTTTTGGACAAGTTCTCCCATCATAGTACGTCCGGTGCCGGGGTGTGGCTGATGTCCGGTCATAGCAGTTGTAGAATTGTCTAAGATAATCAAAGTCATATTTGCCTGATTGTAGACGGCGTTGATGACTCCGGTGATTGCCGAGGCAAAGAACGTAGAATCTCCGACAAATGCAAAACAAGAAGTATCCGGTTCGATATGTCCGATTCCCTGGGCGATACCAAGTCCGGCACCCATACACAGGCAGGTATCTACCATATCAAGGGGCATTGCGTTGCCAAGGGTATAGCATCCGATATCACCGCAGAAAATAGTTTTTCTCCCCTTCATGGCAGCCTTTACCGCGTAGAAAGAAGCGCGGTGCGGGCATCCGGCACAGAGAACCGGAGGGCGGATAGGAAGTGTGGGAGGCGCAACAAAGCTCGTGTCTTCGCAAGCTGATACCGCTTCGGTCCGGCAGGCACTGATACCAAGATAATCGGAAATGTTCTGGTATACACTGTCTCGGGTATTCTCTCCGGCGTTGGCTGTATGTCCGGTCAGTTTACCGTATATTTTCACCGGAAGATGATATTTTCCACAGAGGTAAGTAAGTTCACGTTCCAGAACAGGATCAAGCTCTTCTATGCAGAGCACCTCATCCAGCCCCTCTAAAAATTCTACTGCCAGCTTCTCTGGAAAAGGATGTGGGGTGGCAACTTTGAGAAGCCGAGTCATCCCCAGAGTTTCCAAAGTCTCTAAAGCATAAGTAAAACTGATTCCCGAAGCCGCGATACCTTTTCGAGAGGTTCTGTTTTTTTCTCCTGCAGGGTAAATTTTATTCCTTGAGTAGTTCGAAAATACCTCTGATAGTGCTGCGTTACGTGCTTCGATTTTCTTATGATTCTGATAAGAAAGGCGTGGAAAGATGACCCACCGGCTGGAATCTTTGACAAATCCTTCCGCTGTATGAGAGGTGTATTCCTCCTCATCCTTAATTTCAATAGAAGCGTACCCGTGACAAACTCTGGTGGTTGGGCGGAAAAATACCGGAGTTCCATATTCTTCTGAATATTCAAAAGCTTCTTGAATCATTTCATAAGCTTCCTGTGCAGATGTTGGATCAAAACAAGGAAGCTTGGAAAATGCAGCGAAGTGTCTCGTATCTTGCTCTGTCTGTGAGGAGATCGGTCCCGGATCATCGGCAACGAGAACAACCATGCCGCCCTTGATTCCTACATACTCAAGGCTCATCAGCGGATCGGATGCAACATTTAAGCCAACCTGTTTCATTGTAACCAGACTTCTTGCTCCGGTATAAGAGGCTCCGGCGGCGACCTCAAGGGCAGCCTTCTCATTGACAGACCATTCCACGTAGATGTCTTCCGAACGATGTTTAGCTGCGGTTTCAAGCACTTCTGAGGAAGGTGTGCCGGGGTAACCGGCTATCAGATTTACTCCGGCGGCGATGGCGCCAAGAGCGATTGCTTCATTTCCCATCAAAAATTCTTTGTGCATAATGATTCCTCTCTTTTCTGATTTACTACGCTAAAGTATAACATATTAAAAAGCAGATGTAAATGAATACAAAAAAATTAGCACTCAACGCTTGACAGTGCTAACAATAAGTGTTATATTTCTGGTAGAACAATGAAAACAAATAGACTCTGATGTCAAAAGGAGGCGTTAGAATGAATATTAATAAATTTACACAGAAATCATTGCAGGCAGTGCAGGACTGTGAAAAAACAGCAATGGAATATGGAAACCAGCAGATTGAGCAGGAGCATTTGCTTTATGCCTTGTTAACACAGGATGACAGTCTGATCTTGAAATTAATGGAGAAGATGGGATTTGACAAGAATCTGGTCGTGAACCGTGTGGAGGAAGCAATCAGCAAACGCCCGAAGGTGCAGGGCGGACAGCAATACGTAGGGCAGGATCTTAATAATGCTTTGATTCACGCAGAGGATGAGGCGGCACAGATGGGAGATGAATATGTCTCTGTGGAACATCTCTTCCTGTCAATGATGAAGTACGCAAGCAAAGAAATGAAAGCGTTGTTCCGGGAACTTGGAATTACACGGGATGGATTTCTTCAGGCATTGTCTACAGTAAGAGGCAATCAGAGAGTGACCAGTGATAACCCGGAAGCCACTTATGACACATTAAATAAATACGGTTCTGATCTTGTAGAACGTGCAAGAGACCAGAAGCTTGACCCGGTTATCGGAAGAGACGCAGAGATTCGTAATCTGGTTCGCATTTTGTCCAGAAAGACGAAGAACAACCCGGTGCTCATTGGTGAGCCGGGAGTTGGTAAAACAGCAGTAGTAGAAGGTCTGGCGCAGCGGATCGTCCGCGGTGATGTGCCGGAAGGGCTGAAAGATAAGACAGTATTTTCCCTTGATATGGGCGCACTGGTAGCCGGAGCGAAATATCGCGGCGAGTTTGAAGAGCGATTGAAAGCAGTGCTGGAAGAAGTGAAAAACAGTGACGGTAAGATTATTCTCTTTATCGATGAGCTGCATACAATTGTAGGTGCAGGCAAGAGTGACGGCGCAATGGATGCCGGAAATATGTTAAAGCCAATGCTTGCCCGTGGGGAACTTCACTGTATCGGTGCAACTACGCTTGACGAGTACCGCCAGTATATTGAGAAAGATGCGGCGCTGGAACGGCGTTTCCAGCCGGTTCTCGTAGATGAGCCTACCGTAGAAGATGCCATTTCTATTCTTCGTGGATTAAAGGAACGCTATGAAGTCTTCCACGGCGTGAAGATTACCGACGGAGCACTTGTGGCAGCGGCAACATTATCTGACCGTTATATTTCCGATCGTTTTCTTCCGGATAAAGCGATTGACCTCGTGGATGAGGCGTGTGCATTGATTAAAACAGAATTGGATTCTATGCCGGCAGAGTTGGATGAACTTCGCCGGAAGATCATGCAGCTTGAAATCGAAGAAGCTGCGCTTAAGAAGGAAAATGACCGTCTAAGTCAGGACCGTCTCGTGCATTTGCAGCAGGAGCTTGCCGAACTGAGAGAAGACTTTGCCGGCAAGAAAGCACAGTGGGATAATGAGAAGGTCGGTGTTGAGAAAGTCCAGAAGCTGCGTGAAGAGATTGAACAGGTAAATAAAGAGATTGAGAGAGCGCAGCATTCATATGATCTTGAAAGAGCCGCAGAGCTTCAGTATGGTAAGCTTCCGCAGTTGCAGAAACAATTGGAAAATGAAGAGGCAAAGGGAAAGGATGAAGACCGTTCTCTTGTGCATGAAAGCGTGACAGATGAGGAAATTGCAAGAATCGTGTCCCGCTGGACCGGAATTCCGGTTGCTAAGTTAAATGAGAGTGAGAGAAGTAAGACGCTGCATCTCGCAGATGAATTACACAAGCGTGTGATCGGGCAGGATGAAGGTGTAGAGCTTGTGACCGAGGCAATTATCCGTTCCAAAGCAGGAATCAAAGATCCGACAAAACCGATCGGTTCCTTCCTGTTCCTCGGACCTACCGGTGTCGGTAAGACAGAGCTTGCCAAAGCGTTGGCGGAAAGCCTGTTTGATGATGAAAATAATATGATTCGTATCGACATGAGTGAGTATATGGAGAAATATTCCGTGTCCCGTCTTATTGGAGCGCCTCCGGGATATGTAGGTTATGATGAAGGAGGTCAGCTTACCGAAGCAGTGAGAAGAAAACCGTATTCCGTGGTGCTTTTTGATGAGATTGAGAAAGCGCATCCAGATGTATTTAACGTATTATTGCAGGTTCTGGATGATGGACGTATCACCGATTCACAGGGGCGTACTGTAGACTTTAAGAATACGATCTTGATCATGACATCCAACATTGGCTCTGCCTGTCTTCTGGACGGTATGGACGAAAATGGAAATATCAGCGAAGAGAGCCAACAGGCGGTGATGAATGATCTTCGTGCACATTTCAGACCGGAATTTTTGAACCGTCTGGATGAAATGATTATGTTCCGTCCATTGACGAAAGAAAATATTTATGACATTATTGACTTGTTAGTAGCGGATGTCAATAAACGTCTTGCGGACAAGGAGCTTTCCATTGAGCTTACCGAAGCGGCAAAAAATCAGATCGTGGAAGGCGGATATGATCCGAATTACGGAGCAAGACCGCTGAAGCGTTATCTGCAGAAACATGTGGAGACGCTGGCTGCGAAGTTAATGCTTCAAGGAGATATCGGTGCAGGCGAGAAGATTATTATTGACAGTGAAGACGGAATTTTAAGGGCAAGGAGTCAGGCATAGTGTCCATCATTTTTCATATCGATGTCAATTCTGCGTATCTTAGCTGGAGCGCAGTGGAACAACTGAAAAACGGCGCAGAGACAGACCTTCGAGAGATACCTGCGATCATTGGCGGAGACCAGAAGTCCCGCCATGGGGTCGTGCTTGCCAAGTCTGTCCCTGCGAAAAAATATGGCATTCGCACAGGAGAACCGGTGGCGAATGCCTTTCGTAAATGTCCGAATCTTGTATCTGTACCGCCGGATCATAAGATGTATTCCAGATATAGTCATGCGCTTATGGATTTTTTGAAAACGTACACGCCGGATATTGAACAGGTAAGTGTGGATGAGTGTTACATGGATTTTACAGGGATTGTGAATCAGTTTGTTTCTCCGGTGGAAGGAGCAATGGAGATTAAGAACGAGGTGTACCGGCGGTTTGGATTTACGGTAAATGTAGGAATATCCAGCAATAAGCTGTTGGCGAAGATGGCTTCGGACTTTGAGAAACCGAATAAAGTCCACACACTGTTTCCGGAGGAAATACAAGTGAAAATGTGGCCGCTTCCTATTGGGGAACTGTATATGGCAGGGCGTTCCAGCGTGGCGACACTTGAAAAAATGGAGATTCGCACGATCGGAGATCTGGCGCAGATGGATGTAAGACTGGTCGAGCTTCATTTAAAAAGCCACGGACGGAAATTATGGGAATTCGCTAACGGGATTGATGGCTCCCAGGTGGAAGCGGAACGCGCGGAGGCAAAAGGAATCGGTAATTCCACAACTCTTGCACAGGATGTGGTGACAGAAGAAGAGGCGTCGAATGTGCTGTATCGTCTGGCGGAAAGTGTCGGGGCGAGACTTAGAAAAGCAGGGCAGCGTGCCGGGATGTTGAGCGTGGAGATCAAATACTACAACTTTGAGACTTGTTCCCATCAAAAACAGTTATTTCAAGATACGAACAGCGACCGTGTGATTCACAGTACAGCGATGGAATTGTTCCGTGAACTGTGGAATGGAGAACCGATCAGACTTCTCGGAATCCGAAGCTCGAAGCTATCCGATGAAGGAGAACCGCAGCAGCTTAGTATTTTTGATATTCAGATTCAAAAGAAGAAAAAGAAACTTCCGACAAGAAAGCAGGAGCAGCTTGATAAGGCGCTGGATCAGATCCGTAAGCGCTACGGTGAATCATCAGTGGTGCGGGGAAGCTCGTTATCTTCTTTGCAGTCTTCGCTTTTGAGAAATCAAGGAGAGGGAAAAGAAGAAAAAACGAAGAAAAAAAGAACCTAAAAAGATAAAAATGTGGATTGACATTTTTGCGGAAGAAGTCTATAATATTTCACGTAAAAGAGCAATTGCGAATTATATTTTTATAATTTGCCGTTGCTCTTTTTTGTTGCCGAGGATGCGATAAAACGATCCGGCGGGCTTTTTTGAGCTCTGAGGAATTTATACAATATACAATGATGTGAAAAGGAGAGAGTCTATGAAAAACGTGAACAAATCTAAAGAGTTTGCCATTGATATTCTGGTGGACATTGTAGGAAATATGCTGATCGCAGTTGGCGTTTATAATTTTGCAGCCAATTCGGGATTTCCGGTAGCAGGTATTTCCGGTGTTGCTTTGATCTTTTATCATTTATTCGGTTTACCGATTGGTACGATGACCATTGTGCTCAACATTCCGATTATTATTTTATGTTATAAAGTCTTAGGTAAGAAGTTTCTTCTTCGTTCATTGAAGACGATGCTGATCCAGTGGCCTCTTATGGACTTCATTGCGCCAATGTTTCCGGTATATGAAGGAGACAGATTATTGTCTGCGATCTGCGCCGGTGTATTTTCGGGACTTGGCTATGCGATCATTTATCTTCGCAACACATCTACAGGCGGAGCGGATTTTGTAATCATGTCAGTGCGGGCGTTAAAGCCGCATCTTTCTATCGGAAAGATTACTTTCGTGACAGACCTTGTGATCGTTGTGACAGGTGGTTTGATCTTCGGGGATATTGACAGTATTATTTACGGTTTGATCTTGACTTATATTTTGACTGTTGTAGTAGACAAAGTGATGTACGGTATTGATGCCGGTAAGATGGCGCTGATCGTTACGGACAAAGGACCGGAAGTTGCAAAACGGATTGACGAAATGACAGCAAGAGGATGTACTTTCTTAAAGGCGGAAGGAAGCTTCTCAAGGGATGATAAACTGGTTGTAATGTGTGCGTGCAGCAATAAAGAAATGTACAATGTACAGAAGGCGGTCAAAGACGAGGATGAAAAAGCATTCCTCATTATGATGGAATCCAATGAAGTAAGAGGCGAAGGATTTAAGCCTCACGGAGCATAGAAGTAAAGCAGGGGACGGGTTTTGAAAACCCGTCCCCATTTTCATGCTCTTACTGGAAATATTTCTTGTCCAGATAGTAAGTGATATCGCCAAGGGCTACACAGCCCACGATGAATAAGACAATTTCTGTCTGACTTGCACCCGGCAGAATGAAGAACCCTGCGATAGCGGCGATTAGGATGGCGCCAAGGAACAGCGCCAGTCTTTTAAATAACCACATGTTTCTAACCTCTTTAGTTTTTTATTTTGTATAAAGTTTTATCAGTTCTGTTACCATAGCAACCGCTTTGTCCATGCCTTCGATCGTGATGTGTTCGTAAGGACCGTGGTAAGCGTGTCCGCCGGTTCCAAGGTTCGGACATGGAAGTCCTTTGAAGCTTAACTGACATCCGTCTGTGCCTCCGCGGATTGGAAGTATGAGTGCTTCAATTCCGGCATTTTCACAGGCTTGTTTTGCATTGTCGATAAGATGCATGCATCCGGCAATGATTTCAGCCATGTTTTTATACTGGTCAGTGAGGGTAAGTTTTACAGTTCCTTCCCCCCATTTTGCGTTCAGATTCTTTTCAATCAGAGTTAAAGTACGCTTTCTTGCTTCGAAGTAGTTCTTGTCATGGTCTCTGACAATGTAGTTTAACTGAGCCTTAGAACAGTCACCGGACATAGATACAAGATGATAGAATCCCTCATAATCTTCTGTGCCGCGCGGAGTCTCCATGCCTGGAAGGAGACTGTTGATCTCCATGGCAACAAGGGAGGCGTTAATCATCGTATCTTTGGAAGAACCCGGATGAACACTTACTCCTGTAATGTCAAAACATGCTTTGCATGCATTGAAGTTTTCGTACTGGATCTCTCCCTCGGTGTCTCCGTCCAGTGTATATCCGTAATCTGCGCCAAAGCGTTCCACATCAAAATGAGAAGCGCCGGTGCCGATCTCCTCATCCGGTGTAAATGCAACGCAGATCGGACCATGTGGGATGTTCTGTTCCTGTAACTGTTCGATCACAGTGAGAATCTCTGCGATTCCGGCCTTGTCATCCGCGCCCAGTACAGTCGTTCCGTCAGAAGTGATGAGTGTGCGTCCTTTTAAATCCTTAAGGTGTGGAAATGTTTCTGTACTTAAGGTAAGACCGCTTGTTCCAAGAACCAGATCTTCTCCGTTATAATTCTCTGTGATCACTGGTGTGATATCATGGTCACAGAAGTCAGAAACAGTATCCATGTGTGCAATAAAGCCAATAGCAGGCTTGTCTTCCAAACCTTCTGTTGCAGGTAATTTACCATAGAGGTAACACTGGTCGCCCAGATAAACATCGGTCAGACCAAGTGCTTTCATTTCCTCTTCCAACAGATGTGCAAGGTCAAACTGGCACTTGGAAGACGGTACAGTGTCACTGTTTTCGTCACTCGGTGTGCGGACAACCACATACTTTAATAATCTTTCATAAGCTTTCACGATTACATTCCCCTTTTCTAAATATAAATTCTGTATAGCAGTATAACACAAATTATCCTTTGCTGTATACGGAAAAAATGGTATACTCAATATAAAAGTAAAAAAATGAAGGAGTGCTGTTATGAAATTATCATATCTGTTAGAGCATCTGGAATATGAAGTCTGTCAGGGAAGTGACGACATAGAGGTAACGGAGCTTATCAATGATTCCAGAAAGGTAAAGGAAGGAAGTGTGTTCGTCTGTATTGCCGGGGCAGTGACAGATGGACATGAATATATAGAAGATGTAGCGTCAAAAGGAGCGGCAGCAGTCATCGTAGAACGTTCGGTAAATGCACCGGAAGGAATGACGGTGATTCATGTGGACGACACCAGATATGCGCTTGCCCTTATGTCAGCGGCTTATTTTGGCTATCCGGCAAAGAAGCTCAATGTGATTGGAATTACCGGAACAAAGGGAAAGACGACGACCACCTACATGGTAAAATCCATTTTGGAAGGTGTCGGTCATAAGGTGGGACTTATCGGTACCATTGAGACGATCATTGGAGATAAGACAATTCCGGCAAGCAATACAACACCGGAATCTTACACAATCCATAAATATTTTGCAGAAATGGTAGAGGCAGGATGTGACAGCGTTGTAATGGAGGTTTCTTCACAGGGACTGATGCTTCACAGAACTGCGGGAATTGAGTTTGAGATCGGTATTTTCACCAACCTCGGAGAAGATCATATCGGACCAAATGAGCATAAAGATTTTGAAGATTACAAGCGCTGCAAAGGTATTTTATTTACCCAGTGTAAGCTTGGAATTGCCAATATAGACGACAAGTGGTTTGAGGACGTGTTCCGCTTTGCAACCTGTAAGGTTGAGACTTTCGGATTTTCCGAGAAAGCAGATCTTCGCGCGGTAGACGTAGAGCATGTGTCAAGACCGGGATATCTGGGAATGAAATACAAAGTAGAGGGCCTTATGGATTTTGATGTAGAGATCGACATTCCGGGTGAGTTCAGTGTATACAATTCTCTGACCGCGATTGCCGTGTGCAGACATTTTGACGTGCCGGTAGAGACGATCAAGAAGGCGCTGAAAGTAGCGAAAGTAAAAGGTCGTATTGAGATGATCAAAGTATCGGATGATTTTGCGTTAATGATTGATTACGCTCATAATGCCATGAGCCTTGAAAGTCTTCTTCATACGCTCAGAGATTACAATCCGGGACGCATTGTTACTGTATTTGGCTGTGGCGGAAATCGTTCCAAGACAAGACGATACGAGATGGGAGAAGTGTCAGGAAAGCTTTCTGATTTTACCATCATCACTTCTGATAATCCAAGGTTTGAAGAACCGCAGGAGATTATCGAAGATATTATTACCGGTATCAAGAAGACAGATGGAAAATACATTGACATCTGTGACCGGAAAGAAGCCATTCGCTATGCTATCGAGCATGGACAGAAAGGCGATGTGATCATTCTTGCCGGAAAAGGCCATGAGACTTATCAGGAGATCAAGGGTGTGAAATATGACATGGATGACCGTGTGCTCATTCAGGAAGTATTGGACGAATTAAAGGAGTAAAATGTACGCGGATATTATTATCGACATTACCCATGAAAAACTGGATAAAGTATTTCAGTACCGTATCCCCTCAGAGCTTGAGGGGATACTTGAAGTTGGAACAGAAGTCATCGTGCCCTTTGGAAGAGGAAATAAAGAGACAGGCGGCTACGTGATCGGTTTTTCCGAAACTGCGGATTACGATGAAGATAAGATCAAGTTCATTTTGCGCCGGGCAGAAGATAAGCGGGCGATTGAGTCAAAGCTTGTGGCGCTTGCTGCATGGATGAAAGAATCCTATGGAGGAACGATGATTCAGGCGCTTCGAACGGTGCTTCCGATCAAGAAGCAGGAGAAGATTAAGAAGAAGCGAACTGTCCGGCTCTTACTTTCAGAAGAAGAGGGGAGAGAAAGGTTGGATATCTTCCTTCATAAGAACCAGAAAGCAAGGGCGAGAGTGTTGGCAGGACTTCTTGATCAGCCGTGTCAGGATTATGAACTGCTGACGAAGAAGCTTCATGTGACGTTGTCGGTTCTTCGTGCAATGGAAGAGCAGGGAATTCTCCTTATCGAATCTCAGGATGCACTTCGAAATCCGTTATGTTACCGCAGGACAGAAGAGAAAGAAACAATTCTTACGAAGGAGCAGGAACAGGCGGTTTCTGTTTTTGCACAAGATTATGAGAATGGTTACAGGAACACGTATCTTGTCTATGGAGTGACCGGAAGCGGAAAAACAGAAGTATATATGCAAATGATCCGGCATGTTGTTGAGAGCGGGAAGCAGGCGATTGTACTGATCCCTGAGATTGCTCTTACGTATCAGACGGTGCTTCGGTTTTATAACCGATTCGGAAATCGTGTATCTATCCTGAATTCAAGACTCTCACAGGGAGAACGGTCTGACCAGATGGAACGGGTAAAGCGAGGCGAGGTAGACGTTATGATCGGTCCAAGATCTGCGTTATTTACACCTTTTGAGAATCTGGGACTTATCGTGATCGACGAGGAACATGAGACCACGTATAAGAGCGAACAGGTGCCAAGGTATCACGCAAGAGAGACTGCGATTCGGCGTGCAAAGTTAGAGGGAGCCAGTGTAGTCCTTGGATCAGCAACTCCTTCATTGGAAGCATTTTATCGGTGCAGGCTGGGAGAATATACGCTGCTGGAATTAAAGAACAGGGCAACTGCTCAGAGCCTTCCGGAAGTATATACAGTAGATATGAGGGAAGAATTAAAGCATGGGAACCGTTCGATCATCAGTGACAGACTGAAAGAAATGATAGAAGACCGGCTGCAAAAGAGACAGCAGATCATGCTGTTTTTGAATCGGCGAGGCTATGCAGGATTTGTTTCTTGCAGGGAATGTGGCTATGTTGTAAAATGTCCTCATTGCGATGTGGCGCTGTCCGCCCACAAAAACGGGAAGCTTGTCTGTCACTATTGCGGCTATGAAAGACCTTCCATGACTTCCTGCCCGGAGTGTGGTTCTCATTATATCGGAGGGTTTCGCGCCGGTACACAGCAGATTGAAGAACTGGTGACGAAGATGTTTCCGGCGGCAAGGGTACTTCGTATGGATATGGACACGACCAAGAAAAAGGACAGCCATGAGAAGATACTGTCGGCATTTGCGGCAGAGGAAGCAGATATTCTCATCGGTACGCAGATGATCGTGAAAGGACATGATTTTCCGCAGGTGACTCTGGTAGGCATACTGGCGGCAGATATGTCATTATATTCTAACCATTATCAGTCTGCAGAACGGACCTTCCAGCTGTTGTCGCAAGCCTGCGGGCGAGCGGGAAGAGGACGGGAGAAAGGTGAAGTAGTGATCCAGACATACAATCCGGAACATTACAGTATCCAGACCGCAGCGAGACAGGATTACGAGAGCTTCTATGAAGAAGAAATGAATTATCGCATGTTGATGGGCTACCCGCCGGCAGAAGAGCTTTTGGCAATCTGGATGACCGGACAATCGGAAGAGCATCTTAAGGTGGCAGCAGGATATCTGAAGGAATTCACAGAACGCATCAACCGGGAAGGGCGGCTTACTGTGATCGGACCGGCGGCGCCTTATGTGTCCAAAGTAAATGATCAGTACCGCCAGATCATTTATGTGAAAAGCGAAGACTATGAGCTGTTAGTTCGCACAAAAGATCTGCTGGAGCAGTATATAGATATGAACAGAGGATTCGATCAATTGAGGATTCAGTTTGATTTTAATCCGTTAAACATATAAATATCAAAGAAAAGGAGAAAAATTATGGCAATTAGAAAAATACGTGAATTAGGCGATGAGGTGTTGACAAAACCGTGTAAAGAAGTGACAAAAATGACGCTTCGCACAAAAATACTGATCAACGATATGTTAGATACTATGTATGAGGCAATGGGTGTCGGTCTTGCGGCTCCTCAGGTCGGCATTTTAAAAAGGATCGTGGTCATTGATGTAGGCGAAGGACCGATCATCCTGATCAATCCGGTGATCGTAGAAACTGCCGGCGAGCAGTGCGGAGAAGAAGGCTGCTTAAGTGTACCGGGGAAATCCGGTCTTGTGACTCGTCCGAATTACGTGAAGGTGAGAGCTTTAAATGAAGAGATGGAAGAGATTGAGCTGGAGGGAGAAGAGCTGCTGGCAAGAGCATTCTGCCACGAACTTGACCATCTGGATGGAAAAATGTATGTAGAACTGGCGGAAGGCGGAATTCATGATGTGGAGCCTTACGGGGAGGAAGAGTAGATGAAAATAATATTTTTTGGCACACCGGACTTTTCTGTGGGGACACTGGAAGCGCTCGTTGAGGCAGGACACGAGGTTGTGCTTGCTGTCACGCAGCCGGATAAGCCCAAGGGGCGCGGCGGAAAGATGCAGTTTACGCCGGTGAAAGAAGCAGCGATGGCACACGGAATACCTGTATTTCAGCCGAAGAAGGTAAGGGAAGCCTCCTGCGTGGAAGAGCTTCGCAAATACAATGCGGACATTATGGTGGTGATCGCTTTTGGACAGATTCTTCCAAAGGAAATTTTGGAAATGACGCCATACGGTTGTGTCAATGTCCACGCTTCTCTGCTTCCGAAATATCGAGGAGCCGCTCCGATCCAATGGGCAGTGATTGATGGAGAGAAAGTATCCGGCGTGACAACTATGCAGATGGACGAAGGCTTAGATACCGGTGATATGCTTCTTAAGACAGAGATCGTACTGGATGATAAAGAGACCGGAGGAAGTCTCCACGATAAACTGGCAGAAGCCGGAGCCGGACTTTGTGTAGAGACATTAAAGGGGCTTGAGGAACATACGATTGTTCCGCAGAAACAGGGAGACAGCCCCACAGCCTATGCAAGAATGCTGGATAAAAATCTTGGAAATATTGACTGGAACAAGTCCGCAGAGGAGATTGAGCGTCTGATCCGCGGATTGAACCCGTGGCCCAGTGCTTATACGGACTGGAACGGGAAGGTAATGAAGATCTGGGAAGCAGAAGTCTGTGAAGAGGATACAAAAGAAGCTTCAGGAACTGTGGTGAGAGTGGAAAAGGATGGTTTCCTCGTACAGACCGGAAAAGGACTTCTGAAAGTGACGGCACTTCAGATACCCGGCAAAAAGAGAATGGAAGCGGACGCATTTTTGCGTGGATATGACGTGAAAATCGGAACAGTTCTTAAAAATTCTTAAAAATGTGTGAAAAACAGGTATTTTCTCCGAGTTTCATATATAATAACGATATGTTTCGGGATAGGAGGAATTACAATGATATATCCAATGTATTTTGACCGTACCTACATCTTAGTATTGATCGGTGTGTTGATCTGTATGGCAGCATCTGCAAAAATGAGATCTACTTTTCAGCGTTATTCCAGAGTGATGAGTCATTCCGGGATGACCGGAAGAGAGACGGCAGAACGTCTGCTTCGTGGTGCCGGCATCTATGATGTGCGTGTGGAATATGTGTCTGGAAATCTGACGGATCACTATGATCCGAGAAATAAAGTGCTCCGTCTGTCGGGAGCTACTTATAATCAGTGTTCGGTAGCTGCGATCGGAGTGGCGGCGCATGAATGTGGGCATGCGATCCAGCATGCGAGAGGCTATGTGCCGCTTAAGCTGCGTGGTGCGCTTGTGCCGGTTGCTAATTTTGGCAGCGCCATAGCATGGCCGCTGATCTTGCTTGGACTATTATTTAACAGCAATAGTTCCGCACTGTTTCTGAATCTGGGAGTTCTGGCATTTTCTGCGTCTGTTTTGTTCCAGGTTGTGACCCTTCCGGTGGAATTTAATGCTTCCGGGCGTGCGCTTCGGATTCTCGGAGATACCGGAATGCTCTATCCGGATGAGGTAAGACAGACAAGAAAAGTGCTGACAGCAGCGGCGCTTACTTATGTAGCCGGGGCGGCAGCGGCAATTTTGCAGCTCTTGCGTATCCTTCTGCTGACAGGTTCCAGAAGGAACGATTAGAAAAATAGAGGAGAAAAGGGATGGGATCATCGGTAAATGATCGGGAGCTGGTGCTTGAGACGCTGCTCCTTATTACAAAAGAAGGGGAATATAGTCATATTGCCTTGAAAAATGTTCTGGATCAATATCAGTATCTGGATAAGAAAGAGCGTGCGTTTATCACAAGGGTGGTAAATGGCACGCTTGAACGCATGATAGAGATCGATCATATCATCAATCAATTTTCCAAAGTTAAAGTAAATAAAATGAAACCGGTTATACGCACCATCTTAAGAAGCAGTGTGTATCAGTTGAAATATATGGACAGTGTGCCTGACAGCGCCGTCTGCAATGAGGCAGTGAAGCTGGCAGTCCGCAAAGGGTTCTCCAATCTGAAGGGATTTGTCAACGGAGTGCTGCGCACCATCAGCCGGAATCTGGAAAGCGTAGAATTAACGAGTCTGTCGGTGAAGTATTCCCTTCCGCAGTGGATCGTGGATCAGTGGTTGGAAAGCTATGATGAAGATACAGTTGCCCGTATGGGACAGGCTTTTCTGGAAGAGCACCCGACAACTATCCGGTGCAATTTGAATGCAGTAAGTATAGAAGCGTTGACGAAAGAACTTTGTGAGGAACAGGTGGAAGTAGAAGAGACAAGTCTTCCGTATGCACTTCATATTCACGGATATGATTATCTGAATAAACTTACAAGTTTCCAAAAAGGTCATTTCTACGTGCAGGATATTAGCTCTATGCAGGTGGCGGAATGGGCAGATCCGAAAGAAGGAGACTATGTGATCGATGTCTGTGCGGCGCCGGGAGGAAAAGCCATTCACATGGCAGAAAAGCTTGCGGGAAGCGGTCACGTAGAGGCGAGAGATCTTACGGAATACAAAGCAGGTCTGATCAATGAGAATATTCAAAGAAGCAGGCTTGATAATATCGAGGCAGTTTGTCATGATGCGACGGTCTATGATGAAGCGGCAAAAGATAAAGCAGATATCGTTATCGCAGATCTCCCTTGTTCCGGTCTTGGAGTGCTTGGGAAAAAGGTAGATTTGAAATATAAGATGACGGAAGATATGCAGCGTGATCTTGCCGGACTTCAAAGGAAGATTTTGTCAGTCGTACACACATATGTAAAACCGGGTGGAAAACTTGTATACAGCACTTGTACCATCCATCGCGGTGAAAATGAAGACAATGCCCGCTGGTTTGAAGAAACATATCCTCAGTTCCGGCTCGTAAAGGAGCAGCAGTTTCTTCCGGGAAGAGAAGAGGGAGACGGATTCTATATCGCATTGTTTGAGAGGGAAAGGCATGGATAAGAAAGATATTGCGTCGTTTGGTTATGACGAACTGATAGAAGAAATGAAACAGATAGGGGAGAAGCCATTTCGGGCAAAACAGATCTATAGCTGGCTCCATGAAAAACTTGCAGATTCCTTTGATGAGATGACGAACCTGTCAAAAGCATTTCGGGAAAAACTGGATCATGAATATGAAATCAAAAAAGTGACGATGGCGGCGAGACAGATTTCCCAGGTAGACCCCACAGAGAAATTTCTCTTTGAACTGGAAGACGGGAATATGATCGAAAGTGTATTGATGAAGTACAACTATGGGAATTCCGTCTGCATCTCCTCACAGGTGGGGTGCCGCATGGGATGCCGTTTCTGTGCATCTACCATTGACGGTCTGGAACGCAATCTTACTGTATCCGAGATGCTAAGACAGATTTATCATATCCAGAAGATTACCGGGGAGAGAGTGTCTAATATCGTTGTGATGGGGACAGGAGAGCCGCTGGATAATTACGATAATTTTGTGAAGTTCATACATATGATCAGTGATGAACATGGACTTCATATCAGCCAGAGAAATATAACTGCTTCCACTTGCGGGATTGTTCCCAATATTCTGCGTCTCTCTGAGGAAGGCCTGCAGATCACACTTGCGCTGTCTTTGCATGGCTCCAATCAGGAGAAGCGAAAGAAATTAATGCCGGTGGCAAATAAATACGAACTGTCAGAAGTGTTAAATGCCTGTGATGTTTATTTTGAGAAGACAGGGCGCAGGGTGACTTTTGAATACAGTCTTGTGAAAGGGGTCAATGACCAGCCGGAAGATATCCGTGAATTGACGGCAATCTTGAAACACAGAAACTGTCATTTGAATGTCATACCGGTCAATCCGATCCGGGAAAGAGATTTCCAGAAGCCGGATAGCAAAAATGCGCAGGAATTCAAAAATAAACTTGAAAAAAACGGAATAAATGTTACTATAAGAAGGGAAAGAGGCTCTGATATTGACGGAGCCTGCGGTCAGCTCAGACGACGTTATGCTGCTGCAAAAAAGGAGAACTAGATGAAAATATATGCAATGACAGACGTAGGAAGAAAAAGAGAAGTCAATCAGGACTTTGTATATGTGACCGATAAGCCGGTAGGACCATTTCCGAATCTCTTGGTAGTAGCTGATGGAATGGGAGGACATAAAGCAGGAGATTTTGCCTCCAAATACACCGTGAAGGTGCTGCATGAAGAATTGGAGAATACAAAGCTTGATAAGCCGGAAGAGATTCTGAATACAATTATCCATACGGCGAATCATGAGCTTATCAAGGCAGCTCATTCGGATGTAAAGCTGGAAGGCATGGGCACCACTCTGGTTGTTGCAACCGTGATTGGGAATACGTTGTATTTTGCCAATGTAGGCGATAGTCGTCTGTATTTGATCAATGATAAGATCCGGCAGTTATCGAAGGATCACTCTTTAGTGGAAGAGATGGTAAGACTCGGAGGAATCAAGGCAGAGGAAGCCAAGAATCATCCGGATAAAAATATTATCACGCGGGCCATCGGTGTAAAAGAAGATGTGGAAGCTGATATTTACGAATATCGCCTGAAAAAGGGAGATGTTCTTTTGATGTGCACAGATGGACTCAGTAATATGGTGGAGGATGAGGACATGTTCGATATCGTGAAGGGAGCAAGGGATATCGTGGAAGCAGTTCTCATGCTGATCGAGAAGGCAAATAGTAATGGTGGGAGAGATAACATAGGGGTTGTTATGGCAGAACCACTTGCAGATGAGGTGAGTGTATGGTAAAAGATGGAATATTTTTAGGAAATCGATATCAGGTATTATCGAAGATCGGCGCAGGCGGAATGGCAGATGTCTACAAGGGGAAAGACACCATGCTGAATCGTTTTGTAGCGATCAAAGTATTGAAAAAGGAATATAGAGAGGACGAGAATTTCGTTCGTAAGTTTCGTTCAGAAGCGCAGGCGGCAGCAGGGCTTCTGAATCCGAACATTGTAAATGTCTATGATGTCGGGGAAGACCGCGGCCTGTATTATATGGTCATGGAGCTTGTAGAAGGCATCACATTAAAAGAATATATTGAAAGAAAAGGCAGATTGTCTCACAAAGAAGTGATCAGTATTGCGATTCAGATGTGTACCGGTATTGGCGCGGCGCATGCGGCAAATATTATTCACAGAGACATTAAGCCTCAGAATATCATTATTTCCAGAGATGGTAAGGTGAAGGTGACGGATTTTGGTATTGCCAAAGCAACAACATCAAATACCATCAGTTCTAACGCTATGGGTTCCGTTCATTATTCTTCGCCGGAACAGGCAAGAGGCGGATTCAGTGATGCAAAAAGTGATATTTATTCAATCGGTATCACGTTATATGAGATGGCGACAGGAAGAGTTCCGTTTGATGGGGATTCTACGGTGTCTGTTGCAATCAAGCATCTTCAGGAGGAGATTACGCCACCGTCAGAGTACGTGCCGGATATTCCGTACAGCTTAGAGCAGATCATTTTGAAATGTACACAGAAAAACGGCGAGAGACGTTACAGCAACACCAGTGATCTGATTCAGGATCTGAAGCGATCCTTAGTCGATCCGGATGGAGACTTTGTTGTGATTCCACCGCTTCGAAGTGCAGATACGGTAATCATCACAGACGAAGAATTGGACAATATCCGAGACAGCTATGATGACGAGTACGATGACGAATATGACGACAACGAGTACGAAGACGGATATGACGATGATGAGTACGATGACGACGAGTACGATGATGACGAGTACGACGATGATGAGTATGATGACGATGAGTACGGCAGAAAGAAACGTGGATCAGAGGAAGTAAATCCACGCATGAATAAAATCATGAAGATTTTAACGATTGTTGTGGCGGTGATTATTGTATTCATAGCAATCTTTGCAATTGGCAAAGCTGCGGGAATCTTCAAGGGCTTTGGTTCCGGTATTACGGCGGAAGAGACAGAGGATAAGGTGAAGGTACCGAATGTAGTCGGTAAGACAGAGGAAGAAGCGAAGAAGATTCTGAACGATAAGAAACTTGGATTTAAGGTTGTGGCAAGAAAAGAATCTAAGAAATACGAAGAAGGTCTGATCAGCAAACAGAGTGTAGAGCCGGGAGAAAAAGTTAAGAAGAATACAATGATAGAGGTTGTTGTAAGCTCCAAGCTTGTGGGAGATCAGATCACTGTTCCGAATGTTGCGGGAATGGATGAAGCAGAAGCACAGAAGACATTGGAAGCAGAAGGCTTGAAAGTCGGAACTTCCGAAGCAGTATACAGCGATCAGTATGAAGAAGGTATTGTAATCGGAACGACACCGGCATCCGGTTCAAAAGTAAGTGAGAATACCAAGATCGTGATGCAGGTGAGCAAGGGCTCTGAGAAGATCACGGTACCGAATGTGGTAGGAAAGAGTGATTCTGACGCCCAGTCTATGATCAAGAGTGCAAAACTTAAGGTCGGTACGGTAACCTATGAGTACGATGACAGTGTTGCAGAAGGAAAAGTTGTGTCCCAGAGCGTAGCCGGAGGTAAGAAGGTTTCCGCAGGAACAACGGTTGACATTCTGGTGAGCCGCGGCAAGAAACCGGAAGAAAAAGTATCCATTCAGAGTTTTGTCGGAAGAGATGAAGAAGAGCTTCTTGACTGGGCATATGCAAATGGATTAAATGCAACCAAGCAGAGTGAAGAGTACAGTAATAATTATCCGGAAGGTATGATTATTTCCATGACTCCGTCTTCCGGAAATGCATCTAAGGGAAGTACGATCAAATATGTCTTAAGCTTAGGACCGAAATCTTCCGGTCAGGGAGGTTCCGATTCTGAAACTGATGAGTAAGATGAGCATTAGAAAAGGTAAGGGAAATTTACTGTAATGCAGGGAAAGATAATAAAAGGAATTGCCGGATTCTACTACGTGAATGTAGTAGAATTCGGTGTTTATGAGTGTAAAGCGAAAGGAATCTTTCGAAAAGAAAAGCAGAAACCGCTTGTGGGAGACAACGTAGAAATTGAAGTGCTGGATGAAGAGACAATGACAGGAAATATCACCGCGCTTCTGCCGAGAAAAAATGAGCTGATTCGTCCGGCTGTGGCAAATATAGATCAGGCGCTGGTTGTATTTGCTGTTACCAGACCAAGCCCTCATTTCAATCTGTTGGACCGCTTCCTTGTTATGATGGAGAGACAGGATATACCGGTTGTCTTATGCTTTAACAAAGAAGATATCGCAGAGGATGAACAGGTGGAAAAGCTTCGAAGTGTTTATGAAGGCTGTGGATATCCGTGCGTATTTACCAGTGCGCTGGAAGAGAGGAATATCGAGAAGATAAAAGAACTGCTGAAAGGGAAAACAACTGTCATTGCAGGTCCTTCCGGTGTGGGAAAATCATCTCTTATCAATATTCTTAATCCGGATGCGAAGATGGAAACCGGGGATATAAGCAGTAAGATCGAGAGAGGCAAACATACGACAAGACATTCGGAACTATTTACTATTGCGCAGGATTCATATATCATGGACACTCCGGGCTTTAGCTCTCTGTATGTCAATGACTTTGAAAAAGAAGAGTTAAAATATTATTTCCCAGAGTTCGATCCCTATGAAGGAACATGTAGGTTTTTAGGGTGCGATCATGTCCATGAACCGGATTGTGCTGTGAAGGCAGCGGTAGAGGCAGGAGAAATCCACGAAATACGATACAAGGATTATCTTGAAATGTATGAGGAACTGAAGAGTAAGAGGAGGTATTAGTATGAACTATGTGTTAGCGCCATCCATTTTGGCGGCAGATTTTAAAAATCTGGGAGAGGAAATGAAGAAAACAGAAGAAAACGGAGCCGGATATATCCATTTTGATGTAATGGACGGTATGTTTGTGCCGAGTATTTCATTTGGTATGCCGGTACTTAAGTCTATCCACAATGCAACCAATCAGTTTATGGATGCACATTTGATGGTGCAGGAGCCGATTCGATATGTGGAGGCATTCAAAGAAGCGGGAGCCGATCTGGTGACAGTTCATCTGGAAGCCTGTGAAAATGTAGAGAAAACCATTTCTAAGATCCGTGAGTGCGGTATGAAGGTTGGTTTATCTATCTGTCCGGAGACAAGTGAAAAAGAGGTAGAACATCTCCTTTCGAAGGTTGATATGCTTCTTGTGATGAGCGTACATCCCGGATTTGGCGGTCAGAAATTTATTCCGGAGTCGCTGGATAAAATTCGCGCTATCCGTAAAATGATCACAGAACAGGGATTAAATGTGGATATTCAAGTTGATGGCGGCATTTATTTGACGAATGTAAGAGAAGTTCTGGATGCAGGCGCAAATATTATCGTAGCAGGATCGGCTGTATTCAACGGAGATGCGGCGCAGAACACAAAGGAATTTATGGAGATACTGAAGAGTTATGAGTAAGAGAATCGTGATCGTAAGTGGCGGCGAGTTGGATGAGAAATTCACGTTATCTGTATTGGAAGAAGGATACAGCCACATTATCGGTGTGGACAAGGGCATGGAGTTTTTGTATCAGCACAAGATCCGGCCAAGCTACATCGTAGGAGATTTTGACAGTGTAGATGAAGCGGTGAGAGATTACTATCGTGATGAGACAGATGTGCCTATCCGGGAATTTAATCCGGTAAAAGATGCATCTGATACAGAGCATGCTATCCGCCTTGCCATGATGCTTGGATGTGAAGAGATGCTGCTCCTTGGAGCAACCGGAGGACGGATCGATCACCTCTGGGCAAATGTGCAGTCATTATATATTCCATTTAGGGCAGGAATTGATGCAAAAATTATCGACCGCCAGAACCGGATACGTCTGATCGGTGAGGAAACCGTTCTCAGAAAAGACGAGGCGTACGGAACGTATTTCTCAGTATTTCCGCTTGGACAGGAAATCTTCGAATTTAATATTACCGGCGCAAAATATCCGCTCCATAACCATACACTGACACCTTACGACAGTCTGTGCGTAAGCAATCAGATTGAGGACGAAGAAGCAGTGATCAGCTTCTTGTCCGGTGTGGTGATTTTGATGGAGACAAAGGATAGTAAGTCATAAAAAAATAAGAGATCGTTTCAAAGGGAATGTTACCAAAAGTGACATTCCCTTTTTCGTTGCTTTATATTGCGAGAATATGTAATTGCTTGTCCCTGCATGGAAGATTGCATATTACACTACTGTCTTTATTGTCGCAGTTTTTATTTCCTGCGGTAGTGACCGGATGTATTTGCTTTGGAATGCTGTGCAGTAAAAAGAATACAAGTGAGGCGGGTTCCATTGCACTTTGCATTTTGTGGAGTGTAATCTGGTGGAGTGTAATAACGAATGATAAAATATATACTCTTATAAAGCTTCCGGTATGGATATTCTTAATTGGAATCGGTCTTGTGATTCTTGGAGATTTAGTTTGTAGAACGATACGTGAATCTATGAAGTATTAGGAGGGTTATAAATGGAATTAAAAATAACAGATTTATCTAAGAAATTTGGTGACTTTACAGCTGTTGACAATCTGAATGTCACAATGACAATGGGGGTATATGGGTTGTTAGGTGTAAATGGAGCGGGTAAAACAACCTTGATGAGGATGTTATGTACTTTATTAAAGCCGACTAGCGGAACGATATATTGTGATGGAAACGATATTTTTAATATGGACGGAGAATATCGAAAATTACTAGGGTATCTTCCTCAGGAATTTGGGTTTTATCCAGAATTTACGATAAAAGATTATCTTCTCTATATCGCTTCTTTGAAAGGGATAAGACCAATTGTTGCTAAAAAAAGAGTAAAAGAATTAGTAACAAAGGTGGGGCTGCAAAAAGCTGTAAATAAGAAAATGAAAAATTTATCCGGTGGTATGAAGCGAAGAGTCGGCATCGCACAGGCTATGTTGAACGATCCCAAAATTTTGATTCTTGATGAGCCGACTGCCGGACTTGATCCCAATGAACGGATTCGATTTCGAAATCTAATTAGTGAACTGGCAGAAGACAGATTGGTGTTATTATCCACCCATATCGTTTCTGATATTGAATATATAGCCAATGAAATTTGGCTGATGAAGGATGGAAAGATTATGCACCAAGGAACTTCTGAGGAAGTGATCAATTCTATGCCAGAAAAAGTATGGGAATGTTATGTTGAAAAAAATAAGGTGTCTGATTTTGTAAATAAGTATAAGATCTCTAACATGAAATCAGAAGCAAACGGCGTTATGTTAAGAATTATTTCTCTTGAAAAACCTTTCGTAAATGCAAAATGTGCTGAACCTTCACTGGAAGATGTATTTTTATATTATTTTGGAGAGAAGGCAGGTGTTGAAGATGTTGAAATTTGAAGTGAAAAAAGTGTTTTCTAAACCAAAAAACAAAATTGCGGTGATGTTATTATTTGTTGTATTGGTGGTAACCAGTGTTTTGACGATAAACAGAGTGGAATACGTTGATGAAAACGGAAATCATTCTGTTGGGATTAAAGCATCACGAAACCTAAGAGAAGCAAAAAATAAATGGGCAGGATATTTGACTGAAGATACACTGCGCAAGGCTCTTGAGGAAAATACAACTATCAATAATTCAAAAGAAGCGATGTCTGAAGATATCGCGGAGCAGGATAAGGCTTATGCAAAATATCAGGGGATCGCAGGAATTATAGATATTATTAATTCAGCCTTTAGCGAATTTAGGGATTATAATCCCTATGCTGCCAACAGCGTATCAGCTGATGAAGTGGGAACTGTTTATGAAAGAAGACTTTCAACTTTGAAAAACTGGATGAATTCTGGAGAAGAAACATTTACGGAAGAAGAACAAAGATTTTTGATTCAGCAATATGAAAAATTAAAG